>ENA-OQJN01000267-OQJN01000267.1-human-gut-metagenome-genome-assembly--contig:-NODE-267-length-24381-cov-3.251958_pt1 | contig 24381 bp, 25 predicted proteins | sample MGYA00242610_ERZ504777 | MGnify/ENA primary metagenome ERZ504777 (study PRJEB26092, sample SAMD00036350) | human gut metagenome | host: Homo sapiens | study: EMG produced TPA metagenomics assembly of... | reverse complement strand
CAGAGCCCAATCGGCAAAGGTTGTTCACACACGGTGATCGCATCCCCCGTCAGAGGAGACAGAAACGGCGATTGCAATGACGATTCAAAATAAGGAGAGACTTAATATGACATACGGAGCATTTGGACTGGTAGAAGTCCTTGGGGAGGCAAATGCGGTTCTGGTACTGGATCGGATGTTAAAGACTGCAGAAGTTTTTTATGAAACACAGGATACAAAGTGCGGCGGACATGCCCTGATTTTTGTAAGCGGAAGCGTATCAGCTGTTACAGCGGCAGTGGAGAGTGTAAAGTTGGCACCACCGTGTAAAGTATTTCAGACGGCGGTGATCTCCAATCCATCCCAGGAGATGGTTCAGATTGTAGAAGGTTTCAAAGCCAGAAATAAAAAGTAAAAGAGCGTATGAAAAAGGACAGCAGCCGTATGGGAAGCTGTCCTTTTTCGATTTTATGCTGCTTTGGTAAGGTCGGACAACGGACGGAAGGTATATCCCATTTCCTCCCATTTTGAGAGGAGCTCCTCCATAATTTCTCCGTTGGTCTTTGATGTATTGTGAAGCAGTACAACCGCTCCGGGATGAACGCGGGAAAGCAGTTTGTCAAAGGCTTCTTCATGAGTAGGCTGATCATCCTGCTGCCAGTCTACATAGGCAAGGCTCCAGAAAAATGTCTGGTATCCCAGCTGTTGTGCCATTTTCAGATTTTCAGTACTGTAGATACCTTGTGGGGGACGGTAATATTTGATCATGTCAGTGCCGGTGATTTCTTTATAGAGAGATTCTACGCCGGAAAGTTCTTTTTGAAAATTTTCGACAGAGGAAATCTTAGACATATCCGGATGACTGAGCGTATGATTGGCCACTGTATGCCCTTCTTCTGTCATGCGGCGGATCAAATCCGGATTATCCCGGACAAAGTTTCCCACAACAAAGAAAGCAGCAGGAGCCTGATGTTTTTTCAGCGCATCTAAAATAGCTGGCGTAGCGCCGTTTTCATACCCGCAGTCAAAGGTCAAATATAAAATTTTTTCATCCGTATCCTGCGCGTAGTAAGCATCATATTGCTTCAGCTCTTCAATCGAAGCGTTGGCAGTGGGGAGTGTTCCTTCCTCTGGAAAACTAAGGCCCCAGTTTTCAGAGGATGAGAGGACCGGGCCGGATACCGGATGAATGCCAAGGGAAAGTTCGGCTTTTCCGGCGAGAGAACCGAGTAAAAAGGCAAGTGTAAGAAATAAAAGACGACGAAAACAGACAAACAGGATTTTTTGTCATGCGTGCTAATGTTCATAGAAAAGCTCCGGAACGTTGTTTTTGCTACTATATTCGAGAAAACAGGGAAATATGCTTACAGTAGACTTTTGGAGAAAAGAGTGATACAGTTAATGCAGAAAATGAATGGAAAATCAGAGGTGACATATGAAAAAAGCGGCATTATTTTTTGATATTGACGGAACGATATTAAGTGAAAAAACAAAAGAGATTCCAAAGAGCGCGATCGAGGCACTTTTGGCGGCGCAGAAAAAAGGACATCTTTTATTTATCAATACAGGGAGAACTATGTGCTCGATTCCGGCACAGTTAAAGCAGTTCATGTTTGACGGATATTTGTGCGGATGCGGAACATATCTGACGTATCATGATGAGGTATTGTTCACAAGAAATATTGACAAAAAACGGGGAAGAGAAATTTTAAATAAAATGGCGGAATGCAATTTGGACGGGATTGCAGAAGGAACGGAAGATATTTATATTCCAGAGAGGATTACCAGGTTTGAACGTCTGGAGACATCCAGAAGATATTTTCAGTCCAATGGTCTTGGATTGGAATGTTATCTCGAAAAAGATGATTTCATTTATGACAAGGTGTTCATTTATGCAGATGAGAAAAGCAATCTTCAGGAATTTTTTACGTTTATCGAGGAAGATATGGAAGCAATTGACCGCGGAGGCAATACCTATGAAATTGTGCAGAAAGGCTACAGTAAAGGGACTGCCTGCGATGTAATCCTGAAAAAATTCGGGATGGAACTGGATCGGGCATATGTATTTGGAGACAGTATGAATGATCTTTCCATGTTTCAGTATGCGAAGCATACGATTGCCATGGGAAATCATGCAAAAGGACTGGATCCTTTTACAGAGTATGTAACAGCAGAAGTAGAGAAAGATGGGATTGCTCAGGCAATCCGTCATTACGGTTTAGATTAAAAAGGAGCGGCTTATGAAATTATTTGTATACAGTTACAGGACATTTGATGAGGATGTGTATTTCCGGGAATTTTCAAAGGAATATGGGGTAGAACTGGGAATCTGTCATCAGGGACCATCTATGGAAAATGCACATCTGGCAGAAGGATATGACTATATCAGTATTCTTACCAGCAAAATTAACGCAGCACTGGTAAGTCGATTCCGGGAACTGGGAGTCAAAATGATCTCTACCCGGACGATCGGTTATGACCATATCGATCTGGATGCAGCGAGAGCGTGTGGGATGAAGGTCAGCAATGTGACATACTCACCGGAATGTGTGGCAGATTATACGATGCTTTTAATCCTGATGTCCATTCGAAAAATGAAACGGATTCTGCAGCGGGCAGAGCTCAACGACTTTTCACTGCCGGGAATCCAGGGAGGAGAACTGCATAATTTTACAGTGGGCGTCATCGGAACCGGCAAAATCGGGCAGGCTGTCATCCGGGATCTGAGTGGATTTGGCTGTAAGATCTATGCGTATGATGTCTATCGTTCAGAGAGTGTAAAAGAATATGCAGACTATGTGGAAAACGTGCAGGAAATTTATCAGAAGTGTGATCTGATCACACTGCATATGCCATTATTTGAGTCCAATTTCCATATGATCGATGAAAAGGCAATGGCGCAGATGAAAGATGGTGTAGTTCTGATCAACACGGCAAGAGGCGGTCTGATCGATACCAAAGCGCTGATCAAAGGTCTGGAAACAGGAAAAGTCGGTGCAGCAGGTCTGGATGTGATCGAGGATGAATTTGGATTGTATTATAAGGATCTGAAATCGAAGTGCTTAAGTAAGCATGATCTGTGTATCCTGAGAAGTTTTCCTAATGTAGTTGTGACACCACATATGGCATTTTATACCGACCAGGCAGTCAGTGATATGGTGAAAAATTCGATTTTGAGCTGTTGTCTGAATGAGCGGGGAGAGGAAAATCCCTGGGAAGTAAAATAATAAAAACGGACCGTGCATGAAAAAAGGTTCGTGTACGGTCCATTTGAGTTTAAGAAAAATAGAGCTCTTTAATCTTCTCCACAGGCATCTCCTGCCCGGTCCACAGCTTGAATGCCTCCGCCCCCTGGTACAGCAGCATATAGAGTCCGTTGAAAGTCGGACATCCGGCTTCTCTGGCAAGGCGCAGCAGTTTTGTCTCTTTCGGATTGTAGATCACATCGGAAACGATCAGGTCTTTATGGAAAAAGGACGGATCGTTGATGATGGAAGCGTCTGTATTCGGAGCCATGCCCACAGAAGTTCCGTTGGTCAGGATATAGCTGTCTGCAATCTCTCTTCGAAGGATGGAATCATCTTCAAAATCAAACAGTTGTACCTTACAATTTGTTCGCTCATTTAATGTCTGAACAATCTGCTCGGCGCGCACATAAAACTGGTCATGGATACTGAATACGGAAATCTCTGACAATCCGTCCAGTGCTGCCTGAACCAGAATGGAGGTGGCAGCTCCGCCTGCGCCGAGAAGTGTCATCTTTTTTCCAATCAGATCGTATCCGGCATCCTTTGCTGCGAGCAGGTATCCGGTACCATCCGTTGTATGTCCAGTCAGAATTCCGTTGTCATTCACGACGGTATTGACAGCCTGAGAGATTTCCGCAGCCGGAGAGAGTCGGTCACAGAGCTCACACATTTTATTTTTATCCGGCATGGTTAGGTTGAAGCCACGTACGTTCATGGCGCGAAGTCCATCCACGGCAGCGGCCAGTTTGTCGGTTCCGACATCGAATGCAAGGTAGACATAATCAAGTCCCAGATGTTCAAAAGAAGCGTTGTGCATCATGGGAGAGATGCTGTGTGCAACAGGGCTTCCGAACAGTCCTGTCAGTCCGGTGTGTCCGGTAATCTGTTTCATAAGTGGGTTCCTCCTGTTTTAAATTTCGTCTGCCTGGTCAAAGAATGTAAGATCGGCAGGGTATACATAACTGTCACCGATCTGGTGAAGGAGCACCAGATTTAAGTGATTGTTCAGATTTTTCTTATCCAGTGAGATGGCGTCCATAAGATCACTCATCGGCAGATGGCAGGTATCCGGAAGACCGTAGGCATTCAAAATCAGCCGGATCTTTTGGGCAGTACCTGGCTGGCACAAGTTTTTTTCTTCGGCGAGCTTACTGATCTGATACATACCGATGCCGACGGCTTCCCCATGGCTTTCCCGCTCATAGTGGAAATACTGTTCGATCGTGTGTGCAAGCGTGTGACCGAAATTTAAAAGCATCCGCTCCCCGGTATCGAACTGATCGTTTTCCACAACCTGACGTTTGATGTCCACACAGCGGAAAATGATTTCAGGAAGAATGTCCTGCAGGTTTTCAAAAGAACCACGTTCTTTTAATGTCTCAAACAGGGCAGCGTCTCTGATACAGCCGTATTTGATGACCTCGCCCATTCCATCCATAATAAAGTGTTCAGGAAGAGTGCGAAGAACCTGAGGATCGATCAGTACCAGTTTTGGGTGATAAAAAGCTCCTACCAGGTTTTTTCCCTGCGGGAGATCTACCGCAACCTTTCCGCCAACGGAAGAATCCACCTGTGCAAGCAGGGAAGTCGGAATCTGCACGAAACGGATCCCTCTTAAATAACTGGATGCGGCAAAACCCGCGAGATCTCCGATCACACCTCCGCCCAGAGCAATCACCAGATCACTGCGGGAAAACTTCTGCTTTAGCAGTGCATTGTAAAGCGCGGGGAGTGTCTCAAAGGCTTTGGTAGGTTCTCCGTGTGGAAGGACCAGCTCGTGTACCTCATAGTCACCGAGGGAAGTTTTCAACTTCTCTCCGTAAAGTGGGAATACATTGTCATCAGAGATGATCATAATCTTTTTTCCGGAAAAGCAGGAGGAAATATAAGAACTTGCCTTGTCCAGAATGTTGTTTTCAATATAAATCGGATAGCTGTTTTTTCCTAAATTTACTGTCAGTTTCAAAAATATCCCTCCCGTATATCAAGTTAAACCTGTTTTCCGACAACCTGGGCGATCTGTCCGATCTGTGCCAGAAGAGCCGCATATTTTTCCGGTTTCAGAGACTGGGCGCCGTCACAGAGTGCGCACTCCGGATCGTTGTGGACTTCGATCATCAGTCCGTCAGCGCCTGCTGCTACAGATGCTTTTGCCATTGGTTCTACCAGCCACCATTTTCCGCCGGCATGGCTTGGGTCGATGATGACCGGAAGGTGTGTTTTCTTCTTCAGAACAGGGATGCTCTGCAGATCCAGTGTGTTTCTGGTATAAGTTTCAAAAGTACGGATTCCGCGTTCGCAGAGGATGACATTCTCGTTTCCGGCTGCCATGATGTACTCTGCGGACATGATCCACTCTTCATAGGTCGCGTTCAGGCCTCGTTTTAAAAGAATTGGACGATCCAGCTGTCCAAGCTGTTTGAGCAGGTCAAAGTTCTGCATATTGCGGGCTCCGATCTGGATCAGGTCGACTTTTTCGTTGAAGACATCCAGGTGATCCGGAGACATCAGTTCTGTTACGATCGGAAGTCCGGTCTCCTCTTTGACTGCACAGAGAATGTCAAGTCCTTCCAGTCCGAGTCCCTGGAAAGAATACGGGCTTGTTCTCGGTTTGAAAGCGCCGCCGCGCAGCATATTGGCTCCGGCAGCTTTGACAGATTTTGCGATTCCAAGAACCTGCTCGTAGGATTCTACAGAACACGGACCTGCAATCAGTGCCAGATTGTCTCCGCCGACTTTGACACCGGATACATCAATAATAGAATCCTCCGGATGAAAGGCGCGGTTGGAAAGCTTATAAGGTTCCTGTACATGCATGACTTTGTCAACGGAAGCGTCTACTTCAAAAAGACGTGCATCCAGGCGGGTCGTATCTCCGATACACCCGATGATAGTCATCTCCTGTCCACGGACAATGTGAGTATCCAGACCGTTTCGTTTGATCTGATGTTCAACTCTGGCAATATCTTTGTCAGAGGTATTTGGCTTTAATACGATAATCATAAATCGATCCTCCAGTTATTTGAATTAATACTGTAAAATTTTAGTTGTTTAAAGTGTGAAACTAAAAATATCATAAAACAATCAGGGTGGATTGTCAATGTTTTCCGGGGAATTTTCGATTTTATTTTGGGAATGGCAGAAAACGTGGTAGAATAAAAACGTGAATGAGAAAAAAGAATGAGAGAAGGGACGTTATGAAAACGAATGATGTGTGGAAACGCGCACGTAGAATACCTGTTATGCTGATCACAGAAGGGCTCTGCGTCGGTCTTGTCGGCGGATTTGTCGTGCTGCTTTACCGAGTGGCGCTGACTTTTGCGGGAGACTGGCTTGTAAAGATTCTTTCTTATATGAAAGGAAATCCATTTCGATGTGTGGTGTGGTTTTTGATTTTGGCAGCGCTTGCATGGATTGTGGGAAAACTGGTGAAGTGGGAACCGATGATCTCAGGAAGCGGGATCCCTCAGGTGGAAGGGGAGATAGCAGGGAGGCTTTCCCAAAACTGGAAACGCGTGCTACCGGCAAAATTTGCAGGAGGCTTTTTGTGTATGCTGGGTGGTCTTTCTCTTGGAAGAGAAGGTCCGTCGATCCAACTTGGAGCCATGGCAGGACAGGGGATATCCAGAGCTTTGGGACGGGGAAAAGAGAAGAGAAGTTTTGATGACTTGTGGGGCGAGTGCGGGACTTTCTGCTGCTTTCCATGCACCGCTGGCAGGTATGATGTTTGCGGTAGAAGAGATCCATAAAACATTTTCAATCCCGATTCTTCTTCCGGTCATGACAGCTTCGGTGACGGCTGATTATATTGCTTCCCACATTCTTGGCCTAGATCCGGTATTTCGATTTCAGATCACGAAATATCTGCCGCAAAACTATTACTGGCTTTTGATCCTTTTGGGAATTTTGGTAGGTGTATCCGGTGTGTTTTATAATTGGGGGATGTTAAAGGCCCAGGAATTGTATCGCAAAATTCCGTTATGAAAGAACAGGCCGTCTGTTGATCGCCTTTCTGACTGCGGGAGTATTGGGGATTGTGATGCCGTGGGTATTGGGAAGTGGTTCGGGCTTGATTGTCAGCCTGACACAGGGTGAAATGGTATTGGGGATGGTTGTGCTGACGCTGGTTATGAAGTTTTTATTTTCCGCAGTCAGCTTTGGCTCCGGAGCGCCGGGAGGAATTTTCTTTCCGCTTTTGATATTAGGCGCTTTGATCGGAGCAGTATTTGCCATGGCGGGGGTCGAATTTTTTGGCTTGGCTCCGGTGTATGTCAACAATTTTGTACTGCTTGGGATGACCGGATTCTTTACAGCGATTGTAAGAGCACCGCTGACGGGGATTATCCTGTTATTTGAAATGTCCGGAAGTATCAGTCAGATGCTTTCCCTGTCGATCGTGTCGGTAACGGCATATATTGTGGCAACGCTGATGCGCTCAGAGCCGATTTATGACAGTCTTTTGAAGAGAATTCTCAAAGCGGATACTATAGTGCATGACAAATGAAACAACTTATGGTATACTTCATTTTAGAATATGCGTATGTGGCAGAGATGCCGGATACCAAAGAGATTTGAAGGAGCCAGACAGATGAAAAGAGTATTGTTAAAACTGAGCGGCGAAGCACTTGCCGGAGATAAAAAGACAGGATTTGATGAGGCAACCTGCATAGGAGTTGCAAATCAGGTGAAGCAGCTTGTAGATCAGGGAATTCAGGTTGCGATCGTGACAGGCGGCGGAAATTTCTGGAGAGGCCGTACCAGTGAGACGATCGACCGTACAAAAGCAGATCAGATCGGAATGCTTGCAACGGTGATGAACTGTATTTACGTGTCTGACATTTTCCGCCATGTGGGGATGAAGACAGAAGTGTTTACTCCATTTGTATGTGGAGCGTTTACATCGTTGTTTTCCAAGGATGCAGCAGTGGAAGCGCTGGAAGAAGGAAAAGTGATCTTTTTTGCAGGAGGAACCGGACACCCATATTTTTCAACGGATACAGGAGCTGTTCTGCGTGCGATCGAAATCGAGGCAGATGCGATGCTTCTTGCAAAAGCAATTGACGGAATTTATGACAGCGATCCGAAAGTAAATCCGGAGGCGAAAAAATATGATGAGATCTCCATTCAGGAAGTGATCAATCAGAAGCTGGCAGCAGTGGATCTGACAGCATCCATTCTCTGCCTTGAGAATAAGATGCCGATGCTGGTATTTGGACTGAATGAAGAAAACAGTATTGTAGAGACCATGAGCGGTACATTTACCGGAACAAAAGTGACAGTATAAGGAGGACAAAAACATGGATGAAAAATTAAAAGTATATGATGACAAGATGACAAAAACAATCAACAATCTGGGAAGTGAGCTTGCAGCCATCCGCGCAGGACGTGCCAATCCACATGTATTGGATAAGCTGACAGTGGATTACTATGGAGTGCCGACTCCGATCCAGCAGGCAGCGAACATATCCGTACCGGAAGCACGCATGATCCAGATACAGCCATGGGAAAAGAGCATGTTAAAAGAAATCGAAAAAGCAATCCTGATGTCTGATATCGGAATCAATCCTACAAACGATGGAACGGTGGTACGCCTGATGTTCCCGGAACTGACAGAAGAGCGAAGAAAAGAACTGGTAAAAGATGTGAAGAAAAAGGAGAGGCAGCAAAAGTTGCAATCCGCAATATCCGTCGTGACGGAAACGATGCATTCAAAAAACTGAAAGGAACAGAGATTTCAGAAGACGGGATCAAAGACCTGGAAGATTCACTTCAGAAACTGACAGACAAATACATTGCAGAAGTCGATAAAGCGGTGGAAGCAAAATCCAAAGAAGTACTGACAGTTTAGGATACAGCCTGTGTGACAGGCCAATATTACGAAACAGCAGGAGGGGCAGATGTGAAGAAGCCTCTCTTTTCCATCTTCTGGATGGAAAGACCTGCAAGAAGGAGGAAATACAATGAACGTACCGCAGCATATTGCCATCATCCTGGACGGAAACGGGAGATGGGCAAAAGCCAAGGGAATGCCGAGAAATTACGGGCATGCACAGGGCAGTAAGAATGTAGAGCGGATCTGCGAAGAAGCCTGGAGAATGGGGATTAAATATCTGACCGTGTATGCGTTTTCCACAGAGAATTGGAACCGGCCGGAAAGTGAAGTCAGCGCGCTGATGAAACTGCTGCGCAATTATATGAAGACCTGTCTGAAGACCGCGGCGAAAAATGATATGAAAGTGCGTGTGCTGGGAGACATTGAGGCGCTGGATGAGGATATCCGGACCAGAATTTTGGAACTGGAAGAAGCCACAAAGGATAACGGTGGCTTAAACTTTCAGATCGCGCTGAATTATGGAAGCCGGGATGAGATGATCCGCGCTGTGCGCCGCCTTGCAAGAGACTGCGCAGATGGAAAGGTTGTGCCGGAAACGATCGATGAGACAGTGTTTGAGTCTTATCTGGATACCCATGGGATACCGGATCCCGATCTTTTGATCCGTACCAGTGGGGAACTGCGGCTTTCCAATTATTTATTGTGGCAGCTGGCATATACGGAATTTTATTTTACAGAGATTCCATGGCCGGATTTTACAAAAGAGGAATTAGAAAAGGCAATTGCGCAGTATAATAAAAGAGACAGAAGATACGGCGGTGTGAAGGAGGAAGAAGATGTTTAAGACACGTCTTTTAAGTGGGATTCTCCTGGTGGTGATCGCTCTGATCACAGTGATCACAGGAGGAAATGTACTGTTTGCAACTTTGTTTTTGATCAGTATGATCGGAGTCTATGAGTTGTACAGAGTGTTTGAGATTGAAAATAAAGCAGTTGGGATCTGCGGATTTTTGTTTGCAGCAGGATACTATGGTCTGTTGTATGCCAAACCGCTGCTTCCAGATACAACGGATTGGTTCATGCTGTTATTTATGGCATTTGTGATCTGTCTGATGGCAGTGTTGGTATTTTCTTATCCAAAATATCGGACAGAGCAGATGTTGGCAGCGTTTTTCGGAGTATTTTATGTGGCAGTGATGTTGTCTTATATTTATCAGACAAGAATTCTGCCGGGCGGTGTCTTTCAGGTATGGCTGGTATTTATCTGTGCCTGGGGATGTGATACCTGCGCATATTGTGTGGGGATGCTGATCGGCAAGCATAAAATGGCACCGAAGCTGAGTCCGAAGAAGTCTGTGGAAGGCGGAATCGGCGGAATCGCGGGAGCAGCGCTGATCGCAGTTCTCTATGCACTTGCGATCAACCACTGGGGCAATGCAGGAGTCAGTGTGGCCAGCTTTGCAATAATCGGTGCAGCAGGCGGTGCGATTTCCCAGATCGGAGATCTGGCGGCATCCGCGATCAAGAGAAATCATGACATCAAAGATTACGGAAAGTTGATACCGGGACACGGTGGGATTCTGGACAGATTTGACAGTATTATTTTCACGGCACCGATCATTTTTTATCTTTCCGTGCTTCTCTAAGAAAGAAGGAAAACAGATATGAAAAAAATAGCAATACTTGGTTCGACCGGCTCTATCGGAACCCAGACACTGGAAGTCGTAAGAGAAAATCGGGATATCGAGGTCACGGCGCTGGCGGCCGGAAGTAATATCGGGCTTCTGGAAGCGCAGATCCGTAAGTTTCATCCGGTGCTGGCAGCGGTGTGGGACGAGGCAAAAGCCAAAGAACTCAGAGAGAATGTCAAAGATCTGGATGTGAAGGTAGTATCCGGAATGGACGGACTCATAGAAGTGGCAGTACAGCAGGATGCAGAAATCCTGGTGACAGCGATCGTAGGAATGATCGGAATCCTGCCGACGATCGAGGGAATCAAGGCAGGAAAGGATATCGCACTGGCGAATAAAGAGACACTGGTGACAGCAGGACACATCATTATGCCGCTGGCAAAGGAGTACGGAGTTTCCATTCTTCCGGTAGACAGTGAGCACAGTGCCATTTTCCAGTCTTTGCAGGGAGGGCAGCACAAGGCGCTGCATAAGATCCTGCTCACAGCGTCCGGTGGACCGTTCCGCGGGAAAAAGCGGGAAGAGCTTCTTAATATTCAGGTGGAAGATGCGCTGAAGCATCCAAACTGGGAGATGGGGCGCAAGATCACGATCGATTCCTCCACCATGGTCAATAAAGGACTGGAAGTGATCGAGGCAAAATAGGCTGTTTGTATGTGTCTGTGGATCAGATCCAGGTTGTCGTGCAGCCACAGAGTATCATTCATTCCATGGTTGAATATGTGGACGGCGCGGTGATCGCACAGCTTGGAACAACCGGATATGAAACTTCCGATTCAGTATGCTTTGTATTATCCCAAGAGACGGTATCTTCCGGGAGACAGGCTGGATTTTGAGACACTTTCCCAGATTACGTTTGAGCGCCCGGATATGGAGACGTTCTATGGATTGAAGCTGGCATATGAAGCCGGAAAAACAGGCGGCTCTCTTCCAACGGTATTCAATGCAGCCAACGAGCGTGCGGTTGCTATGTTTTTGAATCGGGAGATTGGCTATCTGCAGATTCCGGAGATCATTGCCGGCTGTATGGAGATGCACAAAGTGATTGCAGATCCAACCGTAGAAGAGATTCTTCAGACAGAGCAGGAAACTTATGAATATATCAAAAACAGGTGGTAGTATATGGGTATTATTTTAGCAATTCTTCTGTTCAGTTTGATCATCATCATCCATGAACTGGGACATTTTACGCTGGCAAAGTTAAACGGGATCCGTGTAGATGAATTTTCATTGGGAATGGGGCCGACTCTGTTTGGCAAGGAGTTTAAAGGAACCAAATTCAGCTTAAAACTTCTCCCTCTGGGCGGTGCCTGCATGATGGGAGAAGATGATGCAGACGATACTTCCGAGGGGAGCTTTAACAGCAAGTCCGTGTGGGCGAGAATTTCAGTGATCGCGGCAGGACCTTTGTTTAACTTTATCCTGGCGCTTCTGATGTCAGCGATTCTGGTGGGAGCAGCCGGCTATGCGGTTCCTGTGATACAGGAAGTCGAATCCGGTTCCTCAGGAAGTGAGCAGGGATTGAAAAAAGGGGATGTGATCACAGAGATCAATGGAAAGAAAATTCATATTTATGAAGAGTTCCAGCTGTACAATCTGACACACAGTACATCTGACACGGCAGAGCTGACCTTTGAGCGCGATGGAAAAGAACATACGATCCAGATGGAAAAACGACAGTTTGGGGATGAGACCACAAAGAGAATGGGATTTACCTATTCTGCAGAGGTGGAGAAACCGGGATTTTTCAAAAGTATCCAGTATGGGGCATACACGGCAAAATACTGGGTAGAGTACACGCTGGAGTGCCTGAAGATGCTCCTGACGGGTGAAGTAGGTGTGAATCAGTTGTCCGGTCCGGTAGGAATTGTTGAGGTAGTCAATGATACCTATGATGCGGCAGCACCGTCCGGCTGGTCGGTAGTCATCTTAAGTATGATGAACCTGGGAATTCTGATCTCAGCCAACTTAGGTGTCATGAACCTGCTTCCAATCCCAGCACTGGATGGAGGGCGTCTGGTATTTCTTCTGATCGAGGCGGTGAGAAGAAAACGGATCGCTCCGGAGAAAGAAGGTATGGTGCATTTTATTGGATTTGCAGCATTGATGGCACTGATGGTGTTTGTGATGTATAACGATATTATGCGGTTGTTTTGATCAAAAGAATACAGTATAAAAAAACGTTTCTGCGAAAGCAGGAGCGTTTTTTTCGATCATCCAGTGTCCGTTATTTTTTATGAATACTTTGCATATAGTTAGAAGAAACTGTGAAAAAGGAAAATGGATATGGATTACAGTAGAAATCAAAGGAGGAACTCACAGGCCATCCGAATGCAGCAGGAGCACATAGACAAGGGAAAACTCCAGATCCAGATTACATCACAAGTGACGGCTTTTCCCATCCAGAATGCGCAGGTTTCCATTTCTTATACCGGAGTTCCGGAAAATACTCTGGAAAAGCTGCAGACAGATTCATCCGGGCAGACAGAAGAAATCGAACTGGCGGCACCGCCCATCGAGTACAGCCTGAACCCGGAATCGGATCAGCAGCCCTATTCCGAATATACACTGAATGTGGAGGCGGAAGGATTTGAACCGGTGAGTATCTCAGGGGCGGAGATTCTGGCAGATGTGACGGCAATTCAAAATATTTCTATGCGTCCTCAGGTTACACAGGAAGAGCCGGGAGAAGTGTTCGTGATTCCTGCACATACGCTCTACGGGGAATATCCGGCGAAAATTGCGGAGGATGAGATCAAGCCGGTCACAGAGTCCGGAGAGATCGTGCTCAGCCGGGTAGTGATTCCGGAATTTGTGGTTGTCCACGATGGTTCTCCGAGGGACTCCACGGCAAAAAATTACTATGTGAGATATCGGGATTACATCAAAAATGTGGCGTCCAGTGAGATTTATGCAACCTGGCCGGACAGTACGATCCGCGCAAATGTGCTGGCGATTATGTCATTTACATTGAACAGGGTATACACAGAATGGTATCGGAATAAAGGGTATGATTTTACGATCACATCGTCTACAGCATTTGATCACAAGTGGATTCCGGAACGAAATGTGTACGATACGATTTCGGCGGTAGTGGATGAGATTTTTGCAAACTATCTGTCCCGTCCGAATGTACGGCAGCCGATTCTGACGCAGTATTGTGATGGTACCAGGGTGAGCTGTCCCGACTGGATGACACAATGGGGGTCAAAGGAGCTGGGAGATCAGGGATATACTCCGATTGAGATTCTGCGTTATTTTTACGGAAGTGATATGTATATCAATACAGCGGAAGAAATTTCCGGAATCCCGTCTTCCTGGCCGGGATATACACTGGAAAATGGATCCAGCGGAGCAAAGGTACGTCAGCTTCAGGAACAGCTCAATGTGATCGCGGGGGCGTATCCGGCGCTGCCAAAGATTCAGACAGACGGAGTGTATGGACCGGCAACTGCGGAGGCGGTCAGAAAGTTTCAGGAAATTTTTGGTCTGCCGCAGACAGGAACCGTGGATTACCGGACCTGGTATAAGATTTCACAAATTTATGTGGGAGTTTCCAGAATTGCAGAATTGAATTAAAGTGGATACAATGTGAAAAATTCTTGACAGAGGAAAAAGTCTTTTTTATAATCAACTGGTACTACCAGTTGGTTATAAGGGAGAATGAGAAAATGAAAATATTGAGACAATTTGTAATCATCCTGCTGATTTCTTTTTTAGGAGAACTGTTAAAAGCTGCGCTGCCATTGCCTGTTCCGGCAAGCGTGTGGGGGCTTATCCTTATGCTGGCGGCATTGAAAACAGGGGTGCTCAAGCTGAGTCTGGTTTCTGATGCGGCAGTCTTTTTTGATTGAGATCATGCCGGTCATGTTTATTCCTGCAGGAGTCGGTCTTTTGAATGCATGGGGAGTGCTGAAGCCCGTGTGGATCCCGATCAGTGTGATCACGGTCGTGACTACGGTTCTGGTAATGGCAGTGACTGCAAAAGTGACACAGACTGTCATACACAATAGTAAAAAGAAGAAAGAGAAAGCAGAACAGGAGACAGTAAGATGAAAGAGTTTTTAGTACATTCCGTATTTTCGGTGCAGCAGTCAGTCTGATCGGTTACGAGGCAGGGCTGCTTTTAAAACGAAAGTTCAAGATGGCAATTTTTAATCCGCTTTTGATCGCCATTTTGTGTGTTATGGCGATTCTGACAGTAGGGGATATTTCCTATGATGATTACAATCAGGGTGCACAGTATTTGAGTTACCTGCTCACGCCGGCAACCGTTTGTCTGGCAGTTCCGTTATATCAGCAGTTAAATCTGCTGAAAAAGAATTTAAAAGCAGTAGCGGCGGGAATCTTATCCGGAGTTTTGACAAGTATACTCAGTGTTCTTGGCCTGTCTTATTTATTCGGACTTTCTCATGATATGTATGTGACACTGCTTCCGAAATCAATTACAACAGCAATCGGAATGGGAGTGTCGGAAGAACTAGGGGGAATTGTTACGATTACCGTTGCAGTGATCATCATTACCGGAGTACTGGGAAATATGATCGCAGACGTGGTGTACCGGGTATTTCGGATCAAAGAACCAGTAGCGAAGGGGCTGGCCCTGGGAACAGCATCCCATGCGATCGGAACAGCAAAAGCAATGGAGATGGGACCGGTAGAAGGCGCCATGAGCAGTCTGGCGATTGCGGTAGCCGGACTTTTGACCGTAATTTTCGCATCTGTTTTTGCAGGATGTTTATAAGGGAGGAAGAACAAATGAAGCGTATGATCATTACAATTGGAAGACAGTCCGGAAGCAGCGGAAGAAAAGTCGGGGAATTACTGGCAGAGAGACTTTCTCTTCCTCTTTATGGAAAGGCAGAACTTCAAAAGATTGCAGAAGGTACGGATGATTATGAAGAGGTGCAGGCATTTTATGAGGAAGAGCCGGTAAACAGTTTATTATATGCCATTGCTATGAGCCAGTTTGAACAGGAGGTCGGACGGATTCCGTTTCAAAGAATCCGGGAGCTGGCGTCGAAAGAGTCCTGCATTATAATAGGAAGATGCGCAGGCCATATTTTCAGAGAAGATCCGGAAGCAGTCCGTGTCTTTATCCATGCAGATCCCAAGATCCGTGTGCAGAGAATCATGGAGCGGGAAGGACTTTCCGAGACAAAGGCAAAGAAATTTCTGGAGGATACAGACAGCAGACGAGCTTCTTTCCATAAATATTATACAAAGCAGGAGTGGGGACTGGCACAGGATTACGAACTGTGTCTGGACAGCGGCGTTTTGGGGATCGAAGGTACAGTTGAGGTATTGACAGAATATTTAAGATTCAGAGGTTTTTTAGGGAATGAATGAGAAAACATATGAGAGAGTGATCGAATATCTGAAACAGCAGATACAAGAAGGAAAACTTTCCTGCGGAAGCAAGATCCCATCTGAGCGGGAGCTGGCGGCAAGTCTGAATCTGGGACGAAATTCTGTCCGGGAGGCTCTTCGCACAATGGAACATACCGGAATGCTGGAGAGCAGACAGGGCAAAGGAAATTTTCTGGTGAATATGCCGCAGAAAAGTCTGGGAAATGTGTTTTCCATGATGCTGCTCACCGGACAGAGCAACTACAGGGAAGTCAGCCGAATCCGGCGAATCCTGGAGCAGGAGGCATTTGTACAGGCAGTGCGGTTGAAAAATCCGGAAGTTTTAAAGAGGCTGAAAGCAGAAATAAAAGAGATGCAGATACCGGAAAAGACGGCAGAGCATGACCGAAGATTCCATCAGGAGCTGATCCGTGCAGGAGAGAATCAATTGCTTGTCGCAGTGATGGAATCTTTGTCCGGTCTTTGTGAAGAAGAAATCGCACATGTACAAAAGGAAGCAAAAAATGAGGACTGGTGTCAGATCCATGAAGAAATCGTAAATGCCCTGGAAGAAGGAAATATGGAAAAAGGGCTGAAATGGATTCGCAGGCATTACGATAAAATTGATGACACTTTAATTTTCTAAAAACAGGTTGAAATATTCCCGGGTATGTAGTATAATCTTTACAATTTGAGAAAATTTACGAAGGGATAAGGTGAACAGATGAAGGCATTTCTGATTTTAGAAGATGGAACCGTGTTTACAGGAACAAGCATTGGTTCGACAAGAGATATGATTAGTGAAATCGTGTTTAATACCTCCATGACAGGATATTTAGAGGTGTTGACAGACCCTTCTTATGCGGGACAGGCAGTCGTAATGACGTATCCGTTGATTGGGAATTATGGAATCACACCGGACATGGAATCAAGAAAAGCATGGCCGGATGGTTATATTGTAAGAGAGCTGTCTCGTATGCCAAGCAATTTCAGATGTGAAGGTACGATTCAGGACTTTTTGAAAGAGCAGGATATTCCTGGAATCGCAGGCGTGGACACACGTGCTCTGACAAAGATTTTACGGGAAAAAGGTACCATGAATGGTATGATTACTACAAATGAAAATTACAATCTGGAAGAGATTCTTCCAAAGCTGAAGGCCTACACAGTAGGTGATGTTGTTTCTAAAGTAACATGCAGCGAGAAATATGTTCTGGAAGGAACAGGAAAGAAAGTAGCACTGCTGGATTTAGGAGCAAAAAATAATATTGCCAAATCTTTAAATCAGCGTGGTTGCGAAGTGACTGTATACCCGGCCCACACAACTGCAGAAGAGATCATTTCATCGAATCCTGACGGAATCATGTTGTCAAACGGCCCTGGAGACCCGGCAGACTGCACCTCTATTATTGAAGAAATCAAAAAATTGTACAATACAGATATTCCGATCTTTGCAATTTGCCTTGGACATCAGCTCATGGCTCTTGCTACAGGTGCGACTACACACAAGTTAAAATACGGACATCGCGGTGGAAATCATCCGGTCAAAGACCTTCAGACAAATCGTGTATATATTTCTTCTCAGAATCACGGTTATGTGGTAGATGCAGAAAATGTAGATCCAAATGTGGCAGTGCCTGCATTTACGAATGTCAACGATGGAACAAACGAGGGACTTGCCTATGTCGGAAAGAACATCTTTACCGTACAGTTCCATCCGGAAGCATGCCCGGGACCACAGGATTCCGGTTACCTGTTTGACAGATTCATTGAGATGATGGGAGGAGCGAAATAATGCCAAGAGACAGTCGTATTAAAAAAGTATTAGTAATTGGGTCCGGTCCTATCATTATCGGACAGGCAGCGGAGTTTGACTATGCAGGAACACAGGCATGCCGTTCTTTGAAGGAAGAAGGAATCGAAGTTGTTCTGTTGAACTCCAACCCGGCGACGATCATGACAGATAAAGATATCGCAGATAAAGTATATATTGAGCCATTGACAGTAGAAGTTGTGGAACAGCTGATTTTAAAAGAGCAGCCGGACAGCGTACTTCCGACACTGGGAGGACAGGCTGGTCTGAACCTGGCAATGGAACTGGAAGAGGCAGGATTTTTAAGAGAACACAATGTCCGCCTGATCGGTACAACTTCTGAGACAATCAAAAAGGCAGAGGATCGTCTGGAATTTAAAGCAACGATGGAAAAGATCGGAGAACCGGTTGCAGCTTCTCTGGTCGTAGAAAACGTAGAAGACGGTCTTGCATTTGCAAATAAGATCGGATATCCGGTTGTACTTCGTCCGGCATACACACTGGGAGGAAGCGGCGGCGGTATCGCACATGATTCTGAACAGCTGGTGGAGATCCTGGAGAACGGACTTCGTCTTTCCCGTGTAGGACAGGTTCTGGTAGAGCGCTGTATTGCAGGATGGAAAGAGATCGAGTACGAGGTAATGCGTGACGGAAACGGAAACTGCATTACAGTATGTAATATGGAAAACATTGACCCGGTTGGTGTGCACACTGGAGACAGTATCGTTGTGGCACCGTCGCAGACACTGGGAGATAAAGAGTATCAGATGCTGCGTACTTCCGCTTTAAATATTATCAGTGAGCTGAATATCACGGGTGGATGTAACGTACAGTATGCTCTGCACCCGGAGACATTTGAATACTGTGTAATCGAGGTAAACCCGCGTGTCAGCCGTTCTTCTGCGCTGGCTTCCAAAGCGACAGGATATCCGATCGCGAAGGTTGCAGCAAAGATCGCTCTTGGTTATACACTGGATGAGATCAAAAATGCGATCACACAGAAGACATATGCAAGCTTTGAACCAATGCTGGACTACTGTGTCGTAAAACTTCCGAGACTTCCGTTTGATAAGTTTATCAGTGCAAAGAGAACACTGACTACACAGATGAAGGCAACCGGAGAGGTGATGAGTATCTGCGACAACTTTGAAGGTGCGCTGATGAAAGCCATCCGCTCTCTGGAGCAGCATGTAGACAGCCTTATGTCTTATGATTTCACAGATCTGTCTGTGGAAGAACTGACAGAGCAGCTGGAGATCGTGGATGATATGCGTATGTGGAGAATCGCAGAAGCAATCCGCCGAGGTGTAAGCTACGAAAAAATTCACGAGATCACACAGATCGATGAGTGGTTTATCGATAAATTTGCAATTATCGTAGAGATGGAAAACGCACTGAAGTCCGAAGAGCTGACACCGGAACTGTTAAAAGAAGCAAAACGGATGGAGTTCCCGGATAACGTGATCGCACAGCTGACAGGAAAGACAGAGCGTGAGATCCACGATATGCGTCATGCAAACGGCATTGTTGCAGCATACAAGATCGTGGATACGTGTGCAGCAGAATTTGCGGCAGAGACACCGTACTACTATTCTGTATTTGGAAGTGAGAATGAAGTAGAAGAGACTCGTGACAAGAAAAAAGTTCTGGTACTTGGATCCGGTCCGATCCGTATCGGTCAGGGAATCGAGTTCGATTTCTGTTCCGTACACTGTACATGGGCATTTGCAAAAGAAGGGTACGAGACGATCATCGTGAACAACAACCCGGAAACAGTAAGTACAGACTTTGATATTGCAGACAAGCTGTATTTTGAACCACTGACTCCGGAAGATGTAGAGAGTATTGTAGATATCGAAAAGCCAGACGGTGCAGTTGTACAGTTTGGTGGACAGACAGCGATCAAGCTGACAGAAGCTCTGATGAAAATGGGTGTTCCGATCCTTGGAACTTCTGCAGAGAATGTAGACAAAGCAGAAGACCGTGAATTATTCGATGAGATCCTTGAAGAGTGCGAGATTCCACGTCCGACAGGAGGAACGGTGTTTACTGCAGAAGAAGCCAAAGAAGTTGCAAACAGACTTGGATATCCGGTTCTGGTAAGACCTTCTTACGTATTGGGTGGACAGGGAATGCAGATCGCGATCAATGATAATGATATCGATGAATTTATCGGAATCATCAACCGGATCGCACAGGATCATCCGATTCTGGTGGATAAATATTTACAGGGGAAAGAAATCGAGGTCGATGCAGTTTGTGACGGCGAAGACATTCTGATCCCTGGAATCATGGAACACATTGAGCGTGCAGGAATCCATTCCGGAGACAGTATCTCTGTATATCCGGCACAGAGCCTGACACAGAAAGCAAAAGACAAGATTGCAGAGTATACAAGAAGACTTGCAAAATCTCTCCATGTCATCGGTCTGATCAATATTCAGTTCATCGTATGTGGAGAAGATGATGTGTATGTGATCGAAGTAAACCCACGTTCCAGCCGTACGGTTCCTTATATCAGTAAAGTAACCGGAATTCCGATCGTACCGCTTGCATCCAAAGTGATCATCGGAAACAAGATCAAAGAACTGGGATACACACCGGGACTGCAGCCGGAAGCAGATTACGTGGCAGTGAAGATGCCGGTATTCTCCTTTGAGAAGATCCGTGGTGCAGATATCAGCCTTGGACCTGAGATGAAATCTACAGGAGAATGTCTGGGAATTGCCAAGACATTTGACGAGGCACTTTATAAAGCATTCCTGGGTGCAGGAATCAAGCTGCCGAAGTTCAAAAACATGATCATGACTGTCCGTGATGAGGACAAACCGGAGGCAGTGGAGATCGGACGCAGATTTGAAAAGATCGGATACCGTATCTTTGCTACAAAGAGCACGGCAGAAGCGCTGAACGCAGCAGGCGTGAAAGCAATTCCGGTCCGCAAGATCGAGCAGGAGTCGCCAAACCTTCTGGATCTCATTTTAGGACACGAGATCGATCTGGTCATCGATATTCCGGCACAGGGGGCAGAGCACTCCAGAGACGGATTTGTCATCCGAAGAAACGCTATTGAGACAGGTGTCAATGTACTGACAGCGATCGATACCGCTGAGGCGCTGATCACCAGTCTTGAAAATACAGATATTAAAAAACTGACACTGATCGATATTGCGACAGTGCAGTAAATAAGGAAGCCCGGGAGAATGATCTCCCGGGTTTTTGATGTTATGTCCTGTGATTCTGACGCCAGATTCTTGGCGATTCCCCATATACATTTTTGAAAGCACGCGAAAAATGCAGTGGATTGGCATACCCAACAGCGTTTGAAATCTCACTGATGGAGAGTTGAGTAAGTTTTAAAAGTTCCGTAGCTTTTACCATACGGTAATTCATTAAAAATTCCTGAGGTGAACGCCCCAGAGTCTCTTTGAAAATCTTTCCAAAGTAGCTGCGGTTCAGACCGCATACCTCAGCAATATCTTCTACGGATATATCATTTTGAAAATTCTGTTCAATAAATGCAATTGCCTCATGGATATAGAAATCCCGCAGTCTGCCGGCAGAGTTTGTCTGTTCACGTGTGCAGGAGCGGGTGAGCGCATCCATAAAAAGGTAGAGATGGCCGATCAGATGAAAAGGCGGCTGTTCGGGATTACGTGCAATATAGAGCATTTCTTCTTTCAGAACTTCCCGCATTTCTTTGGAATGTGCATGATAGATTGGTGCAGATTTAGTCAGTCCTGCCAGTTCCAGAATTCTTTTACGCGAAGTCCGTCAAATTCGATCCACACATATTCCCAGGGAAGCTTCTGGTCGGCGATGTAGGTGGTGATCTGCTGCGGGAAGATCATAAATCCCTGTCCGCTTTTGACAGAATAGGTCTGTGTTATTCCGGAAGTATCATCGGCCATCAGTGTACCGGTTCCGGAGATCACATAATGGAACAGATAATGATTTCTGGCAGCCGGACCGTAGGAGTGGGAAGGCTGACACTGTTCCCAGCCGAACTGGTACAGGCTCATATCAATAAAATTTTCGTTTGGAAAAACAGAAAAGAGTATATTACTCATAAAAGTCTCCTTTCCTGACTTGTTGTAAAAGTGAGGTGTATTTTCATTATATACCAAAATGCTAGATTATTTCAAATATAGAATATAAAACAAGCATTAAGATATAAAAGTGCAAAAATTATGGTATTCATAGTCGCAAAATGGAATGTTATAATACTAATAAAGAAAAACATGTACATGAAAAAAGAAAAGGAGCGGAAATATTGATGAAAAAAAGAAGAAATATATCAATAAGCGTTTTACTGATTTTTGGAATGTTTGTATGTATGTTGACAGGCTGCAGTGGAAAAAGCGGGAAAGAGGAGGAAGTCACAGAAATTGAAATCCTGCAGTATAAACAAGAGGCAGCGGCTTATTTTGAAAAAGTGGAAGAAAAGTTTAATGCTACGCACAAAAATATCCGCCTGAAGATTGAATCACCGAATGATGCTTCCACGATCATGAGAACTCGTTTTATCCGGGAAGATTATCCGGATATTATCGGGATCGGCGGCGATATCAATTATTCCTACTTTTTGGATGCCGAGATCCTGATGGATATTTCAGATTACAAAGGACTCGATGAGATTAAAGAGTCTTATAAAGAAATTGACAAAAATCTGGAATTTGTCCCGACAGACGGTGTTTATGCAGTACCGTATGCCGGAAATGCCGCAGGAATCCTTTATAATAAAAAGATTTTTGAAGAACACGGATGGAAGATACCGCAGACATGGAGTGAACTGATGAACCTGTGTGACGAAATCCAGGCCGCAGGACTGCAGCCCTTCACTATGGGATTTAAGGACACATGGACCTGTCTTGCACCATGGAATGGCCTGGCAGTAGATCTGGCGCCGTCAGATGTATGCCGCCAGGTAAACCAGGGCAAGACAACTTTTACGGAGAATTATCGCGAAGTGGCGGAAAAAATGCTGCAGCTGCTTTCATACGGACCGAAGGATCCGTTTGCTTATAACTACAACGATGCATGTACAGCGTTTGCAAGAGGAGAGGCAGTCATGTATCCGATCGGAAGCTATGCGGTACCTCAGATTCAGTCAGTGAATCCTGACATGGAAATTGACTCCTTTGTATTTCCGGGAAGTGACAAAAAAGAAGAGAATACATTAAATTCGGGAATCGATCTTCAATTCTGTGTGACAAAAGAATGTAAGAATAAAGAAGCAGCATATGAAGTGTTAGATTTTCTTTTGGAAGATGAAAATGTGCAGGACTATCTGAATGAGCAGAACAGTGTACCGTGCAAAGAGGGAGAGTTTGAACTCTCACCGATGCTGGACGGTGTCAGACAATATATCGAAGAAGAAAATATGGCAGATTATCAGGATCACTATTATCCGTCAGAAATGGCAGTCGATGCGCAGATACAGACACTTCTGATCGACAAAGATGTAGATGCATTTCTGAAGAAATTTGACAAAGACTGGCAGAGATATAATCGGGATATCATACAGAAGGTGCAGAAATATGAAGCAGAACAGACACACAGTAAATAGGGAGAGGTGAAATGAGCATGAAAAAGATGAATGAGAGAAAACGGACATTTTTGTTGATGACAATACCGGTCGTGGCACTGTTTTTCTGTTTTAATACATTGCCGTTACTCAAAGGCGTGATGTACAGTTTTACGAATTTCAAAGGATTTGGTTCTTATGACTGGGTGGGAGTTCGGAACTATATGGATCTGTTTCAGGATGTAAGAGTGGGAAATTCTTACTGGTTCACCTTTAAGCTGGCAATCGTAACGACAATTGTAGTCAATGTGATCAGTCTGCTGCTGGCAATGGCTCTGAACAGTAAGATCCGTGCCAAGAGCTTTTTCAGGGGAGCTTATTTCCTGCCGAATATTCTGGGAGCGCTGGTAGTCGGTTATATTTTCAACTATTTCTTTACATACATCCTTCCGGCAGTGGGAGAGATGATCGGATGGGAAACGCTTTCTTCGAGTCTGCTTTCCAGTAAGAACCTGGCATGGATCGCTATTGTGATCGTTTGTGCATGGCAGGCGATCGCGATGAATACAATCATCTATATTTCCGGCCTGCAGACCGTACCGGAGGATGTGTATGAAGCAGGCGCAATAGATGGAGCTACCGGATGGAATAAGTTCAAAACCTGACATTTCCTCTGATTCTTCCGTTTTTACGATCAATATGGTGCTTTGTGTGAAAACTTTCTGATGGTCTTTGATCAGATCATGGCACTGACAAAAGGCGGACCTGCACAGAGCACAGAATCCATTTCCTATCTGATCTATCAGAATGGTATGGCAGGAGGACAGTTCGGATTTCAGAGTGCCAATGCGGTTATTTTCTTCCTTGTGATCGTTGCAATTTCAGTGACGCAGATGACAGTATTAGGGAAAAAGAGGAGCAGTTATGATAGGGGCAAATAC
>ENA-OQJN01000266-OQJN01000266.1-human-gut-metagenome-genome-assembly--contig:-NODE-266-length-24531-cov-3.081298_pt1 | contig 24531 bp, 30 predicted proteins | sample MGYA00242610_ERZ504777 | MGnify/ENA primary metagenome ERZ504777 (study PRJEB26092, sample SAMD00036350) | human gut metagenome | host: Homo sapiens | study: EMG produced TPA metagenomics assembly of... | reverse complement strand
CAGCCAAGGTTTTATTATGAGCAATAACTAAAGTCGGTTTTTGCACGCCTTCAATTAACTTGGCCATGGTATAGGTTTTACCCGTACCGGTAGCCCCCAACAGAACCTGTGCCCAGTCGCCGTTATTGACGCCCTGCACCAACGATTGAATGGCTGCCGGCTGATCGCCCATTGGTTCAAAAGGTGCTTCAACCTTAAAAGGAGTCATATTACCTTCGTAATTACGATGAATATGTGGATGTGCCATATTATTTACCTTCTTCACGCATGAGGCGTTCTGCTTCGGCCTGAGCCATGGCAGCTTCTTCCGCTCTCACCTTTTCGATATGCTCTTGCAAACGTTGCTTTTCCAATTCATTCATTTCCGTGCGTTTACCGTCAGCTTCTTGAATGGGTGTATCCACACCTTCCAAGACTTCAATCAATAAGGCTACGGCTTTTTTATCAAGCCCTTCTTTATTGGCAATCTCAGTTGGTAAAATCCACTCTTCCGGCGTAAAATGTTCGATGCGATCATTCAATTGATTCCAATTTTGAAGCATCAAGCGTGTCACCGGACGATACATTTCATTGCCGATGTAAGCCAATAAATCGCCTAATGTATCCAGCGCTTCGGATGGTGCGCCGAAATGATTAGCTATATTTTCAGCCCGTGCATAAGCTACCAACTCAGCACGGCTCATTTGATTATTCATTCGTACTCATTCCTTTATCAAACAAGGCATTGGCAAATTCTTTCGCATTGAATGGTTTTAAGTCATCAATTTTTTCACCGATGCCAATCCAACGAACGGGAACCCCCAGTTCTTCTTTAATGGAAATTACGACGCCCCCTTTGGCGGTGCCGTCTAATTTAGTCACAATAATACCGGTAATCGGTACAGCCTGGCCGAATAATTTAGCTTGGCTAACCGCATTCTGACCGGTGGTGCCGTCCAAAATCAATAGGGTTTGATGCGGCGCTCCCGGAACCTGACGGTCTGCTACGCGGCCGATTTTCTTCAATTCTTCCATCAAGTTGGTTTTTGTGTGCAAACGGCCGGCTGTATCGATAATCACAATATCTGCATTACGTGCTTTCGCCGATGCCAAGGCATCGTATACGACAGCGGCCGGATCGGCCCCTTCCTGATGTTTTACGATAGGCACATCGGCTCGTTCCGCCCAGATAGTGAGCTGTTCGGAAGCGGCTGCACGGAACGTATCGGCTGCCGCCAACACCACCTTTTTGCCGGCTTCTTTATAATAATGAGCCAGTTTGGCAATAGTCGTTGTTTTACCTACCCCATTAACGCCCACTACCAAAATAACTTCCGGCGAATGCATTTCCAAAAGTTTCTTCCTGTTCTTCCAGTAACTTCGTAATGTATTCTTCAATGTAGTTCATCACTTCATTGGTATGATTGATTTTGCCTTCCGTAACACCGCGACGAATTTCTTTCATCAAAAGTTCCGTCGTCTTACTGCCCAGGTCGGCGGTAATCATGGCGACCTCCAAATCATCCAAGAAGTCGTCGTCAATCTTGGCATAGCCGATAATGACCGTTTCAATGGCTTCGGTAAACTTCTTTTTCGTATTTTCTAAGGCATCGCCGAAACCAAGAAATTTCTTGGTTTTATTCCAAAAACTCATTACATATCCTCCTCTATTTCATCAAAGGCTACTGTTAACAATCGGGAAACACCTCGTTCCACCATGGTAACACCTTGTAATACCAAGGCCGCCTCCATAGTTCGTTTACGATGCGATACAACAATAAACTGCGTATCGTCACCCAGTCGTTGTAAATAGCTGCCAAAACGTTCTACATTGGCTTCGTCCAACGCCGCGTCCACTTCATCGAGCACACAGAACGGTGCCGGTCTCGTAATCCAAGAAGGAGAACAGCAAGGCTATAACTGTAAGGGCCCGCTCACCACCGGACAACAGCGTTAACTGTTGGTCGTTTTTACCGGGTGGTTGAATATAAAAATCAATGCCGCTGGTCAAAATATTATCCGGATCGGTGAGCACTATCTGAGCTGTGCCGCCGCCGAACAACTTGCTGAACACGGCCTGAAAACGATCGCCCACCACTTCAAGGACTTCGCCGAGCTGTAAGGCCATCGCTTTATCAATCTCTGCAATAACCGCTTCCAACTGAGCCTTAGCCTGTTCCAAATCGGATTGCTGCGTTTCATAAAAAGCCTGTTTCGTCTGCGCCGCTTCATATTCAGCTACCGCTTCCGGGTTAACCGCCCCTAAGGCTTCCAGTTCAGCACTCAACTTACCTTCTTCGAGACGCCAATCCGCTACAGCCCCTTCCGGCTGTAAAGCCTGTGCTTCTTCTCGTGAAAAACCGAGTTCGGCGATTTTTTGTAAAGCCTGTTCGCTAATCATTTCATATTTTGCCAGCTGACCTTCCATCTGCACCAAACGCTGTTGAACCCTTTTTTGACGAGTATCCAAAGTTTCGCGCTCCGTGGAATAATCAGCTAACGTTCGCTGCTGTTCACTATGTGATTCATACAGCGCGTCGCGCTGCTTGGCTAATTCCGCCGTCGCCTTAGCTTGGGCTTCATAAGCATGCTCCAAATCACTCAATTTCTGTGGTAATTCAGTATTTACCTGTTGTTCACGAACATCCAGCTGCATTTGTAACGGCTTCATACGCGCTACATTTTGCTCGATAGCGCTTTGCCAATCATTGATTTGCTGTTCACCGTAACTTTGTTGCTGCTTTAATTGTTCATAGTGCAAACGTGCATCTTGACGCACCTGACCGACTTCGTCCTGCGCTTTTTGACAGCGCTCCAATTCAGCCAGGGTCACCGAATGACCGCCATCAGCCTGAATATTTTCATTCAAAGTCTTAAGAGCACTTTCCGCTTGTGCCAATGTCATCGTAACACGAGCCTGTTCACCGGTCAAACGGTCCTGCTCCGCCAAATTGTTTTGCAGCACCTGTTCCTTGCGCAACTTTCGTTCCCGCGTTGTTTTTAAAATGGATTCCGCCGTCAAAAGCAAGGTATGCTGCTCATCCCAACTATTTTGTTTCGCTGCCAACTGTTCACTTAATTCTTCAAACTGTTTTTCGTAGTCAGCGGCAGCTTGTTGTTTTTTAACTAACTCTGCTTGTAATACCTGCAATTTGGTATTTAACAGGCCCATCTCTTCTTTTTGAGCCATAACGGAGGCTTTACGCCGTTTGGTCACACCACCGGCTAAAGAACCGCCCGGTTGGAATTGTTCGCCTCCCAGTGTCACTAAACGAAGCTGTTGCTTATATTTTTTCTGTAGAGCAATAGCCTGCTCCATCGTTTCCACTACGAGAGTACGCCCCAACAAGTAGGTGAAAACACCACGATACGTTTCATCAAAAGTAATACAATCTACGGCCCGCCCCAATACGCCCGATTCATTGAGAGCCGGTGTATTAATGGCCTGACCGTGCACCGTTTCTAACGGTAAAAAGTAACGCGACCGCCTTGAGTCCGTTTTAAATAGGCAATACAATCAGCGGCAGCTCGCGAGGTACGCGATACTACATGGTTAATACTGCCCCCTAAGGCAATATCGAGAGCCGTGGCAAATTCCGGCTTTACCGTAAACAAATCACCGATAGCCCCCCAGTAAGTCCTGCTGCCACGGCTCCTTAGCGGCCAGGGCGTTACGCGTACCGTCTGCATAACCTTCATGCTGTTCAGCCCACTGCGCCAAGAGTTGTAAACGTCCTTCCATGCGTTGTTCTTCACGGCGCCCGGTTTGAACGTCCCGTTCCAACTGTTGACGAAGTTTTCGTAATTCCCCTAATGTTTGCTGCTCTTGGTCCCGTTCGGCGCGATTAGCTTCCTGCTGCTCTTGCAAAGTCTGCTGCTTCGTTAAAGCTTCCGCTTCTTCGGCCCCCACCGTTTGCAATTCTTCCGTCAAAGTGGTTACCAGTTCGCCTGTTTTGGTAAGTTCGCCGTTTAAAGTTTGTAATTCTACGCGGAATTTTTCCACTTGACCGACTAACTGTAATTGTTCATCATGGCGTGCGGCCACCGCTTTTTGCGCCGTTTGGAACTCACCTTGAATGCGCTGCAATTCTTGACGAGCCGCTTCATACGCTTGCTCAGCCGTCTGCAAAGCCGCTTCTTTGGCCGTCAATTCACCGGCACCGTCGGCCAACAGTTTCTGATGGACCAACACTTTTTGCTTGTCACCGGCGATAGTCGCTTCTATTTCATGAATACGATCACGCAATTCCTGCAGTTCTTTGTCCGCATTCCGCAATTGCTCGGCCAGCACATTTTTTTCCCCTTCGAGCCGGGCTTCTTCTTTTTGAGCTTTCGCATATAATTCTTCTTGTTGCCGCAAAGCTTGCTGTTGTTCCTCGGATTTTAACTTTAACTGCTGTTCCCGTGCACCTAAACCGGCCAGTTCCGTATTGATTTCTATTTCTTCCTGCTGCAACGCAATCTTTTCATTTTTCCTGTTTTGTGAATAAACGATCCGCCACTTTATAATCGTGAAAAGCCAACGCTCCGTCATAGAGGCGTTTCTTTTGACTTAATTCGGCATGAGCCTGTGTCTTGGCCGCCTTCTCTCGGAGCGGTTCCATTTGCTCTTCCAAATTCGCCATCAAATCGGCCACCCGTTCCATGTTGCGGTCCGTCTGCCCCATGCGGCGCAATGACTCATCTTTATTCATTTTAAAACGGGAAATACCGGCCACTTCTTCAAAAAAAAGGCGGCGATCTTCCGGTTTGCTGTTTAAAATAGCATCTACCCGATTCTGCCCGATAATGGCCATGGAATCGCGTCCTAAGCCTGTATCAGCCAATAAAGCCTGAATATCCTTCAAGCGACAAGCTTTTTTATTGATAAAAAACTCACTTTCACCGCTACGGTAGATACGACGCGTCAAGGCAACTTCCGCTAAATCGGGATGTAAACGTTTGTCGCTGTTATCGAACACCAAGGTTACTTCCGCGGTGCTCATGGGACGACGCTTTTCCGTACCGGCAAAAATTATATCTTCCGCTTTTTGACCACGTAAATGGCGCACATTGGATTCGCCCAGCACCCAACGCATGGCATCGGTAATATTACTTTTGCCGCTCCCGTTAGGACCTACGATAGCCGTCATGCCGGGTGAAAATTTACAATTGTTTGTCCGCAAAGGATTTAAATCCTTTTAACTCTAATCGTAAGAGTTGCATGCAAACCACCTTTCCGTGTGTCTTAAGTCACTTTAAATATATCTAATAACGTACCTTTTATTATATCACATTATACCTAAAATTATCGATAAAAAGTAGAACATTATCCGAAAATTTGTTTGTCTTTATTCCGAACATAGCTTTCGCTTTTTTAGAGCCCTGTTCATACCATTGCCAAGTGCAGTCTGTATAGCATTCTGCCAAATATTTCATATTCCGTTGCTTTTCGCCACGCACTTTTGATGTAAGTTGACGCGGATACAGGACGGTCACCGAATGCATTGGTAAGCTCGCCGCTCTATGGTCCCGTAAGACTTTTAAAAATCGCTGTAACCACTGATAATTCGTCACCAGTTCCCCCATGGCCGGTTCGTAAGGACCGCCTACTAAACCGATACCTGCATCCAATTCCGGCGTACTCTGCAGTCCCGTACGAATCACCGTGATATGATGCTCTTCAAAATACTCTTTTAAAAAGGCACTATACGTTACCGCTTCCGCCACCGTTAGCGGCGTGTAGCGACCGGCTCTCACATCATCGGCCAGCTCCGTATCTTCAATGACTAGAACCGGATAAATGCGCACAAAATCAGGCATCAACTCAGCCACGGCTACCGCCGTATTCACTAACGTATGCCAGTTTTCACCGGGTAACCCCGGTAATAGCTGAATACCAACGGTAAAACCATGTTCTTGCAATCGCTGAACGGCTCCCACAACCTCTGCCGACGAATGACCTCGTTTAGCTCTCGTTAAAATCGTGTCGTCCATGGACTGCACACCAATCTCAACGGTGTTCACACCATAGGCTTTTAACAGTGCTATCTCCGTCTCGCCAAGCGCATCAGGACGAGTGGAACAACGTATGGCATCAATCTCACCGTTTTGCAAGGCCTCATAGGCCGGTTCCAACAAAGAGCGTTGTAAGTCTTCCGGCAACGCGGAAAAACTACCGCCATAGAAGGCCACTTCCCAATATTTTTCATGCCGCTCGTTGCCGATATATTCGTCTATGGTAGCTTTCACATCAACCTCAGAAGCTCTTGCTCCGCCGGCGGCAATGCGATGCTGATTACAAAATACACATTGCTGCGGACAGCCTGCATGGGGTATGTAAAAAGGAATCAAACCGTGAGGCTTATCGTTAGCTATGCTGTTATTTTTGTGTTGGTTCATTTTTACCTACCTCATTTTTGTTAAAAATTTCTACCACTATACATTATATCAGAATATGAAAAAGGAGCGGATTAGCCGCTCCTCTATTTACCATATACCTGAATTAATCCTGCGTCAATCGACAAGCATTTTTGCCGATTAAATAATCAAGTGTAACTTGAGCCGCATTTTGTTCAGCTTCTTTTTACTTTTACCGGTACCGGAACCATAGGCCTTGCCTTCAATCCGCACTTCCATGCAGAAAATCTTATCATGGTCGGGTCCCGATTCACTGAGCAAGGTATAGACGATTTGTTTCTCGCCTTCCTGCTGCACATATTCTTGCAACATAGTCTTATAATCCTTGCCGAGCTTACCGTCTTTCGCTTTTTCCAAATATCCTTGCAAATGACTCAATACGAACTGTGCCGTTACTTCATAGGAAGTATTTACATATAAAGCACCGATAACGGCTTCAAAGGTGTCCGCTAAAATCGACGCCCGTTCCCGACCGCCCGAAGTCGCTTCGCCTCGCCCAAGCAATAAATAATTACCAAAATGTAATTTGGAACTACATGTGGCCAACGAGGTTTCGCAAACAGTGGCTGCCTTTATTTTTGTCAGTTCACCCTCAGTCATTTGAGGATATGTTTTAAACAGATACTCACCGATGATTAAGTCCAAAACGGCATCGCCCAGAAATTCCAGACGTTCGTTGTGCTTAACGCGAGCTGCTCTATTTTCATTTGCATAAGACGTATGCGTAAACGCTCTGTCGAGCAAATTTATATCTGTCAAAGGGATACGCAAACGCGCCACAAGCTCTCGAAGCGCTGCTTCGCGAGCTTGGTGCGAGATTGTCTTATGAGTCTTACGGCCCTTCAATTAGTCCTCGTAACGACGAACGAGTAATGTTGCATTATGACCGCCAAAACCGAAGGAATTGGATAATGCGCAATTCACTTTCAATTCACGAGCCCCTTCTTTAACATAGTCCAAATCGAGTTCAGGATCCGGATTAGTCAAGTTGATGGTTGGGTGAATTTTACCGGTTTCAATCGCCATAGCCATAACGATGGCTTCAATAGCACCGGCTGCGCCCAATAAATGGCCTGTCATGGATTTAGTCGAGTTAACTGCCAAGGATTTAGCATGGTCACCGAATAATTCCTTAATAGCCATAGTTTCGTTTTTGTCGTTAAGACCTGTGGAAGTACCATGAGCATTGATGTAGTTAATTTCACTAGGATCGATGCCTGCATCTTTAATGGCCAATTCCATACATTTACGAGCTTGTAAACCGCCCGGAGCCGGAGCTGTAATGTGGTAAGCATCACCATTGCTGCCGTAACCGATTACTTCAGCGTAGATATGAGCACCACGCGCTTTAGCATGTTCTAATTCTTCAAGCACAACGATACCGGCGCCTTCACCCATAACGAAACCGTCACGATCGGCGTCAAATGGACGGGATGCTTTTTCAGGTTCATCATTGCGGGTAGACATAGCTTTCATAGCTGCGAAACCGGCCACTGCTGCTGGAGATACAGCTGCTTCAGTACCGCCGGCAAACATAATGTCTGCGTCACCGCGAGCTACGATGCGGAATGCATCACCAATGGAATTTGTACCGGATGCACAAGCCGTAATATCCGTAATAGCCGGACCACGAAGACCGAGTTCGATGGACACACGGCCGGATACCATGTTGGCAATCATCATAGGTACTGCAAAAGGACTTACACGATTAGGTCCTTTCTGGAATAATGTAACATAAACATCGTGGATGGAGTCAATCCCACCGATACCGGTACCAACTACAGTACCGCAACGGTCGCGATCTTCTTTATCCAAATCGAGATTGGAATCGCGTAAAGCAAGAACTGCTGCGGCGATTGCAAATTGAGAGGAGCGGTCCATACGACGAGACTCTTTCTTCTCTACACCATACTGCGTAATATCAAAATCCTTAACTTCACCGGCAATGCGGGTAGCATATTCAGAAGCATCAAAATGAGTAATCGGGCCAATCCCGGATTTACCCGCCAATAAAGCTTCATAAAAAGCATCTTTACCGATACCTACAGGCGTTACAGCCCCTAAACCGGTAATAACAACACGTTTTTCCAATTATTTCACCTCACATGTAAACTATGCATTGAAATACATTAATCAATCTGAGATACTTCCGCTAACAAACGACGGAAAATCTCCTTAACCGGCAAAATCTCATCTACTTTGCGCATATTATTGCCGGAGAATACCAAACCGGTTTCCACATCACCTTGCTGTGCCCGTTCTAAGGCTTTAATCAAGCAAAATTTGTGAGAACAATGCTTTAAGCAACGGTCACATTCAGTTGGTGGCGGTACAGTACCGTCCAATACAGAAGCAGCGAATTTGTTACGAATCGCCTGCCCCGGCAATCCTACCGGACTCTCTATCAATACAACATCTTCAGGCGCTTTAGCACGTAAGTACATTTTTTTAAGCTCATCCGATGCATTGCATTCTTCACTAGCTGCAAAACGACTACCCATTTGTACGCCGTTTGCTCCTAATTTCATCATTTCGACAATGTCTTTCCCGTCGAGAACGCCACCCGCTCCTATTACCGGGATATTTTTAACGGCCTTCAACACCTCCGGTACAATCTCACGCGATGAGCGATTTGTACCTAAATGACCACCGGCTTCACTGCCTTCAACGATGACAGCGGCCGCACCCAAGCCTTCAGAAATACGAGCCAATTTCCCGGAGGACACAATCGGAACAATGGGAGTACCCGATTCTTTCCCCATACCAAACATATCACGAGAAAAACCTGCACCGGCTACAACGAGGTCAATACCTTCTTCAATAGCCGTTCGCACTAGGCCAGCAAACTCGGAAGCTGCTACCATTGCATTTATACCAATAATACCCGTAGGTGATAATTTTCGAGCTAATTTAATTTCATAACGTAATTCATCAAATGGCATACCGGAGGCCGCAATTAGACCGATGCCACCTTCATTAGCTACAGCTGCTGCAAGACGAGCCGTAGACAATCTGATTGCCATGCCGCCTTGAATGATTGGCACCTTTGCTACCAGATTTCCGATGCGAAGTTCAGGGAGCTTCACTATAAATTCCTCCTGTTACGTATACCGACTAGGAGGCGTTGCCGCCTCCTACCGGTGCACAAGTAAGTCTTACGCTTCTTTGATAGAATCGATGTATTCTACCGTATCTTTCACTGTTTAATTTTTTCAGCTACATCATCAGGAATTTCAACATTGAATTCTTCTTCGAAAGCCATGATCAATTCAACGATGTCTAAGGAGTCAGCTCCTAAGTCGTCAATGAATGTAGAATCAATCTTAACTTCAGCTTCGTCAACGCCTAACTGTTCCACAACGATCGCTTTAACTTTATCAAACGTGGTCATTGTGATTTCACCTCCTTTCATTGTTTGCTCTATATATATTAGCTACATTACCATGCCGCCGTCAACATTAATGACTTGACCCGTAATATAACTCGACATATCGCTGACTAGGAAAGCAGCTACAGCAGCTACTTCATCCGGCTCTGCCATACGGCCCAACGGAATCGTGTGAACCATGGCGTCTTTCACTTTATCAGGTAAAACATCCGTCATGTCGGTGTGAATAAAACCCGGTGCAATCGCATTCACGGTAATACCGCGGGATGCCAATTCTTTAGCACAAGTTTTAGTAAAACCGATTACGCCGGCTTTTGAGGCACTATAGTTGGCCTGGCCTGCATTACCGGTCACACCTACAACCGATGTCATATTAACAATTTTACCGCTGCGCTGTTTCATCATAATTTTGGAAACCGCTTTGGTCATCAGATAAACACCTTTCAAGTTGATGTTGATAACATCATCCCAATCGCTGTCTTTCATACGCATGAGCAAACCGTCACGGGTAATGCCGGCGTTATTTACTAAAATATCGATGCGACCGAAAGTTGTGTGCGCTTCGTCAACCATAGCCGCTACTTCTTCGGCATTGCCTACATTAGCTTTAATTTTGATAGCCTTGCGGCCCATAGCCAAAATAGCATCTACGGTTTCTTGCGCAGCCCCTTCGCTGCCGCTGTAATTCACTACTACGTCGGCACCCTGTTTAGCCATTAACAAAGCAATGGCACGGCCAATACCACGAGAGGCACCGGTAACTAAAGCAACTTTATCTGTTAACTGCATTTTATCGAACCCCTTCTAAAAATTCAATAGTTTTCCCTAAGGAATCTACATCTTCTACATTAGCCAATTGCATTTCTTTGTTAATTTTTTGGTAAAACCGGTCAAAACTTTGCCCGGACCTACTTCTACGAAGTTGCCTACGCCATAATTAATCATGGTAGCTACGCAATCTTCCCAAAGAACAGGATGAGCCGCCTGGATAACGAGGGATTCTTTAATAGCGTTCGCATCGGTCAAAATTTCACCGGTTACGTTAACTACTACCGGAATCTTGGCATCGTTAACAGTTACTTTGTCCAATTCGTCTTTCAAACGGGCCGCAGCCGGTTCCATCAAACGGCTGTGGAACGGAGCACTTACCGGTAACATAACGGCACGTTTCGCGCCGGCTGCTTTCATTTCTTCAGCAGCTTTTTCTACGGCAACCGTAGCACCGGCAATTACGATTTGACCCGGGCAGTTGAAGTTTACTGCCTGAACGGAACCGACTTCTTTGTCGATTTTTTCACAAATCGCCACTACTTCTTCACGAGGTAAAGCCAAGATAGCCGCCATGGCACCTTCACCCAATGGAACAGCATCCTGCATGAATTCACCGCGTTTATGAACGAGGTAAACAGCATCTTTAAAATCAAGTACGCCGGCTGCCACTAGAGCGCTGTATTCGCCCAAGCTGTGACCGCCCACGATATCAGGAGTAAAGCCCTTTTCTTTCAATACTTCATAACAAGCAACGCTGGCTGTTAAAATAGCCGGTTGTGTGTTAGCCGTTTTAACCAATTCGGTATCAGGACCTTCAAAGCAAAGCTTCGTAATGGAGTAGCCCAATGCTTCATCAGCTTCAGCAAAACGCTGTTTTACAATGTCATAGGCATTATATAAATCTTGAAGCATACCTACTTTTTGAGAACCTTGGCCAGGAAATACAAATGCTGTTTTCACTAGTAACGCCTCCTGTATTATTTAATGATCTTTTGTAAGCCGCCGATTACGGTTTCGGTTTCGGCCATAATATCGCGAATGATTTGAGCACAAGGTTTTACATCCTGTAACATACCGGAAATCTGCCCAATCATAACGGAACCGTTTTTAACGTCCCCTTCAATAGCCGCTTTGCGAAGTGCACCGGCACCCAAAGCTTCCAATTCTTCTTTAGGAGCACCGCTGAATTCCAATTCCTGGTACTGATGGGATAATAAGTTTTCTAAAAATACGAACCGGATGACCTGTCGTAAGACCAGTCATAACGGTGGAACGGTCTTTTGCCTTTAATACGGCTTCTTTATAGTTAGCATGAGCAATACATTCTTCGGATAATACAAACGTGTGCCCATTTGTACCGCACCTGGCGCCCAAAGCGAAGGCTGCAGCCGCACCGCGACCGTCAGCAATACCGCCGGCAGCGATAACCGGTACGTTTACAGCGTCAGCAATCTGAGGAATTAAGCACATAGTTGTGATTTCCCCTACGTGACCGCCCGATTCGGTACCTTCCGCAACTACCGCATCAATACCGCCGCGCAACAAACGTTTAGCGAGCAATACGGAAGCTACTACAGGAATAACTTTAGTACCGATTTCTTTTAATGCAGGCACGTATGTACTCGGATTACCGGCACCGGTTGTAATTACCGGAACGCGTTCTTCCAAGACAACTTGCATAACTTCTTTAACAAACGGCGACATCAACATGATGTTACAACCGAAAGGTTTATTGGTACGTTCTTTTAATTTATGAATTTCATTACGGAATACGTCCGGTGGCATATGTCCGGCACCGATAATACCGAGACCGCCCCCTTCGGACACAGCCGCAGCAAGTTCAGCGGTACCAAGCCAAGCCATACCACCTTGGAATATAGGATACTCAATCCCTAACAAATCGCAAATATCAGTCTTAATCATGATGGTTGTCCTCCTTAGTACCATTTCATTACCAAGCCGGCCCAAGTTAATCCGGCTCCGAAGCCGGAAAAGGCGACTGTATGATCTCGTTCAACAAAGCCGGATCTCACTGCTTCATCTAAAGCAATAGCTACCGAAGCGGCCGATGTATTGCCGTATTTCGGCAAATTAACAAACACTTTCTCTGCCGGCATTTTCAACCGGTGTGCTGCGGAATCGATAATCCGTGTATTGGCTTGATGAGGAATGAAACGATCTAAATCTTCTAACTGTAAACCGGCTTTTTCTAACGCGTTAAGCACGGTGCGTCCCATGATTTTAACCGCGAATTTATAAACTTCGGCGCCATCCATGTGAACATAGGTCAAGCCTTCTTCGATACGTTTATCGTTAGGCACCATCGCCGTACCGCTGGATGGAATGCAAATTGCCATACCGCTGGCACCGTTGGCACCCATATCCATACCCAACATGCCATAGCCTTCAGGTACAGATGACACTACTGCTGCGCCGGCGCCATCGCCGAACAGGATACAAGTACTGCGATCCTTCCAGTTAAGCACGCGGGACATAACTTCTACACCGATTACAAGCACATTTTTGAAGAAGTTATTATTCACATAACTGCCGGCCGTAATCAATCCATATACAAAGCCGGAGCAAGCAGCGCCTAAATCAAAAGCGGCCGCATTAGTAGCTCCTAAATTAGCTTGTACTAAACAAGCTGTGGAAGGAACCGACATATCACCGGTTAAAGTTGCTAAAATGATACAATCAATATCTTCCGCCTTCAAGCCGGCTGCGTCCAAGGCACGTTTAGCCGGCTTCCGGTTGCCATATCGGAAGCATTCATGCCTTCCGGAGCAACGCGGCGCTCTTCAATGCCGGTGCGTTCACGAATCCATTGGTCATTCGTGTCTACGATTTTTTCCAAATCAGCGTTGGTTACGATATTATCCGGTACAAAACTTCCGGTACCGATGATACCTACCGGTTTAGTCCACATCGTCATATTTGATAGCTCCTTCTTCTTCTATACTGTGTTGAATGTTTTCAATAATCTTACGATCAACTATATCGCCGGCAATTTTAATAGCTGTCAAAATTTCTTTAGCCTTGGAACTGCCATGCGAAATCATGAATACGCCGTTTACGCCCAATAATGGTGCGCCGCCGTTTTCCGTATGGTCAAGGCGTTTACGAATCTTCTTGAACACCGGATAAATCAGGAATGCCCCCAGTTTGGCTAATATACCGCCATCCTTGATGCCTTCCTTAACAAGTTGCGTCATGACCCCTACAAGGCCTTCTGCCAACTTAAGAACTACATTGCCCGTAAAGCCGTCACATACAACAACATCAACCGTACCTTTAGGAATGTCACGACCTTCCACATTACCTTTAAAGTTAATGGTTTTAAAGTTGTTCCAACAACGGATAGCTGCTTAAACACAATTCATTACCCTTAGTAGATTCTTCGCCGATATTCAACAAACCGACGGTAGGGTTTTCATGGCCAAACATAAGTCGTGCATATTCGGAGCCCATAATAGCCCCCTGCACCATATGTTTTGGCTTGCAATTCGCGTTAGCACCCGAATCAAGCATAACGGTAACACCCTGTGGTGTAGGAATCGGCGTGGCAATCATAGGTCTGTCAATCCCCTTGATACGTCCTAAGCCGAACAAAGCTGCCGCTACGGCTGCCCCGGTACTGCCCGGCGCAATGACCGCATCGCATACTTTTTGTTTAACTAAACGCGTAGCGACAATGACCGATGCGTCTTTCTTCTTGCGCACAGCTGTGCCGGGATGTTCATTCATTTCAATTACTTCACTGGCATGGTGAATAATGAGTTGCGGATTTTTTTTCCTGCCCGAATTCTTTTAATACTTCATAAATTCGTGCTTCGTCACCCACCAAAACTACTTCAATATTAGGGAAGGCTTTAACCGCATCAATTGCACCACGCACAATTTCAAACGGTGCAAAATCACCACCCATAGCATCTAATGCAATTTTCATATTTTACACCCTATTCTGAATGGGCTCCATTATGAATTTCGCCCGAAAGACTTCCTTAACTTTATCTTTGATTGTGACCCAAATAAAATACTTCTCACCTCGTTGTCGCATGACAGAGGCTTTGGCCACCAAATTACAATCTGCTTAACAGGATTCTTATACTTTATATTGCCGACACCGGCTAATGAAGCGGGGATGCCCAGCACAGCCTTGGCTAATGAATCAGCCTGCGCATATAAATACTGAGGCTCCACATAGCCGCTGGAATCGGTCATGTCATCCGTCGTCCGCAATATACTCAGACCTTGTTCACCGGCGGTGAGATCTATAAGCTCACCAACCACTTCAATATGGCTGTGATTATTGCCACTTGGCGTCAGTCCGTCTACTCTGGATTTAATGCGCTCCCGTAATTCAGGAATGCCTAACTCCAATCGATCCAAACGAATCGTCGGCACACTGACATTAAAATAGATGGCCAACTCTTCGTCAGTAACGAAGGGCGTAGTATTCAGTTTTTGTTGCAATAACTGTTGTCGCTCTTGTTTTTTTATCCGACTCATGGTACCACCTTTTATGACCAAGTAATAATACTTCGTTACAATTATATGTCACAATGGCCATTTATGCAAGTAAAATTTATGAGCCCTAAAAATTCAACAAAAATTCAACAAAAATACGGCGATTATGTAGCCTCAGCTACTGAAAACTATTTTCAACTTCATTATAATAAAAACATGATCATAACTCAACCGTTGGGACCATATATTACAACAAAGTATCCCTATATATATTTTAACTATTAATTGCAGTAATGTGCAACCGAAAAAAGGAAGAAGAACTATGACATCTATGAAAACAGCCTTAGGCTTAAACAACAACCAACGCCTCGAAAAAATGATTGAAATCAAGGACAGCTATTTAAGTGGTCAGTTAAGTTTAAAAGAAGCCCGTGCCCTGTTAAAAGATCACATCGGCACTTGCACACCGGACGAATTTGCTTACGGTGAGCAACAATTAAAAGGTTCTTACACAGACGAAGAAATCACCCACCGCATGGATGAACTTCTCGAATTATTCGACGGCATCCTTATTCGTGCCGAAAATACCTACCCGGAAAACCATCCGCTTTGGGTATATATGCAAGAAATCCAAGCAGGCCTCGCGGTTATGGATGAAGTAGACGCTTTATTAAAAGCACCTCATTTTATTAAAAATCCATGGCTCGGTATTTACGATAAATTAGCACAGTGGTCCCGCCATCTGTCCCGCAAACAAAACCAGCTCTACCCGGCTCTCGAAAAAATACGGTTTTGACCGCCCTACCAAAATCATGTGGACCTTTGACGACAAAGTGCGTGATTTAATCAGCGAAAGCCGTCGCCTCTTACAAGCCGATGACACCACAAAATTCTTAGAACTCCAACCCAAAATGACCGATGCTTTCCGTGACTTGGCCGACAAAGAACAGGAAGTCCTCTTACCGACGGCGTATAAACTGGTGAAGGATGATGAATTCAGCCACATGAGCCGCGGCGACCACGAAATCGGCTTTGCCCTCATTACGCCGCCACCATTCTACGGTAATGTGACCGCCAACGGAACCGTCAACGATGCGCCCTCACTCTCAAACGGCAACGAACAAAACTTCATGAGCGAATTAGCTGCTTTACTAGGTAAATACAATGTAGCTACAGCCCCATCCCCTGAAACAGAACTCGATGTAGCTACCGGAAAATTATCCCTTGAACGCATCAACCTACTCTTTAAACACATGCCGGTTGACCTTTCCTATGTGGACGAAAACGAACTGGTTAAATTCTACAGTGATACGAAACATCGTATTTTCCCTCGCAGTGCCAATGTTATCGGCCGTGAAGTACGCAACTGCCATCCTGCAAAGAGCGTTCATTTGGTAGAAGAAATTATTGAAAAACTCCGCTCCGGCGAACAAGATAAAGCTGAATTTTGGATTGATAAGCCGGAAGCGTTCATCTACATTCTTTACACCGCTGTGCGCGATGAAAAGGGTAACTTCAAAGGGGTTCTTGAAATGATGCAAGATTGCACACGTATCCGTAGTCTTGAAGGCTCTCGTACCCTCTTAACTTGGGACGATGAAGTTCACGGTAATAAAGAAGAATCAGAAACCGCTGCTGCCGATAGTGCCGCTACACCTATTACAAGCAGTACCGCTACGGCCGCTGCAGCTAACACCGCTACGACTGATACAAATTTTGCTGACAAGGATCAAAACAGCGAAACTTCAGCTACTATGGGGGACGAAATTACTGTCAAAGGCATTACCATCACTGGGGACACTCGTCTTTTTGACCTCTTCGATCAAGTACCTGGTCTCCGTCAACATATGCCGGAAATTAACAGCAATTTTGCTATGCTAAACACCGCTTTCGGCAAAATTATGGCTAAAAAAGCTACCATCGCCAAAGCAGCCGATCGTTCCGGCATGATCCAAGCCGATTTGATGAATGCCATTGCTCAATATATTGAAAAACAGGCTTAAAATAGTATTAACTTAAAATTCTATTAATAAAAAAAAAGGAGATTGCAACCGTTACGGATTGCAATCTCCTTATTTTACTTTTTACCGGGTAAACGATTATAAGCCTCATGTAGCCAAGTTAAATGATCTTTTTCACGACGAATAGCGCGCTCTAAAATCAATGAATGACCAAAGTATCGCTCTTTAGGATTTGTCGTCCCGAACAACATCTGCCAACGAGATTCTAAATAGGTTAATTTTTCTTCGTGCCGCGCAATTTTCTTCCTCAAAATAAAGTCACCAATAAAGGCTGATCGGCGGAATCCATAAAATATACTTTCATGGCGAATTCGTCGCGTGTAGGTGGCAATGCATTCAATGATTCATTCAGCCATTCACCGAATACGGTGTTACCCGAATCGGTAATGGTATACTTCTTCTTCGTCAGTTTACTCCCTACAATCGCTTCATGACCGCTTATAAGCCCTTCCTGTTCCATCCGATTAAGCTCGGGATAAATCTGACTATGATTGGAGTACCAAAAATCTCCGATTTCCCCTTCAAACGCTTTTTTTATATCGTAACCGGCCATAGGCTCTTTTGACAATAAGCCTAAAATTACATAGCGCAATGTATTTTTTTGAGCCATGACAACTCACCTCTTTCAACAGTTCTTTAGTATCAAAATGACAGTTTCCAATGATTAAACTGTCAGTCCATATTTATCGCTTGACTTTTCCTATTACTAAGTATAACATACTAAGTGTAAATAAACATGTATTTATTTACATGTTGTTATTTTTAATATTAAAACATCAATCAGTCACTTAATCACATGTTAATATGTAGGAGGTTATCACTATGGAATTCAAAGAATTAGACGACTTTTTAGGCACTCATTTTATTTACACTTATGATAACGGCTGGGAATATGAATGGTATGCCAAAAATGATCACACCGTAGATTATCGTATTCACGGCGGCATGGTAGCCGGCCGTTGGGTAACCGATCAAGAAGCCAATATTGTTAAATTAACAGACGGCGTTTTCAAAGTAACCTGGACCGAACCTACCGGTACCGATGTAGCCCTCGACTTTATGCCTAATGAAAAAATCATGCATGGCACAATTTTCTTCCCTAAATGGGTAGAAGATCATCCGGAAATCACCGTTTGCTATCAAAATGAACACATTGACTTAATGCATGAATCCCGTGAAAAATACGAAACATATCCTAAATTGTTAGTTCCTGAATTTGCTACCATTACTTACATAAGAAAAGCCGGCCAAAATAATGAAGAAGTCATTGCCGAAGCACCTTATAAAGGCATGACCGACGATATTCGTGAAGGTCGTTATTTTGATAAAGACTATAAACGCATTAAGAAATAAGCATGTATGATGCAATTAAGTCCCTATCCCCCTATAATATATAAGTAAAATATTTTAGAGGCTTTTCAAAAATAATATGTAATTTACTAAAAAAGGTGATACTATGAAATTACAACTGAAAGCCTATTTGGCCGTTTCACTATTGACGACCGGGCTTATCCTCTTCCCTTTAACTAATGACAAGGCCGCTACAAGCAATGCAGCCAATACGGTGCCAACTATGACAACAACAGCAAACAGTACTCAAAACGACTATATTGCCCCCACCTATCAGGACATCTTAGTCGCTAACGTACCGACATATAACAATCAAACCAAAGCCTTGCGATTAAATATATACAAACCGCAAAATACAACCGAACCGGTTCCTGTTTTAGTCTTTGTACATGGCGGCGGATGGGCTACGGGAACCTATGCGGAACCGACAGCTAATGATACTGCAAACAGCACCGTAAACAATACGCCTACTTCGATGAGCAATCTGCCACCGAATACCTACGGCGATGCTACAGGTCAACTTATGGCTAATGACAACCGTTCATCCTTGGAAGTTTTCAAAGAAGTAGTTCGCCACGGAATTGCCCTAGTTTCAGTAGACTATCGCTTAAATTCCGAAGCCGCCTATCCGGATCAAATTTATGATGTAAAAGGTGCCGTACGCTTCATTCGCGCTCACGCTAAAGAATACAACATCGATCCTAATCGCATTGCTATCAGCGGCACCTCGGCGGGCGCTCATTTAGCGCTTCTTTTGGCTACCACCAATAACAATCCTGCCTATGAAGGCAATGTGGGCGGCAACACCGAATACTCTAGTGGCGTTTCGGCTGTCATCGATTATTACGGCCCTACGGACTTGTTGACCATGGCGCCCGAAATGAACCCGGCCCTACAATCGACTGCCAAAGCGGCCAAAACTCACGATGCTCCGGATGCCAATGAATCTATTCTTTTAGGCTTCAATAAACCGGGCCAAGGTGTTGGTGTATTACGACAGCTTTACGAAACACATAACACACAATCTCCGGATTGGCATTATGTTGAATTAGCTCTAAACGGTAGTCCCGTTTATCAGGTAACACCACAGACCCCGCCAATGTTCATTGCTCACGGCGGTCGTGATACATTGGTACCGATTGCCCAAAGCTATCGCTTACGGGATGCTTTAAATTCAAATGGTGTGGAAAATTTATTCATTTCCAATTCCGAGGCACCACACGGTAACCAAGGTCAATTGGTAAACGAAACTATGGTCAAATGGATTGTCGATAAATTAAACGCGCAACCAATAACTCAATCAAACACTAAATAATGTGTTAAATGCAACAACTCCTTCTATGTACTGTGCTATACTAAGCCTATAGATAGTCATCATAAAAGGAGTTGTTTTATTATGTGTGCCAAAAGAGTCAATCAAAACATAGATAAAAATACTGCCAATACTATTGCAGAAACAAGTGCAACACCGGTTTGTGGAAAGCATGCCTTTCCCCCATTATTACCCTCCAATGCTACGGTTATGATGATGGGTACCTTTCCACCGGCCGCCGATAAACGGGCCATGCAATTCCATTACCCAAACTTTCAAAACGACATGTGGCGTGTGTACGGCATGATTTCTTTAATGATCCGGACCACTTCCGTAAAGGTGAAGAAAAAGCCTTCGATGCCGATAAAATCAAAGCATTTTTAGCCGAAAGAGGTATCGCTTCCTGCCCTACTGTATGGCAAGCTATTCGCGAGCACGGCAATGCGTCGGATGCTTTCTTAAAAGTAGTAAAACCGGTGCCGATTGAAGAAGTCTTAGGCAAACTACCGAATTGCAAACATATCGGCACCACCGGCGGCAAAGCGACGGAAGTCTTACTCAGCCTATTACCTGAAAAAACAAACTTCCTAAAACCGGTGAAACCATTACCGTTACCTTTGGGACAAGAACCGTTACCATAACACGTTTGCCATCCACCTCCCGCGCCTATCCGTTAAGCCTTGCTAAAAAAGCGGCAGCCTATGAAGCTTTTTTCCATGAAATGGGATTGTTGAAATAGCCCACCTTGTGTGAATTATAACTAAAAAAATATAAACAGTTAACGACAAAAAACGAGCGGAAAAATCCGCTCGTTTCTCTTTTAATAGCATTATATTATTGCAATCAAAGCCCCGTTTCTAACGCAACAAAGAACCGCCCACAACCATCTGCTGGGCTTCGTTGGTGCCTTCATAAATCTGGGTAACTTTGGCATTACGCATTAAACGGGCTACCGGATAATCTTCAGAGAAACCGTAGCCGCCAAAAAGCTGTACTGCCGCCGTAGTCACTTCCATGGCAATATCACTGCAGAACTTTTTAGCCATAGAAGCAGAAATTGTATACGGTCTACCTTCCGCTTTATCTTGGCCGGCATTGTGAAGCATCAGATTAGCTGCTTCTACTTTTATTGCCATATCGGCTAATTTAAACTGTGTATTCTGGAATTTACTGAGCGGTTTACCAAACTGAACGCGTTCTTTCGTATACTCAATAGCATGAGCTAATGCAGCTTCCGCAAGGCCCGTAGCCTGAGCAGCTACGCCGATACGACTACTGTCAAGGGCATACATAGCAATCTTATAGCCTTCCCCTTCATTCCCCAACAAATTAGCTGCCGGAACTTTTACATCTTTAAAAGTAAGACCGGAACAAGTGGATGTGTGAAGGCCCATCATAGGATCTCGTTTTTCTACCGTAAACCCTTCCATATCAGGCGTTACGATAAAAGCCGAAATACCTTTGGCACCGGCTTCCGCATCGGTTTTGGCAAACACGATATACATGCCTGCTTCGCCGGAGTTGGTGATATACATTTTTTCACCGTTTAAAATGTAAAAATCACCATCTTTTACAGCCATAGTCTGTACGCCCGATGCATCAGTGCCTGCTTCTTTTTCAGTCAATGCAAAGGCGCCCAAGATACTGCCTGCAACAAGGGGTTTCAAAAATTTTTCTTTTTGTTCATCAGTACCATATCGCAATAATGGCTCACAACAAAGCCCCATGCAAACGGACAGAGTAATGGCAAGACCATCATCAAATTTAGCGAGCTCTTTTAAAGCCACCATATAGCTGATATAATCTTCGCCTAAGCCGCCATACTCTTTAGACCAAGCAATTTTAGGCAAGCCTAAAGCCATTACCTTATCTACCAATTGACGATCGAAAATCTGCGCTTTATCCCGTTCAATCACGGTAGGTTCCACAAATTCACGACAAAATTCATTTACTTTTTCCTGCCAAGCTTTTTGATTCGCTGTTAACGGATGCATAGTAACCTCCTTATGCCTCTTCTTATTAAAAACCTATTCGTAGCGCCTAATGCTCATACCGACAGCCATATATATTAAAATACTAATTTCAGTCCGTTTTATCTAACGGTTATCATCCAAATATTGCTGTCTATATCAACACTAATACAATTAACATACTATGCCTTTAATAAGACATTTCACTGCTACTATAGCACAATTAAACTATATCGTCCACAAATCAAATATCCGGACATAGCAAAAGCGCGGCTATCCGATGGATAACCGCGCTTTATTAAGAGCTATTCACTAGCTCAGCAGGTCTTATTCAGCGATGTTATTAACAACCTGAGTTCCTTTATAATGACCGCATGTAGGGCAAACCCGATGAGGCATCATAGGTTCGTGGCATTGCGGACAAGCTACAAAACCTGGAACAGTTAATTTCCAGTTCGCACGACGACGGTCGCGACGACATTTGGACAATCTACGCTTTGGTACTGCCATTATCTGCACCTCCTTAACATAATCACTGGGACTTTTAATTAATCATCATCTTTTTCATCGAGCAGTGTACGTAACACTGCCAATCGAGGATCCACTACAAAGGATTCACAAGAACAAGGTGAAACATTTTTATTTGCTCCGCAATGAACGCACAATCCTTTGCAATCATCCTGACATAACACTTGAGATGGCTCATTGATGATTAATGTATCCCGAATGAGATCCGTTAAATCAATGGTCTCACCATCAAAAGGAACAACCTCGGCTTCCTCAACATCGTCCCATTCTTTAAGGACGCCATAGGTTTCATTGAATGGTGTAGTCTGCGAATACGCTACTTCCGTCAAGCAACGTGTACATTCGTAATCACCATTGGTTGTTACGGTTCCTTCTACGATGAAATCCTGTCCATCGTAACGAAAATCACCACTAATGGTTATATCATGACGGCTCCAAGGAAAAGCAGTTACATCCCCCAGCACGGTGGCCGGTTCAGTAAATTGAAAAGGAAACGATTTTCCTATGTGTTCTTTTGCTTGCTCTACTTGCAGTTTCATAATTTTACCTCGACTATAATATTATAGCTATCTAACATGTCTTTGTCAAATTGTTATCTACATTCTTGCCGTATTTTTCTAATAAAAAATATACTCGTCCGATTTAATATCTATGCTTAAGGAGACAGATAACCGTAGATACACTCGTAAGAGACCCTCAACGCCTTTAAAAGTGTATTTTAGAATGAAGAGAAAAGCCCCCTTTTGCAAGGAGGCTTCTATATTTTTAGTTTCTGATTAAGATGTCAATCAATTACATTTTTTCGAATTGATCTTTACCAACGCCACAGATTGGGCAAACATAATCATCAGGTTGATCTTCAAATTTAACACCTTCAACGGCTTCGTCATAAACCCAACCGCATACTACGCATACGTATTTTTCCATCACTTGTTCCTCCTTTCATTTTAGAATAGACACTTGTATCTACATCTTTAGTCTATCACAAATATCGATTATGTTCAATATCTTTTTTCAAAATTTGTTAAATCCTTTTTAAGCCTTATTCTATCTATATTGTCAGACTTTTGACATGAAAAACTCGTAATAAAATGTAGCATATTGTTATTATTATTTTTGGTGTTTTATCTTAACGTTTTGCTATAAATTTACTAGCCATCGTTCTTTAAGTAAAATATATTTTTATCCATTTTAATTTCTTATTCAACTTCATCTACAAAAAGCATTTTGATTTATTCTATAATTAAATATAAAGATACTCAATTTATTTTCAATTAAGGAGTAAAACTATGAAACGGATATTATTCTTAACATTATTACTGGTGTCTCTCGCTACTTCAGCTTTCGCTATCTCCTTATCCGAACTGCAAAACTCGCCTCAATTCTTAAAAACAGACGAAACATCCGATGACACCTATTATTTAAACCAAGACTCAATAAAAATACTTCGTTATTCACCACCTTACTATACATTAGAATATACTATATATATCGTTTCCTATAGTAACAAAGCAATAGTAGAAATCAATACTGTTGCTAATTATAACTATGACCGTAGTGTCAATTATATACTGGATAATGTAGATACTAGCACTTTGCCTAAATACAACATAAGGGATGAATTAACCGAAATCCTAATTCAAGAAAAAGATAAAGATAATGGCCTTAGTCTTACGGTCACCGATAATGGTTTTTATGATTTGAACGGAAATCTATTACTGCCACCTAGCAATGATCCTCCTAGAGTAATGAAATCGTCTTTTGCTGGTCCAGCATACAATACCGCATCAAGTGCATTTAAAAAGGTCTATAGTATTTATTTTTAATCCAACAACACAACAATCGAAATATTTCTATTTATAGACTTTTTCATTAAATTCCTTTATAATTAGTAGTGGAAATAAAAGTGATTTTCAATTACTTCTTTTATTAAACAAATTCACAATTTTTTATAATAATAAACAATCTACATTTTACAGGAGGTAGAACATGAAAACAAAATTGACTGAACTCTTAGGCATCGAATATCCGATTATCCAGGGCGCTATGGCTTGGACGTCTGAACATATTTTAGTAGCGGCCGTAGCTAACGCAGGCGCTACCGGCGTTATCGCTACCGGCGGTCGCGAAGCTGATTGGGTACGTGAAGAAATCCGTGCGGCTAAGAATTTGACGGACAAACCGTTCGGTGTTAACCTCATGTTAATGGCTAAGAACATCGACGAAATCGTAGCCGTTATTAAAGAAGAAAAACCGGACTTTCGTTACTTTGGGGGTCAGGCAACCGGTTCCTTACATCGAACCGATGCATGAAGCCGGTATCAAAGTAATCCCGGTTGTACC
>ENA-OQJN01000265-OQJN01000265.1-human-gut-metagenome-genome-assembly--contig:-NODE-265-length-24596-cov-3.749724_pt1 | contig 24596 bp, 25 predicted proteins | sample MGYA00242610_ERZ504777 | MGnify/ENA primary metagenome ERZ504777 (study PRJEB26092, sample SAMD00036350) | human gut metagenome | host: Homo sapiens | study: EMG produced TPA metagenomics assembly of... | reverse complement strand
TTATTTTTCATCCGGTACTAACACTCAAAAATGGTGAAATTGTCTACCGGGATATTACATTCTAAAGAAGACATTGTCTGAAACAAGAAAGAGGAGGAGAAGTAATGAAGATCATAAATAAAATTCTGGGAACAGTGATCTCCGTACTTGTTGCGGTCATGGTTCTTGCCTGTTGCTGGCAGGTTATCACACGATTTCTGTTAAATGATCCAAGTCAGTGGACGGAGGAATTTTTGAGATACGCACTGATCTGGATGACGATGCTTGGGGCACCGTACGCTTATGGAAAAGATCAGCATTTGTCGATTCGTGTGCTGGTGGATAAATTTCAGTCAAAGAATCAGATCCGAACAAAGATCGCAGTAGAGATCATCGTATTGATCTTAAGTATTGCAGTATTTATTGTAGGTGGAATCATGGTAACTGCAAACTCAGCAGGACAGATTTCAGCCGCACTGAAACTTCCGATGCAGGTTTACTATGTATGTATTCCAATCAGTGGATGTCTGATGGTGCTGTATTGTTTGGAGCGTTTGAAAAGATGGTTCACAGAATTAAAGGAGGGAAAATAAATGGAAATTCAGGCAGCAATCTTACTTGTAATTGTATTTTTCCTGATGCTGGCATTTAGTGTGCCGGTGTCGTATAGCATCATTGTTTCCGCGTTGGTAACAATCGTTGCATTTTTGACACCTGGATTTGGTGTGTTTGTTTCTGCGCAGAAGATGGTCAGTGGAATTGACAGCTTTTCCCTGATCGCAGTACCATTTTTTATTCTGGCAGGTCTTTTGATGAACAGCGGTGGTATTGCCAAGAGATTGATCAATCTCGCACTGTTGGTTCTTGGAAAAGTACCGGGATCTTTGGCACTGACAAACATTGCGGGAAATGCGATGTTCGGTTCAATTTCCGGTTCCGGTATTGCAGCGGCAACTGCAATCGGTGGAGTTATGCTCCCGTTGGAAAAAGAGCAGAAGTATGATGAGGGATTTGCGGCAGCAGTCAATATCGCAACGGCTCCCGTTGGACAGCTGATTCCTCCGACAACAGCGTTTATCGTATTCTCGGCAGCAGGTGGTGGTGCTTCGGTAGCGGCACTGTTTATGGCTGGATGGATTCCGGGACTTCTGTGGGCTGCATGTTGCATGGTAGTTGCATTCTTCTATGCAAGAAAGCAGGGATATGTAATTAAAAGAGACAAACTGACTGCAAAAATCGTAGGGAAGACAATATGGGATGCAATCCCGAGTTTATTTCTGGTCGTGATTATCATCGGTGGTATTTTATCTGGAAAATTTACGCCGACAGAGGCATCCGGTGTTGCGGTTGCATACGCCTTTATCCTCTCCGTGTTTATTTACAGAACGATCAAACTGAGTGAAATTCCGAAGCTGCTGGTGGATGCAGCAGTTATGACAACAATCGTTATGCTGATCATCGGAGCATCTTCTGTATTGTCATTTGTAATGTCCTTTACAGGGCTGCCGGCAGCAATCAGTAAACTGGTTCTTGGAATTTCAAGTAATAAATATGTGATCCTGCTGATCCTCAATATTTTCCTTCTGATCGTGGGAACATTTATGGATATGGCGCCGGCACTTTTGATCTTCACACCGATCTTCCTTCCAATCGTACAGAGCTTTGGAATGAGCCCGATCCACTTTGGTGTCATGATGGTTATGAACCTTTCTGTAGGAACGATCACACCGCCGGTTGGAAACGTACTGTTTGTGGGATGCAGTGTGGCAAAACTGCGGGTTGAGCAGGTTATGAAACATTTGATCCCGCTCTTTGTGGCAATCTTTGCAGCATTGATGATGGTAACCTACATTCCGGCACTCAGCGAATGGCTCCCTACTGTTTTGGGGCTTCTGGAGTAATCTTGTTTTTGTAAGTAATTCCGTTTAGGGTTTTGCGATACTTTAACGGTGAAATACTCATGTAGGTTTTGAATACTTTTTCAAAATAAGTAATACTTTCATAGCCGACCGTACCGGCAATCTCGGAGACGCTAAGAGTGGTCTCCTCAAGGAGCTGTTTGGCTCTCTTTGTACGCAGGATATTGACATACTCGTTGACGCCGTAGCCGGTGACTTCTTTAAATGAGCGGCTTAAATAGAACTTGCTCAGATAGAAGACTCCGGCGAGGCCGTCTAAAGAGATGGATTCTGCGTAGTGATCAGAAATGTAGTCGGCAATGTTATAGATTGTCTGATACTTGCTGCTTTTATGAATGGCAGTTTCATCTTTGATCGGAGTCAGCTCCGGGTTGTCTCTGATAAAGTCAATAAAATAGTGGATGATTTCCATCTCGATCAAGGCTTTGTAGCTGCGGCTGCGGTTGGAAAATTCAGTCTTTAGTACTTCATACATATGTAAAAATTTTTCCTGCTGCTTCTGCGTCAGATTATAAACTCCATAGTGTTCGCGAAAAAAAGGAACAAGATTGAGGTGCGGAAATTTTTCATCAAACTGCTGCATTTTGAATTTATCAATATACAGAATGATTCGCGTGTATCCGGTTGTGTCATCCTCCGGAGCATGTGTCATATGGATCAGATTTGTATCCACCAGGATCAGGCTGCCTTTTTTCACCTGATAGGCACGGTTGTTGAAGAAAAAGAGGCGCTCTCCTTCTGTGAGAAAGTAAATCTCGTATTCATTATGAAAATGATTGGAACGCATATCATAACCACTGGAACGTTTTAAATGTTCCAGAGAAATTCCTTCCATTTCTGAATAATAAATGATAGTATCCATACAGTATCTCCTTTGTTGTGAGCAGCGTGTGCTTTGTTAAAACTATTATAAGATAGAAACCGTAAAAAGCTATATGAAAGGATTGGCATAAAATGCCGGAAAAGAAATGAAGAATATAAAAAGAGAACTGATCGAACAAAAACTGAATCTGGTCGTAGAAAAACTAATGAACCTCGGCGGTCCGGAAAATGAAGATGAATTAAAAGACGGCGGAGAGGCAATCGGCTTTTTTAAGCGTGACTTTGGGATTGCAGAGTGGGACTGGCCGCAGGGAGTGGGGCTGTACGGACTTCTCAAAATGATGAAAATACAGGGAAATGATGATTATAAAACATTTCTGCACCAGTGGTTCAAAGGAAATATCGCAGATGGACTTCCGTCCAGAAATATCAATACAACAACCCCGCTTCTGACACTGGCAGAGTTAAATGAACAATATCAGGATAAAGAATTTGAAAATCTGTGTCTGGACTGGGCTTCCTGGCTGATGAACTGCATTCCGAGAACAAAAGAGGGCGGATTCCAGCATGTCACAAGTGCCAACGGTGACAGACAGGGTGTACGCTTAAATGAAAGCGAGATGTGGATCGATACTCTGTTCATGACCGTATTATTTTTGAATAAAATGGGGCAGAAATATCAGAAACAGGAGTGGATCGACGAGTCCATCCATCAGGTGCTGATGCATATCAAATATCTGTATGATACACATACCGGATTATTCTATCACGGATGGTCCTTTAACCGTATGGATAATTTCGGCGGTATTTTCTGGTGCAGAGGAAACAGCTGGTTCACACTGGGAATTCTGGATTATGTGGATATGTTCAAAGGAACGCTCAATGCAGGTGTGAAGACGATCATTCTGGACACTTACAAAGCGCAGGTCAGAAAACTCAAAGAACTTCAGAGCAAGAGCGGATTGTGGCATACCGTACTGACAGATCCTGACAGTTACGAAGAAGTTTCCGGTTCTGCGGCCATCGTGGCAGGAATTCTCAAAGGAATCAAAATGGGGATCCTGGACGATTCATATCTGGAATGTGCATGGAAGGGTGTGCAGGCGATTCTGAAAAATATCGATAAAAACGGAACGGTATTAAACGTATCCGGTGGAACAGGGATGGGATACGATGCAGATCATTATAAAAACATTCTGATCGCGCCGATGGCGTATGGTCAGTCTTTGACAATTCTGGCGCTGGTAGAAGCACTGCAGTTGGCGGAATAGAGTGCAAATAAGGACGCTGTTTTATATAAATAGCGTCCTTTTTTTACACTTTTTTATTTCATATAATAGAGTTAAATAAAGTGGGAAAAGGGAGGCAGAAAATGGATAAATATTATTTGGCTGTTGACATTGGCGCATCCAGTGGCCGTCATATGCTGGCAAGTATGAAAGACGGGAAAATGCAGCTGGAAGAGGTATACCGTTTCCCGAATGGAATGACAGAAAAAAACGGGACTCTCTGCTGGGATGTAGAGCGTCTGTTTACAGAAATCAAAAACGGATTGAAAGTATGTAAAGAGTTGGGGAAAATTCCAGTATCCATGGCAATTGATACCTGGGCGGTAGACTATGTACTGCTGGATGAAAATGACAAGATTCTGGGGGATACAGCAGGTTACAGAGACAGCCGGACAAATGGAATGGATGAGAAGGTGTATGAAAAGATTCCACTGGGAGCTCTGTATGCAAGAACCGGAATCCAGAAACAGATTTTCAACACGATCTATCAGCTGATGGCGGTAAAGGAAAATTATCCGGAGCAGCTGGAACAGGCAGAATCCATGCTGATGATCCCGGATTACTTCCAGTTTTTCGTTGACCGGAGTCAAGAAGGATGGAATTACACCAATGCGACAACGACCCAGCTTGTAAGTCCTCAGACAAAAGACTGGGATTACGAACTGATCGATCTGCTTGGGTTTAACAGGAAGATTTTCAAAGCGATTTCCATGCCGGGAACGGTTGTAGGAAACTTTACAAAAGAAATTCAGGAGGAAGTTGGATTTGACTGTACGGTTGTACTTCCGGCAACGCATGATACCGGATCTGCAGTGCTTGCAGTTCCGACGAATGATGACAATGCGATCTACATCAGTTCCGGTACCTGGTCTTTGATGGGAATTGAGAGAAAAGATGCGGATTGTTCCATGGAAAGTATGCGGGCAAACTTCACAAATGAGGGAGGATATGATTACCGCTTCCGTTTTCTGAAGAACATCATGGGGCTGTGGATGATCCAGTCTGTCAAGAAAGAATGGAAAGAAGAGCTTTCCTTTGCGCAGATATGTGAACAGGCATCCAAAGAGGAGATTACTTCTTTAGTGGACTGCAATGATGATTGTTTCCTTGCTCCAAAGAGCATGATAGAAGCAGTACAGACGTTTTGCAGAGAGAGTAATCAGCAGATTCCGGAGACAATCGGGGAGATTGCGGCAGTGATCTACAACAGTCTTGCAAAATGTTATGGAGAGACGATTCGGGAGATCGAGGAAATTACAGGGAATACATACGATACGATTTATGTAGTCGGTGGTGGTGCGAACGCAGGTTATCTCAACGAACTGACTGCAAAATATACAAAGAAAAAAGTGTCGGCAGGACCGACAGAGGCGACTGCAATTGGAAATATCACGGTTCAGATGCTTCATGATGGAGTGTTTACATCATTGCCTGAGGCAAGAACCTGCATCGGCAAGTCATTTGACATCCGTCACTATGATGAAAACGGAAATGAAAATCAGGAGGTATAAAGCGATGACAAGATATGAATCAGCAAAAGAAATCTATGCAAAATTAGGAGTAGACACAGACGCGGCAATTGAAAAATGTATGCAGGTACCTGTTTCTCTGCACTGCTGGCAGGGAGACGATGTGACAGGATTTGATCACGATGGCCCTCTGACAGGTGGAATCCAGACAACAGGAAACTATCCTGGAAAAGCAAGAACACCGGAAGAATTGATGGCGGATATGGACAAGGCAATGAGCCTGATGCCGGGAGCAAAGAAGATCAATGTGCATGCGTGCTACGCAATTTTTGAAGAGGGAGAATTTGTTGACCGTGATAAACTGGAGCCTAAACACTTCCAGAAATGGGTAGATTTTGCAAAAGAAAGAGGAATGGGACTGGACTTCAATCCAACATTCTTCTCTCATGAGAAAGTAAAAGACGGACTGACACTTTCAAGCCCGGACGAAGAGACAAGGAAATTCTGGATTGAGCATGGAAAAGCATGTATCCGTATTTCCAAGTATTTTGCAGAGCAGACAGGAATCCCATGTGTGATGAATATCTGGACAGGAGACGGATTCAAAGATGTGCCTGCAGACCGTATGGGACCAAGAGTTCGCTACAAAGAATCCATCGATGAGATCCTTTCTGAGCCATATGATCCGAAGATGGTAAAACCTTGTGTAGAATCTAAGGTATTCGGAATCGGAGTTGAGGCATACACAGTTGGTTCTGCAGAATTTGCGCTGAGCTATGCGGCAATGAACAAAGAGAAATGCCTGCCGCTGATGGATAACGGACATTATCATCCGACAGAAGTTGTTTCCGATAAGATCCCGGCGCTTTTGACCTTCTTCCCGGAAATCGCACTGCATGTGACACGTCCGATTCGTTGGGATTCTGACCATGTAGTTCTGTTTGATGATGAGACAAAGGAAATCGCACAGGAAATCGTTCGCTGCGAAGGCGGTCTTGACCGCACTTATATTGCCTTGGATTATTTCGATGCATCCATTAACCGTATCTCTGCATGGGTAACAGGATTTCGAAGTTTCCAGAAAGCGCTGCTGAATGCACTTTGTACACCAAGTGCGCTCTTAAAAGAACTTCAGGATACCAATCAGATGTCAAAGAAAATGGTGGTAATGGAAGAGTGCAAGACACTTCCAATCGGAGATATCTGGGAGGAGTACTGCAGAAGATGCAATGTTCCGGCAGAAAGCTGGTTTGAAGAAATCGAAAAAATATGAGAAAGAAGTGCTTGCAAAGAGAGCATAAAAAATACAGGGGAGTGTCGCTCAAAGCGACACTCCCCTGTTTGTTTTTACACCCGCCACTTTTCAAGCCAGCTCAAAAATTCGCCGGACGAGCGGTTTAAGATCAGTTCCTCCGGAAATTCAGCGATGCGGATCAGTTCCATTGCATGATCAAAATTTCCGATATGTCCGGTTCCGTGACTGTCACTGGACAACAGGATTGGATAGTGGAAATGTTTGCACAGGTTGAGCAGCATCATATCGTTAAAACGGGTATCGCCCCGGTAGCCGTCCGGGCGCAGTGAGCTGTCATTGAGTTCCAGAATGACATGATATTCCATTGCAGCTTCTACCAGTGCAAGGTAGTCTACTGGGAATTTTACATCATCACAATGTCCGATGATTCGTACATATGGTTTTTTCATTGCTTCTATATAAGAACGTGTATTTTCTTCCTTTGATCCGGGGCGCTTAGCAGGGCGGTGCAGGCTGGCGATCACATAATCCAGGTGCTTTAAAATTTCATCCTCAAGATCCAGTTTTCCGTGATTGTCTAAAATACTGACCTCGGCACCGTACAGCATGCGGATTCCCATCCGGTTTTTAGGTGCATAAGTAAGATTTCGGAAATATGCAGGTTTTCCGCCGCCAAGTGTGGCAGGACCATGGTCCGAAATTCCGAGCATATTTAAATGCTGTGTACGTGCAGTTTTGACCATATCTGTGATCGTGGCAGCTGAACCATGTCCGCTGGCGATTGTATGAGTATGGATATCAAATTCAAAATGTGACATGAAAAGTCCCACCTTTCCAGATTTCTGTTTCCAGTATGATGGATTTCTGCAGTTTTGTCAATGCGCTGAGGTGTGGTTTTTTAATTAAAAACAACAAAACCACATAAAATAAATTCTGATTTATTTTGATTTAAAGGATAAAAGACGGGAAATGATATTGTAGTTTTGTTGACTTCTGCTGTTGTGTAAAGTATAATGACGTTAACTGGATAGAGAGAGGGTTTCTTTAGAAAGTTAATACGAATATGAGAAAGGAGCAACAAGGCAGATGGGATTGTATAATTATGACAGCACTGAGATTCCAAAGTCAGACAGAATTCCGAAGCTGGTAGAAAATCTGTATGCAAAGATGCCTGAGATTGAGTCTGCAAGAGCAATTTTGATCACGGAATCTTACAGACAGACAGAGAATGAGCCGATGGTGATCCGCAGAGCAAAAGCATTTGCACACATTCTTGAGAATATTCCGATCGTCATCCGTGACCTGGAACTGATTGTGGGAAGTACAACAATCGCACCGAGAGGATGTCAGACCTATCCGGAATTTTCTTATGAATGGCTGGAAGCAGAGTTTGATACTGTGGAGACAAGAAGTGCGGATCCGTTCTATATTTCAGAAAAGACAAAGCAGGAGTTAAAAGAAGCCAATGCTTACTGGAAAGGAAAAACGACCAGCGAACTGGCCACTTCTTACATGGAACCGGAGACACTGCTGGCAATGGAACACAATATCTTCACCCCTGGAAATTATTTCTACAATGGTGTGGGACATGTGACCGTAAAATACGGCGAGGTGCTTGCAATCGGATTTTCCGGAATCAAGGCAAAAGCACAGGCAGAGCTTGATAAGCTGTGTCTGGCAGATGGAGATTATCAGAAGAAGTCCCGTTTTCTGGAGGCAGTGATGATCAGCTGTGATGCAGCCATCGAATATGCCAGAAGATATGCAAGACTGGCTTTGAAAGAAGCAGAAGAATGCACAGATCCTGTCCGGAAAAGAGAATTGCTTCAGATTGCTCAGAATTGTGCAAATGTTCCGGAAAAAGGTGCCACAGGATTTTACGAAGCCTGCCAGTCTTTCTGGTTTGTGCAGCAGCTTCTGCAGATTGAGTCCAGCGGACATTCGATCTCACCGGGAAGATTTGACCAGTACATGTATCCTTATTATCAGAAGGACATGGAGAGCGGCAAGATCACAAGAGAGTTTGCGCAGGAACTGATGGATTGTATCTGGGTAAAACTCAATGATCTGAACAAGTGCAGAGATGCAGCGTCAGCGGAAGGGTTTGCAGGTTACAGTCTGTTCCAGAACCTGATTGCCGGAGGACAGAATGAAGAAGGAATTGATGTGACGAATGACCTTTCCTTTATGAGCATTCAGGCATCCATGCATGTATTTCTTCCGCAGCCGTCACTTTCTGTGCGGGTATGGAACGGAACACCACACGAATTCCTGATCAGGGCAGCAGAGTTGACAAGAACCGGAATCGGACTTCCGGCATATTACAATGATGAAGTGATCATACCGTCTCTGATGAGCAGAGGACTGACTCTGCAGGATGCAAGAGATTATAACATCATTGGATGTGTGGAACCACAGAAGTCCGGTAAGACAGAAGGATGGCATGATGCGGCGTTTTTCAATATGTGCCGTCCGCTGGAGCTGGTATTTTCGAATGGAATGGACAAAGGTGTCCGCATCGGTCCGGCAACAGGTAATGTGGAGGACATGACGACATTTGAACAGTTCTATGATGCATATAAAAAGCAGATGGATTATGCGATCCAGCTTTTGGTCAATGCTGATAATGCCATAGATATGGCGCATGCAGAGCGATGTCCGCTTCCGTTTTATCGTCCATGGTGGATGACTGTATGAAAGTCGGAAAGACAGTACAGGAAGGTGGAGCTGTCTACAACTTTACCGGTCCGCAGGGATTTGGGGTTGCCAATATGGCAGATTCCCTCTATTCGGTAAAAACACTTGTCTATGATGAGAAGAAGATCACGATGGGAGAACTCAAAGAAGCGCTTGCAACAAATTATGGCAAGGGACTTGGAGCGGAAGATGTGGCCGCCATGACGGCTAAGATTGCGAATGAGCTTAAAGAAGCCGGAAAGACGATCGGTGAAAAAGAGGTCGCTGCAATTTTAAATACTGTAGTTGCGGCATCCGAAGCACCGGAAGTAAAGGCAAACGGGGAAAGAATCCTGAAGCTGATCGAAGAAGTGCCGAAATTCGGAAATGATATTCCGGAAGTAGATGCATTTGCAAGAGATGTTGCCTACACCTATACAGAACCTCTTCAGAATTACAAAAATCCGAGAGGCGGTTCCTTCCAGGCGGGGCTTTATCCGGTATCCGCCAATGTACCGCTCGGTGCACAGACGGGAGCGACTCCGGATGGACGTCTGGCATATCAGCCGGTGGCCGATGGTGTGTCTCCGTCTGCAGGAAAAGATGTCAATGGTCCGACAGCGGCTGCGAACTCTGTTTCCAGACTGGATCATTACATTGCATCAAACGGTACCTTATTTAATCAGAAATTCCATCCTTCTGCACTCAGCGGAAGGAATGGACTGGAGAACTTTGTAGGGCTGATCCGTTCTTACTTTGATCAGAAGGGAAGCCATATGCAGTTTAATGTTGTCAGCAGAGAGACACTTTTGGATGCACAGAAGCATCCGGAACAGTACAAGCACCTGGTCGTACGTGTGGCAGGCTACAGCGCATTGTTCACAACACTGTCCAAGTCACTGCAGGATGACATCATCCGCAGAACAGAGCAGGGATTTTAGGATACAGGCAGAAAGGTGTGCGACATGGAAGATTACTTAAAAACAAAAGGACGGATTTTCGATATCCAGAGATATTCGATCCATGATGGTAACGGAATCCGTACGATCGTCTTTTTAAAAGGCTGTGTGCTTCACTGCAGATGGTGCTGTAATCCGGAATCTCAGTCATATGAAATCGAGACTATGATGGTACAGGGAGAGCCGAAGATCATCGGAGAGGATACCACAGTCGGCGAAGTGATGAAGACGGTGGAAAAGGACAGAACATACTACAGAAGAACCGGCGGGGGGCTGACTCTGTCCGGAGGAGAGAGCCTTTGTCAGCCGGAATTTGCAAGAGATATGCTGCGGGCTGCTCATGAGGCCGGGATCACGACAGCGATGGAAAGTATGGGATGTGCAGATTACAGTGTGATCGAGGAGATTCTTCCATATCTGGATCAGTATCTGCTGGATATCAAGCATATGAATTCGAAAAAGCATGAAGAATTTACAGGACGCGGCAATGAACTGATGCTGGAAAATGCAAAAAAAATTGCCGCTTCCGGGATGACAGAGCTCAGTATCCGGATTCCGGTTATTCCGGGATTCAATGATACACCGGAAGAAATCAGGGATATTGCAGTATTTACGAGAGAGCTTGGTCATGTAAAACGACTGCACCTGCTCCCTTATCACAGGTTGGGACAGGACAAATATGACGGTCTGAACAGACCTTATCTTATGGGTGAGGTTAAGCCGCCGGCCAATGAGAAAATGCAGATGCTCCTAAAAGTGGCAGAAGAGTTTTCAGGGGTTGAGTGTCAGATCGGAGGATAAACAGAAAAACAACAAAAACAACACCTTAAAAAGTTGACTGTTGTGGGTTTGTGTGGTAATATAAGACAAGAACCAACAAGAATCAAAAAGGTTTGTTTTAAGAATCCAAGGAGGAAAAAAGGATGCAAAACGAATACGAAATCAAAAAAGAGATGTGTGAAATTGGGAAAAGAGTTTATAATCGTGGGATGGTTGCTGCAAACGACGGAAACTTCTCCGTAAGAATCAGCGAGAACGAAGTATTATGTACACCAACAGGGGTCAGCAAAGGTTTTATGACACCTGATTATATTTGTAAAGTAGACCTGGACGGAAACGTACTTCAGGCAAACAAAGGATTCAGACCTTCTTCTGAAATTAAAATGCACTTACGTGTATACAAAGAGAGACCGGACGTAAAATCAGTAGTACATGCGCATCCGCTGTATGCTACAACATTTGCAATCGCTGGTATTCCTCTGACACAGCCAATCATGCCGGAAGCAGTTATCGCTCTTGGATGTGTTCCGATCGCAAAATACGGCACACCTTCTACAGTAGAGATTCCGGATGCAGTATCTGAGCACCTGCAGTATTTCGATGCAGTTCTGCTTGAGAACCACGGAGCACTGACATATTCTGATTCCTTACTGAACGCTTACCACAAGATGGAATCTGTAGAGTTCTACGCTCGTCTGTTATGGCAGACAATGCAGATCGGCGGACCACAGGAGCTGAATAAAGAGCAGGTTGAAAAACTTTATGAAATCAGAAGACAGATGGGACTGAGCGGAAAACATCCTGCAAACCTGTGTCCAAATGCAAAAGCAGGAAAACCAAGCTGTCACTCATGCGGTGGCGGATGTGGTGCTGCAAAAACAGCAGAGACACCGGACGCAGATCTGGTAGCATCTATCACAAAGAAAGTTATGGATCAGTTGGGACTGAACTAATTTAAGAAAGAGGACTGCTATGAACGAACAGGATATTTCCAAAGCTGTGGAGGCAGTGCTGGGACAGATGAATGGACAGCATGCGCATCACGGGGAAGGACATGTCTGTCGGTGCAATAAGAACAAGATGACCTTAAAGCTGGCAAATGCTCTGATTGAAAAAGTTAAAGCATATGCACAGGAAATGGGTGTCAATGTTGTGATTGCGGTATCTGATCAGGCGGGTCGCCCTGTTGCAGTCCAGTGTATGGATGATGCGTACATAGCAAGCTTTGATATAGCACTTAACAAGACATTTACTTCAGCGAGCCTCAAGATGTCAACGGAAGAACTTAGTCATTTAAGCCAGCCAGGACAGTCGCTGTATGGGATCCAGTTTACCAACCAGGGTAAGATCGTGATCTTCGGAGGCGGAGAGCCGCTAAAAGCAGATGGCAAAATAATCGGAGCTTTGGGCGTAAGCGGAGGCAGTGCTGAAGAAGACACTGCGATAGCAGCCTACGGCAAAGAAATTTTCGAGGAGGTATTGGCGTGTCTGTAAATGAAAAGATGGTACAGGACATCGTGCAGGAAGTCGTGGCGAAGATGCAGATTTCTTCCGATATGTCGGGGAAAAAAGGCGTATTTTCTGACATGAACGAAGCAATCGAGGCTTCTAAGAAAGCACAGAAGATTGTAGCCAGGATGTCTATGGACCAGAGAGAGGCGATCATTTCCAAGATCAGACAGAAGATCAAAGAAAATGCTGAGATTCTTGCACGTATGGGTGTCGAGGAAACAGGCATGGGAAATGTCGGACATAAAATTTTGAAACACCAGCTGGTTGCAGAAAAGACTCCGGGAACGGAAGATATCACAACAACCGCATGGTCAGGGGACAGAGGACTTACACTGATCGAGATGGGACCGTTCGGTGTGATCGGAGCGATCACTCCATGTACGAACCCGAGTGAGACAGTACTCTGTAATACGATCGGCATGCTGGCAGGAGGAAATACCGTGGTATTTAATCCACATCCGGCAGCGATCAAAACATCTATTTATGCAGTGAATCTGTTGAATGAAGCATCTGTAGAAGTTGGCGGACCGGATAACATTGCAGTGACAGTGGAGCATCCGACAATGGAAACAAGCGATGTCATGATGAAGCACAAAGACATTCATCTGATCGCGGCAACCGGAGGTCCGGGCGTTGTGACCGCAGTTCTTTCTTCCGGTAAGAGAGGAATCGGAGCTGGTGCGGGAAACCCGCCGGCACTGGTTGATGAGACAGCAGACATCAGAAAAGCGGCAGAGGATATCGTAAACGGATGTACATTTGATAACAACCTTCCATGTATCGCAGAAAAGGAAATCGTAGCAGTTGATTCGATTGCAGATGAGCTTCTGCACTACATGGTAAATGAACAGGGATGTTATATGATTTCCAAAGAAGAGCAGGATGCTCTGACAGAAGTTGTTTTAAAAGGCGGACGTCTGAACAGAAAATGTGTAGGACGTGATGCAAAGACACTTCTTGGAATGATTGGAATCACAGTTCCGGATAACATCAGATGCATTACATTTGAAGGACCGAAGGAGCATCCTCTGATTGCAGAAGAGCTGATGATGCCAATTCTTGGAGTTGTAAGAGCGAAAGATTTTGATGATGCGGTAGAACAGGCAGTATGGCTGGAACACGGCAACAGACATTCCGCTCATATTCATTCTAAGAATGTGGATAACATTACAAAATATGCAAAAGCAATCGATACAGCAATTCTTGTGAAAAACGGACCATCTTATGCAGCCCTTGGATTCGGCGGAGAAGGATATTGTACGTTTACGATCGCAAGCAGAACTGGCGAAGGACTCACAAGCGCAAGCACATTCACAAAGAGAAGACGTTGCGTAATGACAGACAGCCTGTGCATTCGTTAATGGAATGCAGACAGTTTCGTCAGGAAGTATAAATAGGAGGAAACAAACATGGAAATGAACTCAGCAAGTGTGGAAGCAGTTGTAAAACAGGTTCTGGAAAGCATGCTGGAAGGAAAACCGGCAGTAAAAGCACCTGTAGCAAAAGCAAACACAGGAAGCAATGAAATTCCAAAGACAGCACATGTAGCAATGCTGACAGCTCTGGAAAATTATGAAGTAAAAGAATTCCCGATGCCGGAAGTTGGTGACGGAGACATTCTTGTAAAAGTAGAAGGATGTGGAATCTGTGGAACAGATGCACACGAATTTAAAAAAGATCCATTTGGACTGATCCCGGTAGCTCTTGGTCACGAGGGAACCGGTGAGATTGTAAAAATGGGTAAAAATGTAAAAGTAGACAGCGCAGGAAAACCATTAAAGGTTGGGGACAAAGTTGTTACTTGTATGATCTTCAAAGACAATCCGGACATTACAATGTTCGATCTGAATAAACAGAATGTAGGTGGAGCGGATGTATATGGACTGCTTCCGGATGATGATATTCATCTGAATGGATGGTTCTCAGATTACATCTTGATTCGCGAAGGATCTACAGTATTTAATGTAAGTGATCTGGATCTGAAATCCAGAATCCTCATCGAACCATGTGCAGTACTGGTACATGCAGTAGAGAGAGCAAAGACAACAGGTATCTTAAGATTCAACAGCAGAGTTGTTGTTCAGGGATGCGGACCGATCGGTCTGATCTGTATCGCAGTTCTCCGTACGATGGGTATCGAGAATATCGTAGCAGTTGACGGAGAGCAGAAGAGACTTGACTTTGCGAAGAAGATGGGCGCAGAGAAATCTGTAAACTTCAAAGATTTCCAGGGAATCGATGCACTCGCACAGGGTGTAAAAGATGCATTCGGCGGATACGCAGCAGACTTTGCATTCCAGTGTACAGGATCTCCTGTGGCACATGCAAATATCTACAAATTCATCAGAAACGGTGGAGGACTCTGTGAACTCGGATTCTTCATCAATGGTGGAGATGCAACGATCAACCCACACTTCGACCTGTGTTCAAAAGAGATCACACTGGTAGGATCCTGGGTATATACTTTAAGAGATTATGCTACAACATTTGATTTCTTAAAGAGAGCAAAAGGAATTGGACTTCCGATGGATGAGCTGATCACTCACGAATTCCCGTTAGAGGAGATCAACGAAGCTCACAGAACAAATCTTGCAATGGAAGGTCTGAAGATCGCTATTATCAACAAATAGTGACGGCCATTCCAGAGAAGGAGAATGGATATGGCAGAAGCAGTAGGCATGCTTGAAGTTTTCGGTCTGGCGACCGCCTTTGCAGCAGCGGATGCAGGATGCAAGGCAGGAAACGTCTGGCTGGAGAATTTTTGATAAAAACAAACCGGGTAATGCAGATGAATTACCGGTACCGCTGATCGTGATGATCAAGTTTCGAGGAAGTGTCTCTGATGTGCAGGCAGCGCTGGAGGCGGCAAAAGCCAAAGCAGAGCAGCTGGCAGGTGTTGTGAATGAATATGAGATCGCAAGACCGACAGAGGATACGGAAAAGATGTTGAAGATCAGCGCGTTCGACAAAGGAACACCACACAAAATAAACAAAGAAGAGATTGAAGAGATTTAGGAGGATTTAAAAATGGCAATGGCACAGCAGGCATTAGGAATGGTAGAAACAAGAGGACTTACAGCAGCAATCGAAGCAGCAGATGCAATGACAAAAGCAGCTGAGGTAACATTAGTTGGAACAGAGAAAATCGGATCCGGACTTGTAACAGTAATGGTTCGCGGAGATGTTGGAGCTGTGAAAGCAGCTGTTGAGACAGGAGCAGATGCAGCAGGAAGACTTGGAGAATTAGTAGCAACACACGTAATCCCAAGACCACACAACGACGTAGAAAAAATCCTTCCAACTGTATAATTAAGGACTACAGAAAGTAAAGGAGAAGTCTCATGGGACAGTGTTATGGATTTTTTGAAATCCCGAGTGTAACAGCGGCTATCGATGCTGTCGATATTATGTGTAAAACCGCAGATGTTGAGATGATCACCTGGGAGAAAAAACTCGGCGGACGTCTTGTGACGATCATTATCCGTGGCGATGTATCCGCTGTAACACAAGCCATTGAAGCTGCCGCAGCGAATGGAATCAAAGAGCCGGTATGTTATACGGTGATTCCGAGTCCCCATGAAGAGATCATCAAATTGATTAATAAGAGCGTCAATCGGATACGTTAGGAGGCAGCCCTTATGGCAGAGGAAAAGAAACCGGCAGAGCAGGAAAGTGCAAAGACAACTGCAAAGCCTGCCGCAAGAAAGAAAACAACTGCAGCCAAAGCGCCGGCCAAAACCGTACAGAGAGTAAGGAAGAGCGCTAAGAAGGCAGAGCAGGCGGAAACAAAAGTAGAATTGAAGGAGGAACGAAGAATGGCACAGGAAGCATTAGGAATGGTTGAAACTAGAGGTCTTGTAGCATCTATTGAAGCAGCAGATACAATGTTAAAAGCTGCAAACGTAGTTTTAGTCGGAACAGAAAAAATCGGTTCCGGTCTGGTAACAGTAATGGTTCGTGGAGACGTTGGAGCTGTAAAATCTGCAGTAGAATCAGGTGCAGAAGCAGCAGGAAGACTTGGTGAATTAGTGGCAACACACGTAATCCCAAGACCACACACAGACGTAGAAAAAATTCTTCCGGCAATCAAATAAGTTTTGGTTTCAAAAAAATGCCCGAATCATTTCAGTCAGCGGTAACGGTTGTAAATGAGAGCATATGCGAGCGGATCAGCTCGCATATGTTCTTGTGCTACAGCCGGATTTAAGGGCGGGCATGCATTGATGAGGAGAATTAATATGGACAATAATAATGTAGCTTTGATTACAAAGATGGTTCTGGAAGCTGTAGAAAAACAGAAATCTTCCGAAAAAGAACCGGGATATCTGGTTCCGGTAGGGGTATCTGCAAGACACATTCATCTGACACAGGAGCATGTGGAAGCATTATTCGGACCAGGATATCAGCTGACGAAGAAAAAGAACTGATGGGCGGACAGTTTGCCTCCAATGAGACAGTTACAATTGTCGGTCTGAAGCTCAGAGCAATCGAAAATGTAAGAATTCTGGGACCTGTAAGAAGCAAATCTCAGGTTGAGGTTTCTGCTACAGATGCAATTAAACTTGGAGTGAAGGCTCCGATTCGGGAATCCGGTAATGTTGCAGGAAGTGCACCGATCGCAGTTGTCGGACCAAAAGGTGCGATTTATCTGAATGAAGGATGTATCATTGCAAAACGACATATTCATATGCCGCCGAAAGACGCAATGGCAGCCGGAGTGCATGACGGGGATGTGGTATCCGTGCAGGCGGAGAATGAAAGAGGCACTGTTTTCAATCATGTACAGATCCGTGTGGATGACAGCTTTACGCTGGAGATGCATATCGATACTGATGAAGCGAATGCAGCGAAGATTGCGACTGGACAGACTGTAAGAATTATAAAATAGATACTTACATTAGAAAATCGCAAGAGGAAGTGAGGAAAGTATGATAGCAGGAAAAGTAGTAGGAAGTGTTATCTCGACACGGAAATGTGAAAATTTGGTCGGCAATAAATTCATGATAGTGGATGTGCTGGATCATATGCAGACATCTGGAAAACAACTCATTGCGATTGACAAGATCGGAGCGGGAATAGGAGAGTATGTGCTGGTGGCACAGGGCAGTGCGGCACGGATTGGCTGCGGCATGAGCGATGCTCCTATTGATGCAGCGATCGTTGGAATTATTGACGATGGAACAGGACTGGAGTAGTGAAATTATGGATATGAAAGAATTAAGCAGCATATTGCAGCAAAACGGAATTGTTGGTGCAGGTGGTGCAGGATTCCCGACTTATGCGAAACTGGATCAGCGTGCAGAAACAATTATCCTGAACTGTGCAGAATGTGAGCCACTACTGAGATTACATAGACAGTTATTGGAAAAATATGCGCGTGAGATTGTGGATACATTTCACCTGGTAGGCCAGGCTGTAGGCGCAAAAGAAGTCATTATCGGAATCAAAAAAGCATATAAGCAGACAATTGAGGCAGTCGAGAGTGTAATCGGAGAATATCCGGAAGTCAGACTGGGACTGCTGGATGAAGTATATCCGGCAGGTGATGAGGTTGTTCTGATTTACGAAGTGACAGGAAAGGTCGTACGTCCGGGAGGACTTCCGATCGAGAGCGGCGTTGCGGTATTCAACGTTGAGACGATCTACAACGTATGGCGCGCTATGAATCAGCAGACTCCTGTTGTAGATAAACTGGTATCCGTTGTTGCCGAGGTAGAGCATCCGGTGACAGTTCGTGTACCGATCGGAACTACAATCGAGGAAGTCGTGGCACTTGCAGGCGGAACAACTGTAAAAGATCCGGTATATTTTATCGGAGGACCGATGATGGGATTCATCGGAAGCGGTTCGCAGCCGGTTACGAAAACAACCAATGCGGTACTGGTATTGCCGCAGGATCATTATCTCGTAAAGAGAAAAAGAAGCAAATCTTCCATTGACATGAAACGTGCGGCTGCATGCTGCTGTCAGTGTTCAATGTGTACAGATTTATGTCCAAGACATCTGCTTGGACACCCGATTCAGCCACACTTGTTTATGCGTGCGGCAACATGCAAAGACGTTCAGCAGCCGAATATCTTTATCAATACATTCTTCTGCTGTTCATGTGGTGTCTGTGAGTTATATTCCTGTCCGCAGGAGCTTTCTCCTAGAACACTGATGCTGGAATACAAAAACGGACTTCGTGCGAACGGACTTCGTGCGCCGGAAGTGACAGCAGTACCGGTAGGAGAAGAAAGATCTTACAGAAGAGTTCCGATGGAACGTCTGATGTCAAGACTGGACTTGACAAAATATAACAAAGAAGCTCCGCTGGATGAATCCGTGATCCCTGTAAAACGAGTGAAGATCATGTTGAGCCAGCATATCGGAGCGCCTGCTTCCTGTGTTGTAAAACCGGGAGATATGGTAGTCAAAGGACAGATGATCGCAGAACCGGCAAAGGGCTTAAGTGTTGGAATCCACGCTTCCGTCAATGGTCTGGTAAGCGAAGTAAATGAGAAATATGTAGTCATAGAGACACAGGAAGGACGTGCAGATAATGAGTAAGGCAATTGGAATGGTAGAATATAAGACTACTTCAGCAGGTGTCGTAGCGGCAGATTCTATGGTAAAAACTTCTGAAGTAAGCATTATCGAAGCGCAGACCGTATGTCCGGGAAAATACATTGTAATTATTACAGGAGATTTAAGTGCAGTAACTTCTGCTGTTGACAATGCAAAAACAATGCATGGAAAACATCTGATCAACAGTTTTGTACTTGGTAATCCGCATGAATCCATTTTCCCTGCAATTTATGGAGCTGCAGAAATCAAGGATGTATCAGCACTGGGTATCATTGAGTCCTATGATGCATCTTCGATCATCGTGGCAGCGGATGAAGCTGCAAAAACAGCAATCGTTGATCTGATCGAAGTACGCCTTGCAAGAGGTATGTGCGGAAAATCTTATCTGATGCTGACAGGTGAGGTTGCTGCTGTAGAAGCTGCGATCGACAGAGCAAAAGAAGCAGTATCTGACGATGGTATGTATCTGGATTCTGCAGTGATCGCACATCCGGATGCACAGATCCGCGACGCAATTTTATAATTAAGAATTCAGCCATGACAAGTATCAGAAAACAGAGGACGTCCAGATCAGAGGATCCTGTTTTCTGATATTTGTATACGGCAATAACAAAGGTTTTGAGACAGAATTTATCAGGAGGCAACACGATGCTGGCAATTGAAAGACGTAATGAAATTCTGGAAAAACTGCAGACCGACCGAAGGGTAGTCGTGAGTGAGTTAAGCCAGATTTATGAAGTGTCAGAAGAGACGATTCGAAGAGATCTGGATAAGCTTGTGAATGATGGCTACGCAATCAAGAGCTACGGCGGTGCTGTGATCAATGAGAATATGAATATAGATCTGCCTTTCAATATCAGAAAGAACCGCAATGTGATCGGAAAACAACGGATTGCAGAGCTGGTGGCAAAGATCGTACAGGATGGAGACAGCATTATGCTGGATGCGAGTTCTACCGCAGTTTATATTGCAAAAGGACTGAAAGATAAAAAGAATCTGACGCTGATCACCAATTCAATGGAAATTGTGATCGAGCTTTTGGATATGTCAGATTGGAGGGTATTATCTACCGGCGGAGTATCAAGAGAGGGATCGTTTGCCCTTGTGGGAACCCAGACGAACCGGATGCTTCAGTCGTATCATGCAGACAAAGCAATTATTTCGTGCAAAGGCCTGGATATGGCAGCAGGACTTACAGATTCTGATGAACTTCTTGCAGATAACAAACGAACAATGCTGGAAAATGCCAAGGAGCGCATCCTTGCAATTGACAGCAGTAAGTTTGGGGCAACAGCCTTTATGACGGTCGGAAGATTGAAAGATATTACAATGATCGTAACGGATGAAAAGCCCGAGATGAAGTGGCTGAAAGAATTCAAAAAGTTGGGGATAGAGTGTATCTATCCAGAATAGAGGAAGGACGCTATGAAGAGCTTTGATATAAAAACAAAAGTATACTTTGGGGACAATGCATTAGACCGTCTTTCAGAGATCCCATATAAAAAAGTACTGGTTATTACAGACCCGTTTCTGGCACAGAGCAGTATGATCAATCTGATCACAGATCCATTGAAAAAAGGGCATATTGAGTATGACATTTTTCAGGATGTTGTGCCGGATCCGCCGATTGAAAAGATCAGTGAAGGCGTAAAAAAATTACTGGCGTATAAACCGGAAGCAATTATCGCAGTGGGTGGGGGTTCTGCCATTGATTCTTCCAAATCAATCCGGGAATTTGCAGTGCGGATTGAGCACTACGGTGATGTAGGGCTGATCGCGATTCCGACGACAAGCGGTACGGGGTCAGAGGTGACCTCTTTTGCAGTTGTATCGGATCCGGCAGAGCAGAGAAAAATATCCGCTGGTATCCAGAGATCTGACACCGGATGAGGCAATCCTGGATGCAGAACTTGTAAAGAGTGTACCGCCTGCGGTTACAGCAGATACCGGAATGGATGTGTTTACCCATGCGCTTGAGGCATGTGTAAGTACAGACAGAAATGATTTTGCAACGGCACTGGCAGAAAAAGCAATTGAAATCTGCGGAGTTTTCCTGCTGAGAGCATATCTGGACGGAAGTGATACTCATGCAAGACAAAAGATGCATTCTGCATCCTGTCTGGCAGGTCTTGCATTCAATTCTGCGTCTCTGGGACTGAACCACGGAATGGCACACCAGCTTGGTGCAACATTTCATATTCCGCACGGACGCGCAAATGCGATGCTGCTGCCGCATATCATTGAGTTCAACAGTGATATCAACAAGCATAGCAAGAGTCAGGCAAAATATCTGCCTGCTGTGGAACGATATAAAACAGTAGCCAGAATTTTAGGGCTGAGCAGTTATAACACGATTATGACAGTCAGAAACCTTGTGAACTGGGTACAGTTTATGTTGAAGGAAATGGATATTCCGTTGTCTGTTTCGCAGATGGGCAAGATTTCCAAAGAAGAATATTTTGCAGAGATTGAGCGTATGGCAGAAGCAGCGCTGGCGGATGGATGCACAGCAACGAATCCGAGAGTGCCAAGCAAGGCAGATGTCATGAAGATTTATGAAAGTCTGTGGTAAAAACAGAGAGAATCATGTGAATAAAAGCATAAAACGAGCAGAGGAAAGTGGATAACTTTCTTTCTGCTCGTTTTGTGTTTCAGCCTGTTGGAAAATAATGAAATAAAAAAGGAAAAATGTGAAAGGAAAAAGGAGAGAGCCGCATGTTATAATGAAGTCAAATATGTTATTGAAGGAGAAGCTATGAAACAAAGAAAAACGAATCCTGGCGATGCTTTTAGCGGGGTGTATGGTATCTGGGGGAATGACTCCATTTGAAAGCAGCGCCAAAGAATCTGACTCTGCCGTAATTGACGTGACAGAGTACGGTGTAACACCGGACAGTGGTCAGGACTGCGCAGAAGGAATTCAGGCAGCATTGGATGAGGCAAAGAAATTGTCTGATGAAGGCAAAAATGTAGTACTGGATTTTCCGACAGGAAGATATGATATCTATCCGGATCGGGCAGAAGAGCGAGAGCTGTATATTTCAAATACAGTTGGGGCAAATCAGGATCACAAGATGAAAAAAATCGGAATCCTGTTGGAGGACATGGACAATGTGACAGTGGATGGAAATGATTCCCTGTTTATGTTTCATGGAAAGATGACAACAGTGGCAGCGATTGACTGCAAAAACGTAAAGTTTGAAGAATTTCAGGTGGATTTCCAGACTCCGACGGTTGTAGATATTACGGTGGAGTCTGTGGACGGAAATTCTGCAATCGTATATGTGCCGGAGTGCTATAACTACAGTGTAGAGGGGAATACTGTAAAGTGGATCAGTGATTCCAGTCCATATACAGGGCAGCCATACTGGACGGATACGAATAAGATGGATTATACGCAGAGATTTGATACCACAACAGGACTGACATATCGTGGAAGTACAGGAAATAATCCTGTATTTGATGGAGCAGCTTCAATAGAAGATTTGGGAAATCATCGTATTAAGTTTACATATAATAATAAGAGTGACGAAGTCAGACCAGGAATGTGTTTCCAGATCAGACGGACCGTCCGCGATCATGCGGGAATGTTTTTCTGGAAAAGTAAGGATGTTGTGTTAGAGGATTTAGATGTTCATTTCCTGCATGGCTTTGGAATGGTAGGACAGTCCAGTGAGAATCTGACACTGCATGACGTAGATCTGGAAGCTCCGAAAGAAAGCGGAAGGACAACAGCAGGTTATGCAGATTTTCTTCAGGTATCTGGATGTAAAGGAAAAGTAGAAGTCAGTGACTGTACTTTTTCCAATCCACATGACGATCCGATCAACGTACATGGTACCTTTTTACAGGTTACAGAAATTTTAGGTGAAAATAAAATTAAGGTGACATATCAGCACCGTGAGACAGCAGGTTTCCCGAACTTTTTCGAGGGGGATCAGATTGAATTTATGACGAAAGGGAATATGATCCCGGTAGAGGATTCTGTTGCCACAGTAACTAAAGTGGACGGACCGGACGGAAAAGGCGGAAATATGGGAGACGGATCTGGAAGTCTGACGGATATCATTCTGACGCTGGACAAGCCGATTCCGGAGGAAGTAAAGGTTAATCAGCATGTGGTGGAAAATATCACCTATACACCGGAAGTATCGATTCATGATAATATTTTCAAAGAGACTCCGACAAGAGGAATTCTTGTGACGACCAGAAAACCGATCGTGATTGAAAATAATACATTCGATGGAATGGGAATGGCAGGAATCTATATTTCCAATGATGCACAAGGCTGGTATGAGTCAGGTCCGACAAGAGATGTGACGATCCGAAACAATACATTTACCAGAGGAAAAGCACAGGCAATTTATGTGGATCCGACAAATCCGAATGTATCGACAACGCAGACGGTACATGAAAATATGACGATTGAAGGAAATACATTCTATCTGGAAAACCAGAGTGTACTGGATGCAAAAAGTGTCAAGGATCTGACCTTTAAAAACAATAAGATCTATCGTCAGGATCCATCAGTGACATTGACTGCAAGTGCCGAGAATACACAGCTTGCTGTGGGAGAATCTGAAAAAATTTCTGTGGAGACAAATGGAACGAAACAGGATAAGAATTTGTATAAGTTCAACGGATGTAAAAATGTCGTACTTGAAAATAATAGTTATGACGGCGGTATGAATCTGAAAGCAGAGATTCAGAATATGGATGCATCTGAAATCAAGCTCAAAGGGGATCATATTGCCATCAACGGCGGCGGAAATATGACAGAGACAGCAGGAGATATCTATTATGTTTCCAGCGATGAGAATATTCTGAAAGTTTCAGATACAGGAATTGTGACGGCAGTCGGAGAAGGAACTGCATCTATTCGTACTTTTGCAGTATCAGGCGGCAGAAAATACGAAGGAAATACCATTGAATTTACAGTCAGCGGAAGTGTGGAAGGTGTGCTTCCGACAGGATTGGAGATTGATGCAGAAAAAGAACAGATTTCGGTAGGTGAGACTTTAGCATTTACCGCAAAAGCACTGGGTAAAGAAGGCGTAAATCAGCAGGTTACGTGGAAGGTGCTGACTCCGGATACAGGTGCAGAGTCTGATCTGGCAACAATCGATGATAAGGGAATGCTGACAGCAAAAAAAAGCAGGTCTGGTAGAAGTTTCCGCAAGATCTGTCAATGGAATCGAAGCACATAAACTTCTGACAATCACAGAGACGGGATATGAGCTTCCGGGCAACTTTACAGTGGTACAATAAGATGCAGAGCACCTTTCCATTCCGGAAGAAGGAAAGGTGAAAATTACCGTACAAAATGGTAGGATTGTGGGATACGACAGAATCCACATAACGTTGTAGTT
>ENA-OQJN01000262-OQJN01000262.1-human-gut-metagenome-genome-assembly--contig:-NODE-262-length-25004-cov-4.391366_pt1 | contig 25004 bp, 26 predicted proteins | sample MGYA00242610_ERZ504777 | MGnify/ENA primary metagenome ERZ504777 (study PRJEB26092, sample SAMD00036350) | human gut metagenome | host: Homo sapiens | study: EMG produced TPA metagenomics assembly of... | reverse complement strand
GAAAGACAATCTCGAAGGGCCGCTTCCCGATCCGGCGTTAAAATAAAGGCGGTGCGCTGGGCTTCTTCCAGCAGTTCGCCCCGGCACATGGCCCCCATGAGAGCGCGGAACTTTTCCCGCAGACGCTGGGAAGCAAGGATATATTTTTCTTTTGCCAGCAGGTCGCAGAGTTCACGGAAATCCTCCGCAGACAAACTCTGCCCGTACATCTGGCGTGCTGCGTCCGGCAGCTTGTGGGCCTCGTCGATCACCAAAGCCCGGTAATCATTGAGAAGGGGCCGCATTTCCTGCAAACGGTGGGCAGCGTCGGCCAGCAGATAGTTGTGGTTGCAGATCTGGACGAAAATCTCCGCGCTTCGGGCTTCCTTCAGGTATTGATGGTACCGGCAGGCATTTCGCAGCGAACAGCTTTTCTCACAAACCTTGGGGACGCATACCTGCCGCCTGTCAAATCCACTGAGGCCGGTTACGGCGTCTAAATCATAATAGGTGCGAAGGGAGAGCAGGGCTTTCATCTGCTCCGCATTCTTTTTCTTATGTTTCACGGCTTCCAACCGATGAGAAAGACGGACATCGCAGACAAAGCGTTCCTTGCCTTTTCGCACCATCGCCCGGATGGGTTTTTGAATAATGCGGTTCTCCAGAAAAATCCGGGACAAAAATGGGATGTACTCCCCGATGATGGCGTCCTGCAGGGCAACGCTGGAGGTGGAGACCACTACTGGCTGGGAACCGGCAGGCCCGTGCGGGGCAAACTTCTTCAGTAAAATGCAGGCGGTCAGGTAGGCGTAGGTCTTGCCAATCCCGACTCCCGCGTCGCATAAAGCGATATTGTTTTTGAGCAGGGTGTCCAGCATGGCGTGGCATAGGGTGATCTGTTCTTCCCGAACTGCCAGTCCGTTTTGAGGGAGAAGGATTCGGAAGATCCGTTCGATTTCCCCATGGGCCTGCTCTTTCAGGCTATTGTTCATTTCGGCACATTCTCCTTAGAGCAATTTGCTCTTGTGCGTTGGCGGCAAACTGATGCGGCGCAGAAAACCTGCGCCGCACGGATTCGCCGTCAACGGCAATCTGAATAAAAATAAAAGGGTTGAATTTGATGTGCCGTATTTGCTGCTCGCCCCCGGCAACCTTGGGAACCATGCGGGCAGGCTTGCAGTTGACAAGCCGTTCACTGGCTCCCCGAAGGTCTTGCTGATTACAACCCAAGGTCGGCCAGCCCATCTGACGTGTGGGCAAAACGATAGCGCGTATCATAATACCCCGCCCAAGGTCGTGGCGAAAAGGGAAACTACCCCCTCTTTCCGGTCAAAATGCATCGCTCAAAGCCAACAACACAAGCCGCCATCCCTGAAAAGGGAGGCAGCTTGCGTGCGGCTCGTCATGGCGCTTTTTCCGAAGTTTGTGCATAACAAACTTTTAGTCGCTCGCTCAGGCGGGAACGTACCCGCATGGCTGGTATTTACTTTTCAAGCTGCAAGGCGAACGTTTCTTTTTCCCCGTTCGCCCTATAGCCCAGGAAAAAGGCCGGAATCTTTCCGCTTATAAAAAATTTTTAATTTTTCTTGAGTTTGAAAATCCGCAGATCAATGGCGTTTACTGACAGGCCGGTTTTCTCTGAGATTTCCTTGCTGCCGTATCCGTCCATCTTCATGAAGAGGATTTCGAGGGTGAGCTTGTCCATATTGTGTAGCAAAGAAAAAGCTCCATATCCTCGATGCTGTCCAGCAGGGCTTCGGTATCCTCGACGGGCAGTTCCAGATCCTGTGCTGAAACCCAGTCCACATAATGTGACCATTCTACCTGTCGCTGCAGGTACTGCCGTTCCTTATTGAACTGCGCCCAATCGTATGTATGCAGGCGTTGGATGGTGTCCTCATCCACGCCGAGTTCTCTGAGTTTTCTTTCTTCTGCTTCTTTCCATTTGAGCCACTGTTTTTCGGCTCTGGCTTTGTTGTAAGCCATGGCTGTTTCCTCCGATCAATCTGAAATTTTGAAAAATTCAGATTGTCGGGGCGGCGGCCTGCCGCTATGAGTTCTTAGCCATGACCTCTTTCTAAAAACATGAAAAAAGCGCACCCGCCCGCAGGCGAATGCGCATAGCGAGGCTGTTTCCTCGAAATTGGCATTTAATGGTAAATTAAAATGAGATAATGTCGAACGAAAAAGGGCTGCAGCTTCGTATGAAGCTGCAGCCCTTTCTGTGTGCGGTGGTTTTCGCCGCATTGTCGCCATCCCCTCTGCATGGGGAAAGCGGACGTTGTTTTATTTCCATATTTCCCCATATAAATTTAGATGGGGACAGTATAAAAGAGAAAAACTACTTTTCTGATTCGATTCTCCTTTCATTTGCATATTTCGTAGTGCTTTTATCTACATTACATGACAAAAGAACAAGAATATTTATTTAATCAACCAAAAAGGTAAAACAACAGCCTTTTTTCTCTGCACAGGTACCTTCAACGATCCGGCAGGTGGGGTTCGATTTATTCAGGCCGAGTTTTTCCTGCAGGCTTCGCACATAGGCGGCAGCTTCTTCCTCTCCATGCTCCGAATCTGGATGAAGCCAGACGGCATTGTGGAGAAAAGACGCAGAAAGGGCCTGATTCGGATGGGAAGCAAATAAGCCGAGAATTTCGAATTCCCGATGGCTTAGTTTTACAGCATTACCATGGAGGGTTACTTCCCGCTTGGGCTGGTCAATCCGCAATGAGCCGAATTCATAAACCTTTCCCGGCCCTCGAAATGGCTGGTATTGGGGTTCGGCAATAATGCTCTTGATCTGCTCAACCAAACGGTCGGCTTCTTCATCACTGCATTCAATGATCATTACTTTTGGCATTTGGATACTCCTTTCAGTGCATGAATTCTGGATATGGATTTCTCTTGTATAAAGGGTTTTGGGCATACGCTGCCACAATAATGGGGAATGTAGCCCGATCTGACCTTTTGAAATCGTCAGCTTGATAACAAGTATATTTTACAACATTCGGCAGGGTGATTTCATCATAAAAGGTTGGGAAAGCGCCTTTTTCTGTGTTGCCATTACAGGGAAATAAAGGGGTGTGAGTCCTCTCACCACAGTTACTCCACTCCCTCTTTACGAACAGCCCGCCCTATTTCTTTCGGGCGGTTTTATGCCAAAAAACCTTTCTTATGGGCTTCTCGGCTCCCTTTTCATCGCAAATCGGAAAAATATTCGCTCATAATCTTAGCGATTCGCTAAATACTTTTATTATACACTTAGCCAGACGCGAAGGTCAACGGAGTAAAATATAGCTATACACGAAATCACAGGACAGAGCGAGGTGATAGGGATGTTTGATTTTGGAAATCATTTGCGGATGCTGCGGGAAAAGCATGGTATTTCTCAGGAGGAACTTGGGCGTCGGGTAGGCCGGGCCGGATCGGTAATCAGCAACTATGAAAACAATATCAAAATCCCCACGCTGGATGTCCTCACCACTATGGCAAGGATTTACGATGTTTCGTTAGACTACTTGGTTGGGTTTGATAAAAAGGATCAGGTGCTTTTAACGGATATGACGGATGAGCAGCGCGATTTGGTTCGTCGGCTGGTAAAAGAATTGAAACAAAGCACTAAGCCGAAGGCCGGGGGATTATCTACGGGTCAGCAGGAAATTCTCAACTTGATTATGCAGGAGTTTGCAAAATAGAAAAAATAGAATCTGTTATGCTGTAAAGAGCCGAGTAAACTAATTTTATTCGGCTCTTTCTATATGTGCAAATTGCATTATTTTTCGAGGTTAGAAGAAACTAACTTTGTGAGACAATTAACTTGACAGTTTTCAAAAAAAGCAGTATATTAAAACCGTTGGATTGAAACCGAAGGTTTTAATCTGTTTACAAAATCAACCTATAAATTCGAGTTTGGAGTTGATGGAATGGCAAAACGTGTGGAGGGCGTTACTGAAAAATTGCTTGAATCAGCTAAAAAAGAGTTCTTAAAGAGTGGATATGAGAACGCTTCGCTGCAGGTGATTGCGGAAAAAGCAGGCTCCAGCAAAGGCGCTATCTATATCCGATATCCTGATAAGAAAAGTCTGTATTGCGCTTTAGTAGGGCCAACGGCTGATGAATTTTGTAATTTACTCGAAGGGGAACTCCATCGCTTTAAAATACTTTCATCAGATGAGCAGAAAGAAAAGGTTATGACCTTTGGAAACGACGGCTTTTCTAAGGTAATTGCATATATCTACGATCATTTCGACGAGTTTAAGCTGATTCTTACCAGTGGAGAGAATAGCACATATCAGGAATTTATCCATCGGATTATTGAATTGGATATTTCCTGTACCATGCAGTTTATTGAACAGACAGGAAATGACGCGCTTTCCTCCGGACGGCTTACGCCGGAACTGGCGCACCTTCTGTCCAGTGCTTTTTATGCCGGACTATTTGAAGTGGTTATTCATGATATGCCCCAAGATCAGGCTGTCGAGCATATCCAAAGAATGAGAAGGTTTTATAATGCCGGATGGAAGACGATTTTTGAAGAAAATGCGGGGTGATGCTTTTGAGTGGGTGGATTGATTCATCCGGCTGGGTTCATTGTCCTGTCTGCGGCAATAAAACGAGAACGAAGGTAAACAGAGATACAGTATTAAAGCGTTTTCCGTTGTTTTGCCCTAAGTGTGGACATGAACATATCATAGATGTTCAAGAAAATAAAATAGTATCGTTAGAGCCAGACGCTAAGACGCAGAGCCGATAATTTGTAAGACAGGAATCTTACAGGTTATCGGCTTTTTTAGATGCAATGGTTAGCTACAGCTAACGAAAGGAGGATTTTTTATGAAGCAAACTTCATCTATTGGGATCATGGATTTCATCCGTCCGCATAAGGGTGGATTCCTTTGCTCCGTGGTTTTATCTGTGTTGGGGGTGGCCAGTGGTATTGTACCATACTTTGCAGTCGCAAAGATGATTAATTTGCTTATTGTAGGAGAACAGGATTTTTCTATATACCTATTGTGGTGTTCTGTTGCTTTGGTCGCTTTCATCATGAAGTCTGTATTTCATGGGTTTTCGACAAAAGCTTCGCACGAAGCAACGTTTGCAGTTTTATCTGAAATACGGCGAAGGATTGCCTCGAAGTTGACAAAGGTTTCTATGGGGTATCTAACCGATACGCCATCGGGAAAACTGAAAAGTTCTATGGTAGAGCGAGTAGAACAGATGGAGGTTCCATTGGCGCATATCATTCCCGAAATGACTTCTAACCTTTTGGTTCCTGTCGCAGTCATTATCTACTTGTTTGTTTTAGACTGGCGCATGGCTCTCGTTTCTCTGATTACTATTCCGATTGGTATCCTGTGCTATATGGCACAAATGAAAGAATATCCTAAAAAATACGGGGCAGTCGTACAAGCAGGTAAACACATGAGTGCTACCACAGTAGAATACATCAACGGGATTGAAGTCATTAAAGCGTTTAACCAGAGCGCGGTGTCCTATGGGAAATTTACGCAGGCTGTTCATAAAAATGCAGAATTGATTCTTGACTGGATGAAATCTACACAAGGGTATTCAGCCCTTATGATGACCATCTGGCCAGCTGTTTTGATTGGGGTACTCCCCATTGGATGTATTTTCTATATGAACGGAAGCCTTACCACAGCTGCCTTCATCACTATTATGATTTTATCGCTGGGTATTGTAGGCCCGTTGGTATCTGCAATCTTTTTAACCGATGACTTTTCCAAAATCAGTACCATCGTTGGAGAAATCAGTTCTATTTTATCAGAACCGGATTTAGATCGTCCACTCCAACATAAAAACTTAAACGGATTGGATATTACTTTAACCGATGTGAAATTCGCATATAAGGATACTCAAGTCTTAAAGGGTATAAACTTAAAAATTAAACAGGGAACTACAACCGCTTTGGTTGGTCCTTCTGGTTCCGGTAAATCTACCATCGCAAAATTGATTGCTTCTTATTGGGATATTGATGAAGGAACAATTACGATTGGTGGGGTTGACATTAAAAAAATTCCCGCAGATCAAGTAATGGATTTAATTGGATATGTATCCCAAGACAATTTTCTATTTAATGTGTCTGTACGAGAAAACATTCGTATGGGTAATCCCAACGCATCAGACCAAGAAGTGGAGGAAATCGCCAAAGCTGCAGGCTGTCATGAGTTTATTATGGGCCTCGAACACGGTTACGAAACCCTTGTGGGAGGAGCCGGAAGCCATTTGTCCGGTGGAGAACGCCAGAGGATTGCCATTGCCAGAGCTATGATGAAAAACGCACCCGTCGTTATCCTCGACGAAGCGACTTCCTATACTGACCCGGAAAATGAAGCGGTTATACAGGATGCGGTGAACCGGCTTACTAAAGGAAAGACCTTGATTGTTATTGCACATAGGTTATCGACTATTATCCAGTCTGAGCAGATTGCAGTAGTAGAAAACGGAAAAATCGCCGCAACTGGAACTCATGAAGAACTTCTGAAAAATTGTCCGCTTTATACAGATATGTGGAAAGCGCATATACAGGCAAAAGACTCTGCCGGTATGAAAGGAGGCGCTGAGAATGTTTAACGCATATAAACGTTTTTTTGCTTTTGCTGGAAAACAGAAAAAGACGTGGTATAAGGGAATGGGTTATGAACTGCTTCGCAGTATTTTTGAAGCTATCCAGTTTATTGCTTTGCTGGTTGTGCTGCGAGCCTTGGTAGAACAAAATGTTACAGGCGAAACAGCATTGGCCGCACTGGGCGTCATGCTGGTCAGTGTAACAGGCGCTGCGGTTTTTCTGGTATCTGGCCCACAACAGTGAAGGACAGGCCAATTACCATATGTGTGAGGAAAAAAGAATCAGGATCGGTGAACGTATGAAGTACATGCCGATGGGCTATTTCAATAGTCAAAGCTTGGGAAGCCTTACGGCTGCAGCAACTTCTACAATGGAAGATTTGGAGAGTATGTCGTTTGCCGTCATTGCCCGAACGATGGTGGGGATCATCCGTACTGTTGTATTTTCTATTGCGATTCTGGTTTTTTGATTGGCGTATAGGGTTGATTTTCTTATTAGGAGTACTGTTGTTTTTATTTGTTAATTCACAATTGCTGAAAAAATCCCGTCAGCTTTCTCCCGGACGTTTGCAGGCACAAACCAAATTGGTAGATTCCGTTCTTGAATATATTCAGGGAATGAGCGTTGTTCGTGCGTTTCATGGCGATAAGGCGGCGAATCAAACATTAAATAAAACCATAGAGGAAACGGAGTATCAAAACTTTAAGCTGGAGCGCAAGCGTATCCCATACAATGTTCTGGAGCAAATTGTGTTGCGAATTGCTGCGGTAGCGGCTGTGCTTCTTTCTATCTGGCTATATTTAAGTGGAGCTATGACTTTATTTACCTGCTTGATGATGGCGATTTCCGCTTTTCTTGTTTACAGCGAGCTTGAGTCAGCCGGAGAAATGTTCTTTATGCTTCCGATGATTGACGCTTCCATTGACAGAGTGGAACAGATTGATCATGCTCCCCGCATGGATGAACAAGGTACAAAACAAGAAACGAAAAATAGGGATATTACATTTGAACATGTCAGTTTTTCTTATGGAGAACGGGAAATTATCCATGATGTCAGCTTTTCCATACCGGAAGGGACTACCACTGCAATCGTTGGCCCCTCCGGATCAGGAAAAACAACTCTTACCAGTTTAATGGCTCGTTTCTGGGATGTGGACAGTGGAACAGTTAAATTGGGCGGGACAGATATCAGGGAATACCAGTTGGACAGCTTGATGGCAAACTTTAGTATGGTATTTCAAACGGTCTACCTCTTTAATGATACGATTGAAAACAATATTAAATTTGGAAAACCCGGTGCCACTCACGAAGAGGTTGTGGCGGTTGCCAAGGCAGCCCGGTGCCATGACTTTATTTCTGCCCTTCCGGATGGTTACGACACGGTGATCGGAGAAGGTGGAGCTACTATTTCCGGTGGAGAGCGTCAACGCCTATCCATCGCACGCGCCATGTTGAAAGATTCCCCGATCATCATTTTGGATGAGGCTACCGCCAACGTTGACCCGGAAAATGAAGCTGAACTTCAAGAAGCGATTGAAGCGTTGACGCATAATAAAACGATTATTATGATTGCCCACAGGCTCAAAACCGTTCAACATGCGGATCAGATTCTTGTTCTGGAGGCTGGCCGTATCATACAGCGCGGCAGACATGAGGATTTGATAAAGCAGGATGGAATCTATGCGGATTTTGTCCAAAGCAGGAAGAAAGCCGAAAGCTGGAGTATTGCTGGAGAAGGAGCCTTGGGAGTTGGAGTATGAGCAAAAAAATATTGACGCGCTTATCTTTATTTCTCCTTGTGCTGTTTGGCATCACGATTTTGACTTTCATCTACACAAATTTATCCCCTGTAGATGCGGCTGAGGCTTTGGCTGTGCGCCGGTATTCAAGACCCACTCCAGAACAGGTTGAATTAGTACGGGAAGAATTGGGCCTTGACAAACCTCTGATCCAGCAATATGGTTCTTGGCTGTGGAACGCGTTACATGGAGATTTTGGAAATTCCTACAATACAGGCCGCCCTATCATCGAAGAACTGACAGCCTCATTAGGGCCAACCATCACAATGGCATCATTGGCGTTGTTGTTTGCAGCCATATTTAGTATTCCTCTGGGTGTGCTATCTGCCAGTAAAAAAGGTGGATTATTCGATAAAACAGTTTACTTGTTTGGGATCGTTTCCATGTCTCTGCCCAATTACTGGATTGGTTTTATGCTCCTGCTGGCCTTTTCTGTTCAGATTCCGATCTTCAGCATTATGGGGGCAGACAGCATGAAAGATTTTATTCTTCCGGCTTTGGCTCTGGCAATCCCGGTTGCGGCAGGTAATATTCGTGTGTTTCGTTCTTCACTTTTGGAGGGATATAGTCAGGATTTCGTTTTATATGCCCGTTCACGTGGGGTTTCGGAACGCAGAATCGCTTTTATGGTAAGCCGGTTTGCACTGCCCCCTTTGGTAACAATGCTCGCCCAAAGTTTTGGGTTTATGATAGCAGGCAGCGCAATGGTGGAATCAGTTTTTTCTATTCCGGGAATAGGTTCTATGTTGGTAACAGCGTTAAATGCACGGGACACTATTACAATCAACGCATGTGTTTTGTTAACAGCCGCCATTTTTGTTCTGGTTAATTTTATAGCGGATCTGGTCAATATCGCTTTAAACCCACACGGAAAAGCAAAGGAGAAGGTTTATGATTCGTAAAATTTTACATAAACCGCAGGCACTGCTTGGGTTGGCCATGATGTTAATTGTATTTTTTGTTGTGGCATTTGCGCCCTTTATAGCACCGCATGATCCATCAGAGCTAAACGTCGCGCATGCTTTGTCTGCACCTGATTCAGAATATCCTCTTGGAACAGATGAAATGGGGCGCTGCGTATTTTCACGATTGCTCTATGGCGCGCGGTCATCTATGTCTATCGCTCTGCCCTCGCTTATCATTTTGGCACTTGTCAGTACGGTCGTAGCTACTGTCTGCGCTTATCTGGGCGGTGTACTTGACCGGATTTTTGATGTTGTTTCTAACATCTTTATGGCATTTCCACCCTTTCTTGTGGCCATTACTCTGGTGGGATTATTTGAATCAAAAGTGTTCAGTATCATTCTATCCATTGTAATTGCCATGTGGGTATGGAATGCACGAGTGGTTCGTACCTACGTTCTCAGAGAAAAACAAAAACCTTATGTTATCACCTGCCGGATGTCAGGCTGTTCAGAACTGCGGATTATATTCCGGCATATTATTCCAAATGTCCTTCCACATCTTTTGGTGATATTCAGTACAGGACTGTCCTCCATTATCATTATGATTTCCAGTTACGCCTTTCTGGGGCTGGGCTTGGAGGCGGGAACAGCAGAGTGGGGCGCCATGTTCGTGAATGCCAAACAACTGATTTTCAGTCAGCCGCAGCTTCTGGTCTATCCGGGGCTTTGTATCCTGTTTACAGCCGGTGGATTTAATTTGTTCGGTGAGGCTTTGCGGGATATTTACGCACCACGGGAGGGTTAGAAATGCTTGATATCAACTGTTTAACAGTTCGCTCAAAACTGACAAAAGAGGAATTGCTTCACTCCATCAGCTTTTCCGTAGGCGAGGGAGAAACCTTCGGGCTGATCGGAGAAAGCGGAAGCGGGAAAAGCATGACCAGCAAGTGTATTATGCGGCTGTTAAATTCTCGTGCTTTTCAAATCAGAGGGGAAATTCGCTGGAATGGCAGAGATGTCTTTTCCATGAATGCAAAAGAACTGGCTGACTATCGAGGAAAACAGATCAGTATGATACCGCAGAATCCCATGACTGCATTTGCTCCCATGGTGAAGCTGGGAAAACAACTTGAAATGGGGTTTCGATTCAATACCAGAGAAGAACGGCACAACTTTTGTAGAGAACTTACGAATACGTTGGCCAGTGTGAACTTGCCGGATGCGGAAAAAATTTTTAACAGTTATCCGGATGAGCTTTCGGGCGGCATGCTGCAGAGAGTGATGATTGCTCTCACTATGCAGCAGGCTTCGAAACTGATTATTGCAGACGAAATTACCACTGCCGTAGATGCGGCCAGTGAATATTTGATTTTAAATGAACTGGAAAAATAAAACATCAGGGGTATCGATGCTGGTTATCACACATGATTTTGGTGTAGTAGCGAGACTGTGCGACCGTGTTGCGGTGATGAAATCGGGAGAAATCATTGAACAGGGTAGAACCCATGAGGTGCTCTCCACACCACGGCATGATTACACAAAACAATTGATGGAAGCAAGTATACTGTTTCAGGAGGCGCTATGCTAAAGGCAGAAGGAATTATAAAGAAATATCAAATACCGGGTAGAAAAAAAGACCTGTTGGAAGCCCTGTCAGGCGTATCTATCGAGCTTGCCGACAACAGTATCACGGCCATCGTAGGCGAAAGCGGAAGTGGAAAAAGCACACTTGCCAGAATTTTGTCCTATATCGAGCTCCCCGATGCCGGAAAAGTTACTTTAGATAATTTAACAGTGACAGGCGTCAAAAGAAAAACGCTTCAAAAGATGCGAGGCAAAGTGCAGCTTGTCATGCAGGATGCAGCCAGTTCTCTTGATCCTCACCAAAACGTATTACAAATTTTGGATGAACCTCTCCATCTTTTATTGGATATGGGAAAAGAGGACAGAAAAAAGAGAGTCGAAGAATTGCTGGACATGGTTAATTTAGGGGGAGATATATTGAATCGTCGCCCTGATGAACTTTCTGGTGGTCAGCAAAAGAGGCTCTGTGTAGCGCGTGCTTTGGCAACAGAACCACAGCACATTATTTTCGATGAATCTTTTAGTGGGCTTGATGTTACATTAAGAAAGCAAATTTTGCATCTGTTACGGAATTTGCGGGACGAGTTGAGATTGAGTTATTTGATTATTACCCACGATTTAGACATTGCGATGTATATGGCAGATACCATTCATGTGATGCGTTTCGGGAAAATAATCGAGACAGTTTACAAACCGCAAAGCTTTTCGGATTTTCATGAACCATATTCTAATGAGCTTGTAAAGGCCGCCCTTTCAAAAAGGCAGGCTTTGCAATAAAAAACATGTAAAGGAGCACAAACATGAAAAAACTTTTATCCCTTCTTTTGGCTTGTGTAATGGGGTTGACGCTTCTTGCTGGTTGCAGCAATACAGATCCCTCATCCTCCAGTAATGGCCAAACAGACAAGAACGCATCTCAAACGATCTCTATTGCGCAAAGCGCAAACTTTTCGATGGGCTTTGCCCCTGCGGTACAGTCCTATGAGGCTACATATTATATGAACAACTTTTATGAGCCTTTGGTCAAATATCAGGACGGAGAGTACCAGCCCTGCCTTGCTACAGACTGGACAAATTCCGATGATGGACTCACCTATACTTTCCATCTGCGTGAAGATGTAAAGTTCAATGATGGAACACCCTTCAATGCGGAGGCTGTGAAACTCTATTTCGACAATATGAAGTCTGTCATAGGAACCAGTTCCAATTACGGGCAGCTTGATATGTTGACATCCGAGATCACAGTAGATGATGAATACACGGTTTCCTTTCATTTGACTCGTCCTTATTACAATGTTCTCAACGATTTGTCCATGGTAATGCCGAGAGGGATTCTTTCAGCATCCGCCTTCAATGAGGACGGTTCTTTGAACTCAGAATATCTGATGAATCATACGCCGGGTACAGGTCCCTATATGTTTGAGAGCGTGAATGATACTGCAACGGAATACACTTTTGTACGCAATCCCAATTATTGGGGCGAAGAACCGGATGTAGATTCCTTCACAGTAAAAGTTATTCCGGAATCCAAGGTCGCTGCAATGAGGGCTGGAGAAGTGGACTTCATTATCGGTTCTGACACATTGGATGCTGCTTCCTATCAGGAACTGTCCAGCACGGAAGGCATTACGGGCGTAATTTCCGATTTTGATTTTGTCACAGAGTTTATTGCGCTTAACGACGAAGTGGCTCCATTGGATGATATCAATATCAGAAAAGCGATCCAGATGGCTATTGATAAAGAGTCTATCGCTCAAAATATTTATTCGGGCTTGAGAACGGAAGCAGATTCAGTTATGCCTGCGGATATGCCCTATTGCGAGGTAGATGTGACAACTCCGAGCTATGATATGGATGCGGCCATTGAACTGATGGACAAGTCCGGCTGGACTGATACGGATGGCGATGGCATCCGAGAAAAGGATGGTAAAAAGCTTTCCTTTACGATTACTTATCCCTCCACGGGTGTGTATGACAAGGTAGTGCTTTTCTTCCAGGATTCGATGAAAAAGCTTGGCATTGAAATCACGACGAATCCTATTGACCTGATGGCATTTATGCAACAGGTGTTTACAGAAGGGAACTACGAAATCACCGCGTATATGAGCTATTGGTTCCCCTATGATCCGTACACATTTGTCGCCAATATGTATCCTTCTACTGATTATACAGATGCCAGTGGAATTTATTCGACTGATCCTCAGATCGCCAAAGCACTTGCCACAATGAGCGAAGAGGAAGCGAAAGAACTGATTGCCGGCCTTTACAAGACAGATGATCCGGATACTGTTCAGAATATCTTTACCACTGCCCTTAATTCCGCAAATGAAAGCAGCGTTGTGATTCCGTTGAACTACAGAAACGAATATGCGGTGTTCAATAATGAGGTGATAGAGTCCTACACATTCAACAGTATTCCAAATCATGTTGACGTTGCAGCAATTAAATTAAAGTAATTTTTCATAGATTATCTCTTTTACTTTTAATAGATAAGGGAGGTGTGCCGACTGCGTCTAACATCATCCATGGAGGACTATCTGGAAGCTGTATATATCCTTTTTCAAAAACAAGGGGATGTCCGTTGTGTAGATGTTGCGGAGTATTTGGAAGTAACAAAACCCTCTGTAAGCCGCGCTGTAAAAGAATTAACCAAGGCAAAATATCTGCGTAAAGATTCAAGCGGCATACTTTCCCCTGACATCTTCAGGAGAACAGGTTGCCGCAGCAGTATATGAACGCCACTGCTTTTTCATGGAACGGCTCATCGCGGCAGGCGTAGATCCTAAAACTGCGGAAGCGGACGCCTGCCGGATGGAGCATGGAATCAGTCCAGAAGCCTTTGAAAAACTAAGGCGTTCTATTGAAAGGCAGGGCGAAGAGGTCAAGTGAAAATCATGCTTTTGATCTTTGAGGATGGAGATGAGGATGCGTTTCTCAAAGTTCAGGGGCTGGCCCAATCCGCTTCTCGTATAGAGCTGATGGAGTTTAGGTCACAACAGAGTACCTCTGCTTTGGAAATCAGGGAAAACCAGCGCCGGGTATTCTGCAAAGGGCGGGAGATCCCTCTCACGAAAACCGAGTATGAGATTCTCCTGTACCTTTTTCAGAACATAAACCAAGTGCTGACACATGACCAGATTTACGAAAAAATCTGGAAGGAGCCAGACTATGGCGAGGCTCGGAAGCTTGTCAGCCATCATGTGCAGTCAATTCGGCGCAAGTTGAATTTAGGAAAAGATTCCAGTATCCGTCTGCGCTGTATCCGTGATGTCGGATACAGCCTTGAAACAAAATAAAGCCAGCAGCCTGTTTTTTGCAGGCTGCTGGTTTTTCCATATATATAACAACCCTCTGCTGCTTCCGTGTGTGACATTTCTTTGATTTGCAGGCGCTATTCCTTTACCTTAAAGAAACCGAGGGCGTCGGTGCGTTCCCCATTTTGCCAGACCTCGAAGTGCAGGTGGTTACCGGTGGAATTTCCGGTGGTGCCGACGTAGCCGATCACCTCGCCCTGCTTCACTTCCTGCCCAACCGTTACGCAGATGGAGGAACAATGGGCGTACAGGGTATCGAAGGTATCGTTGTGGTTTACCTTGATGTGGTACCCATACCCGCCGCCCCACGAGTCGATGGCGTTGGCTATGGTGACGGTTCCGTCTGCTGCGGCAAGGATGGGCGTACCTTCCGGCGCGGCGATGTCGGTTCCGCTATGGTAGGCGATCTCCCCGGTAAAAGGATCTTCCCGGTATCCAAACCATGAGGTGATAGTGTAGCTCTGCGGAAGGGGCCACTGGAAAATGCCCGTCCCTATCCAATCGGCATCGGGGTTCACGATCTGCCCGCCGCCGCTTGTGTAACCGCCCAGCAGTTCCGCCCACAGGCTTTGGTTTTCCGGCTCCGACATAAGGGCGAGGTATTCGTTCTGCCGGGAATTGAAGTTGTACTGGCGGGCCATTTCATCCGGGGTTTTGTGCGTGATGGTGATTTCCAGAATGGTTTCCGTCACCGTTTCGGTATGGGTGGTTTCGTTCCCATCCTCGTCTACTTCGGTAACTTCTACCTCATGGCTTTCGGTGCGGGTGCTGGAGGATACCGCATTCATCTCCCACATAATATTTCGCAGTTCATCCACCTGCGCGTCATCCAGCGAAGCGACCTGCGCCCCATCCTCCGCGCCAGTAACCTTGGCGGAAAATACAGCGAGGACGTCCTCCCAATTGATGGAGAGTTTCCCGTCGTTAGAGGTGGTTTCCATCCGGTCATGGGGGGTGGCGTCCTCTATCTCCTGAATGTGGGCCAGATATTCCCCGTTGAGGGTAGACACCGCCTGCGTTACACTGGTACCGGTCCCCGTGGAGTCGGAGCCGAAAAACAGGCCGAAGCAGGAGCCGACGATCAGGGCGATTAAACAAATCAACAGGATAATGACCACAGCTACCCAGCCCCCGGCAGCAATCAGGGCTATCAATCCCTTAATTGCGGCGATGGTTGCTTTGATGGCGGCTGCGGTTGCCTTGACCGCCACCTTTATGCCGGTTACCGCTGCTTTCGCCGCAGCTTTGGCAGCTTGGGCGGCTGCCTTAGCCGCCTTTGCGGTGGCCTGCGCTGTTTTCTGTGCCGCTTTCGCCGCCTGCTGTGCGTGTTTTTGCCGAACGCTGTGCGGTCTTGATCCTCTTGGCGCTCTGCTTTACGCCTTTCACAGACCGGCTGGCTGTCTTTACCGCCTTTTGCGGCTTTCCTTTGATAGTCTTGGCCACTGTGTTCTTCGTCCGTATTTTTTGAAGATGTGTTTTTGACAGCCTTGCCGCCTGCATCTTTGGCCCCCGACAGGGTGCGGGAAATCTCTCTTTTTTCTTTCACCTTCCGGGCCGTGGCCTGCGCCAGCTTTTTCCCGCCCCGGTAGGTCAGGTTCGCGCCTTTCTTGGCGGCGGTTTCCATCCCGGACAGCATCTGATCCCCGGCAGTATTGGCAGGGGCGTTAGAGGATTCCCCGCGCTGGCTGGCGAAGGGCGTTTCCTTGAGTTCCGAGATGGATTTATCCTTGGATTTCAGCCATAAATCCTTCATGGCTGTTTTCGGGGCCTTGGCAGCTTTGTCCAGCAGTTTAGGTTTGCCGCCCTCCGGCTTCGTTTTAATTTCTTTCAATGGCATACCTCCTGTAAAAAAGATTGCAGAGTGTCCAAGGCGGCCCCCTATCAGAATAGTAGTTCGAGCAAATAAGAGTAGTAAAATCTTAAACATCAGCCAAAGTTCTATATAAATGGTGTTTTGGAAGTCTATCCGCCGTTGATTTTTTCGCTGTAATATGGCATATTGAAAGTGTATCATCCATACAGCTTGAACGCTGTCGACCCTTTTAGGAATGATTTTATGATTTATAAAGTTGAGCTAAAAATGGGAACACACAATCAGAAGATAACGCCCATGGTTAATACCAAATGGGAGGCAACCAAAAAAGCACCATACAAATCTCTATCTGTTCCATATCGATATAAGCTGCAACATCATTTAAGTTATGCTTACGGGAGAAAATTCGCAAAAACAATCATGCGGTATGTTTATGACTATCTGCGTCAAGATTGCGATATTTATGCGTGGTGGGAATGGGGAAAATACACACAGATATTTGCTCAGAACAGCAGGCGCTTTTTCCGCCTCTCTATACGACCTGTGCAAAGAAAATAAGCAGAGAGCCGAAGGCGGCCCCCTGCAGGAATTGGCTTTCTCTATGGTTACACCCCTCTCAGGGCCTCGTCCGGCTTGGTGGTCATGAGCTGATACAGACGGGTGCTGCGGGGGAAGCTGTTTTCAAAGGGCACAATATTCCCGGCGCAGCGAATCAGGCCGCAGCCAGCCGCCACATTGGTGATGTACGAGAGCTGGTTTTCGGAAATGTGCAGAAGCCCCGCCAGTTCGTCCCGGTCGGTGGCGGATTGGTTCAAGAGGATTAAAAATTCCGAGTTTGCCAGCATGAGGCGGGCGGTGTCGGAACGGAGGAGCTCCTCCACGTTCTGTGTTAACCCTGTCACCAGCCCGTTGTATTTGCGGATGCGCTTCCACAGCTTGTAGAAAAAGTCGGCGCTGTACTCATAACGGAACAGCAGGTAAAACTCGTCGGCAAATACCCATGTGGTCTTGCCCTTCTTCCAGTTCTGAATGACACGGTTGAAGATGGCGTCGAGGGTAACCAGCATCCCGATGGGCATAAGCTGTTCGCCCAACTCCCGGATGTCATAGGCGATGATCCGGGCCTTGGTATCCACATTGGTGCGCTGGGCAAAGGTATTGAGGCTGCCGGTGATGAACAATTCCGACGAAAGCGCCAGCCCTCTGGCTTCCGGCTCCGGCTGTTTTAACAGAGAGTGGTACAGGTCTTTCAGGGTGGGCGGTTCGCCCTCGTAGTTGTTGGCAACGTATTCCCGGTACACATCGTAGGTGCATCGGTCAAGGATGGATTTCTCCTTGGCGCTCACGTTGCCCGCGCCCACCAGCTGCTCGAACAGGGAGAGGATGAATTCGGATTTTTCAATCAGCGGGTTGCGCTCGTCTCCATAGGCTTTGTCCATGTCCATGGCGTTTAGATGGGTATCCGAAGAGGCGGATACCCGGATGACCTCGCCGCCGAGGGCTTCCACCAAAAAGCCGAACTCGGATTCGGGATCTAAAATCAGGATATCGTCGTTGGTGGACAGGGCGATGCTGACGATTTCTTCCTTGGCGGAGAAGGATTTGCCGGAGCCGGATACGCCGAGGCGGAAGCTGTTGCCGTTGAGCAGCTTCCTCCGGTCTGCCACAATCATGTTTTTACTGACAGCGTTCTGCCCATAGTAGATGCCGCCGTTCTGGAGGATTTCCTGCGCCCGGAAGGGAATCAGCACCGCAGTGCTTTCGGTGGTGAGGGTTCTCAACGCCTGAATTCTCCGCAGGCCGTAGGGCAAAGCCGTGTCCAGCCCGTCCTTCTGCTGCCAGCGCAGGACGCTCATCTGGCACAGATGCTTTCTTGCCGTAGTGAGCAGGGTTTCCGTATCGCTGTCCAACTGCTCTTTGGTATCGGCTAAATGCACCAAGGTCACAAGGCCGAACATCATCCTTTGATCCCTGTTTGTCAAATCGTCCAGCATTTCCTTGGTTTCTTTCCTCTGCTGCTCCATATCGTAGGGCAGGACAGCCGAGAAGTTGTTGGCGGCGTTCTGTTTTCTCTGCCAGTTCGCCGCATTCGTTTCCACTCCTAAGAGCTTGTTCTGGATTTCCCGCACCGCTTCGTCGGTGGGCACCGTTAAAATATCAATGGAGAGCATGAGGCTGCGGTCCATGTCGCAGAGCTCGGCAATCATGGAATCCTTGATGTAGCTGGCATAGCCCTGCAGGTAGAGCACGCGGCCCCATCGGTCGTTTAAGCGGAAGTGGTCCTTCTGGAATTCCATGCTGTCGGGGCAGAGCCAATCCTTGAAGCTGTGCCCCTTTTTCATGTGTTCCTTCAGGTCGAAGGCAAAGGCGGCGGGCTCTCCACCCTTGAAGAAATCCCGGAAGATCTGCAGGCGGGCGGCTGCGTCCAGTTCCCGGCCTATGGAGGAAAGCTGGGAAAGGTGGGTGATGAGGTCGGTGCCCACACGGGCAAAATAGGTGCGGGCCTCGTCGATGGTTTTCTTTGCCACCGTGATGGTGATGTACCGGTCCTGCACCACGCTGTTGTTGGTGCCGGTTACCTTGGAGAGCAGCATTTCGTTGTACTCTTTCCGGTAATGGTCCAGCCCGTCCTCTTTCATGGGCAGCAGCAGGGATTTCTCGAATTCTGCTTTGTCAATGCGGCGGTTGTTGATGGTGATCTTGGCGGAAGCGCCGGAGTCCAGCGCGTTCAGCAGTTCCGAATAATCTATAAACATCGCCGTCTTATCTTCTTTGCTGGCGATGCTGTAATTGATGTCGGTAAAGAAAAAGGTTTTGGAAAACCGGCTCCCTACCTGAAAAATCCCATCCGGCCAGATGCGCTGGATGGGGATAGCGTCCTGTACGGACTTTGGAATTTTGAATTTTTCTTTTTCTAATTTCGTTGCTTTGAGAAGCGTTTTGATGATAGGCATCCTTCCTTTCAGTGCGAAAAATGAAAAGGTTACTGTTCTTTCCCAGCCGGTGGCTGGGGCTTGCGGGTTTTCCGTTTGCGGGGAGGCTTTTCCCCCTCCGCGATGGCGTCCTTCATGGCGTCATAGTAAAGGCTGTCGGATTTAAACACCAGCTTCTTCGGGTACAAAAATTCCGACTTGAACCACGCCCAAGCCAGCTTTTCTGCTGTCATCCCGTGGTATTTGAAAAAGCCGCAGGCCGCAAAGGGCGCGGCTCCGAGGATGCACATCCAGCCCACTTCCTCGCTGCCGACCAACGGGCGCAGGCCGAAATAGATGCCGACTGCCACGCCTACGGCCAGCAGGGAACAGATAAACTGCCGGGTGGAGAGGCCGAAAAAAATAGATTCTTGATAGTCCCGGATTTCTTTTGGTACTTTTACTTCTATATCGCTTCACTCCTTTTTGGGCCTACAGCCCCAATAATTCTTTGACGATCCTGTCGCTCATTCGTACAGCGCCTACCAAAACCAAAAGGTTGAAGATGAGCTCGCCCACGTAGCTCCATACGGCGGTAACTGCCGAAACGTTGGGATCAACCGCAGGCGGGCTGGACGCCATAACCGAGAAGATGATACAGGCCAGCGCAATGATGGCCCCTTCGAGGCACACTCCCGCATAGGAACGCAGGAAGTTTTTCCCCACATTGCTGGTGGGTTCCCCGGCGAACGTGGACATGGGGATGGGCGCGATAGCCGTGTACATATATAATTTGAATAGGCGGCTATACACTGTCAGAATCATGATGAACGCCAGCACCGTAATGAACAGGCCGCCCAGCAGGGTGACTGCCCACAGAGGGATGCTGTCCCAAAAGCCCACGTTGTTGATTTTGTCGATGATCTCCTGCGGAAGCGTCGTTCCGCTGCTTCCCGACAGGCCGGATTGGGTAATGATGGTGGAAACCATCCCCTGAATGATTTTGAAAACGGCCAGCATGAGGTCGAGGCCGTATCCCACCGCCGCCTTTGCCAGTACAAAACGGATGAACATTTTAAATGCCGCTTCCGGGCGCTTCAGATCGGCAAGGCTCGAACAGGTTTTGACAACGCCGACCGCGAAAAACAAAACCAGCAGGCCGTACCCAATGGCTTTCAGGGCCCCGTTGATGTCCAGCATGACCTGCCAGATCCCGCCGCCTTTGAAGGTTGCGGGATCTTGGGTAAGCAGCGTCCAGATTTCAGCCAGCTTGTCGTTCCATGTTTCCAGCGCCGAATTTAAGTTATCAACAATCCAGTTTCCGGCTGGTCACCTCCTTGCAAAAAAAATAAAGGGAAGCGCCCGCCACCGGGCGCTTCCCTTGACTGGAATACAGAAAATCAGGCGGTGATAAGGTCGAGGATTTCCTTGGCAAAGGTAATCACGAGGCCGCCCGCCAGGGTGAGGAAACCCTGCGAACGCTGGGAGGGATCGTGGCTCTGGAAGGAGAGGCCGACCTGCACCACGCCCCAGCCCAAAAGGATGAGGCCGATGGCGCGGATCAGGGAAAAGATAAAATCGGACAGGTTGTTCACCACGCCCAACGGATCGCTGGCGGCGAAGGCCGGGATGGAAAAGCAGCAGAAGCACAGCACGGCGGCTGCGTAGACGGAAAAGCCGAGCCGCCCCTTTCTTCCAAGGGGCAGGGCATTTGCGGGCTTATCGTTCTTTTTGGGATTTTTCTTCAAAACAAAGCGATTCAGGGTTTTCTTCAGAAGCATTCCTCCAGTTCAAAGTGTATTTTTATGGGTTTAGAAAATCCTCCGGCTCCAGCAGTTCAAAATCGTCGTACTGGTCCGGGGAAAAATCGATATCGTCTGCGGCGTCCTTTGCCTGCGTGTAATCGTAGGGCGCAGCGCCGCCATCTTCGGTCAGCCGGATATTGGGGTGGCGCATGAGGTCGTATTTGTCATCCATCATGGGGCGTTCCCCACGGACAAAAAGAATGGCTTTGCGGTTGTCCAGCATCCGCACCTCGTCGGGGGTGAGAAGCTCCCGGCCCGTCTGCTGGTCGTTCACGCTGAAGCTGCCGCTTCGCCCACGGCTGCGGCCATAGGTGTTCGTATCCAATGTTTCCTTGCCCATGAGCTCGGAAACGTATTTGTGGGTTTCCTTTTCATTGCCGCCGAGATAGAGAAACTCGTCGCACAACCCCACCAGCGATTCCCACTGTTCCTTGAACAGCGCCTTGATCTGCGCCATATTCTGCGCGATATAGCTGCAAAAGATGTTGCGGCTTCGCATGGTGGAAAGCCACGGCAGAAAGTTGTCTGTGGGCAGGGCGATGTTGGGGGCCTCGTCGATCAGCAGATGGACCGGCACCGGCAGCCTGCCCTTGTATTTCCGGTCTGCTACAAAGTACAGGGTTTGGATGAGCTGTCCGTAAATCATGCCTACAAGGTAATTGAGGGATTTATCGCTGTCGGGAATACAGCAGAACAGGGCCACCTTTTTCTCGCCCATTTCCTCCAGATGGAGATCGTCGGTATAGGTCAGCCTTGCAATCTGCGGCAGGTTGAAGGCCGACAGCCGAACGCCCACACTAATCAGGATACTCTTGAGTGTTTTGCCCGCCCCCATCTTAAAGACATGGTATTGCTTCACGGCGATGCTCTCCGGGTTCCGCATTTCAAGCCTTGCGAACAGGATGTCCAGAGGCGACTCGTATTCCTCATCTTCCTCCCGCACCTCGGCAGCAGCCAGCATTTCCATCACCATAGCGAAGTTCTGTTCTTCCGGCGGCGCTTCGTGCATGAGGTACAAAACCAGTGCCTGCAGAAGCGCGGTTTCGGATTTCTGCCAGAAAGGATCGGCGCTCTGTGCTCCGGGCGGGGTGGTGGATTGGATGAGAGTTTCGATCAGGCGCAGCACGTCCTTATCGTCCCGCACATAGGCCAAGGGGTTGTAGCAGAAGGAGGCGTCGGGGTTTAACAGGTCAAATACCCGCACTTCGTATCCATTGGCTTTCAATGCCCCGCCTGTTTTCCGCAGGATTTCGGATTTTGGATCGCAGATGACCAGCGAACAGTTCCCGCAGTTGAGGGCGTTGGGAATGGCGTAGGAACGGCTTTTGCCAGCGCCGGAGCCCCCGATGACCAGCACGTTGGTGTTGCGCTTGTGCTTATGGCCATCCATCCCCATCTGGAAATGCTGGGTCAGGATGAGGTTTTCCTTGGGGTTCTTCTTATCCCGGTATTTCTTTACAATCTGGAATACATCGCCCCACTTGGCGGAGCCATGCTCCACGCCCCTGCGGGTGTTCTTCCGGCTGGAAACGATCACAAGGACAACAATTCCATATGCAAGAGTAAAAAACAGCAGGCACCGGGCGGAATATCCCGTCCAATGAACAGAAAAGGGGCTGTTCATGGCGGCTGAGAGCTTCCCCAGCAGATCCACGAGGTTCATCCCTTCGCTCCAGCTTCCGGCTGTCAATAGGGCCAGCCACCAGACGATGGGCAACGGCAGAAGCCACACCCACCATGGATTTTTTCTTGTGGTTATCGAATCAAAAAATATCCTTCCTTTCCGTGAAAACAAAAAAATCCCCCGGAGCCCATGGAAAAGCGTTTCCAAAGGCTCCGGGGGTAAAGCAGTTCTTTATCTGCTGACGATACTTCTGTAGCTGGCGCGGACAAGTTTTAAGAGCAGACGGTCGATCCCGCCGCAGCTTCGGTCTGCCGCCAGATAGTCGTTCCGCATCCCGTTTAAGCACAGCGTGGCGTACTGGTACTCCTCATCGTTCAGGTACAGCCTGCGCTTTGGCATGCTGAGGATTCGATCAATAAATAGCTGCAGTTTGCCGGACAGTTCAGGCTCAACCGATTCCTGCGCGCTGCGAAGCGCCTTGACGAGTATGTTCCGGTCCCCGCAGGTCATTTTCACCAGTCGCTGCTTTGTCATGGCGATCCCTTCCTTTCTCTTTTTTCACAACCACCATACCACAACGGCTGGCGGAAAGCTACCGCACAAAGAAACAAACGGAAACGATCAGCCCTCATCGTTCCGGCTCTTTCTCCGCCTTGGATTTGGCAGCCTTGGCGGGCTTGGGCGCTGCGACGGAGAACTCATCCGGCTGGATGGTCTGCTCCAAATCCCGGAAGCTCCTTTGGACGTCCCGGTTGATGGCATAGGCGGCCCGTTTGACGTCGCCCAAAAAGCCGCGCTTATCGTCCGCGCTCCTTTCCGCATAGCTTTGGCACACCTTGTCGAAATGAAAGGCGGAGGTATCCAAGCCGAATTTCTGCGCCGCCACATAGGCCGCGCAGTAGGCTTGGGCCGCATACGCCTGCCGGTAGTAACCGCTGCCCACCATATCGAAGCTGGCGTGGGCCTGCTCACGGGCAATGGCGCAGATGGTTGCGGTTTCATCCATCCCGTTTCGGACAAAAATGGTGCGCTGTTTCGGCACATACTGCGCCTGCACCCCTTGGGGAAGCTGATCGGAGATGGCAAGCGGAACAGGGCTGTTTTCTACCATGGTGGCGATGATTTCCTCCGGCAGATGCTGCTGGGGCGGCAGGGGCTGGGGGCCTCTGGTCTGAGAAATGTCGTAGGCTTTTGTGATGGTATAACCATTCGCTATGGTACCGTCCTCTTTGGTGTATTCCTGATCGGCAAAGAAGGTGTACCCTTTCTCGCCGGAACGGATGGAGCGTCCGGCTTCCTTCCATTTATCGAAGGTGCGGGGATGGGTGATTTCAGTGTTCTGCTCATACAGAATGAGCAGATTCCGGGTGCTCTGGGGCGTGCAGTTCGCCATGAAATTGAGAAAGCCTTTCATGGATTCGTCATCCTTGAACACCGACTCGGCCTGTGCGTTGACTCTTGCCCAGGTATCCTCCCGTTCGGCCTGCTTCATGGCGGCGTATTCTTCCTTGGTGTACTGCTGTTCCGGCTGAGGCTGGGCTTCCTGCTTTTTGCCGATTAAACTGGATAAATCGATAGGGCATTACCTTCCTTTCTGTTTTTTCTTTTTCTTCTGTTTGGAATGGCTGGGGGTGGGATGCTGGCGCTCCTGCTGTTTGGCCTTTTCCTCTTTTTTCTTCGCTTGCCCCTGCTTAATCTCCTGTAGTTCCTTTTTTACCGAGGGCTTATGTTCTGGCTCTTTAGGGTTTATTGAGTTGGGCGAAGAGCTTTTGCTGGGCGAGGAAGGCTCGGACGGACTCTTTTCCACTGCCGGGGGATTTGATTCCTTCTCCCGGCCAGAAGTAAAATTTTCGGCGGTATCCTGCTGGGTTGGGCCGATATTGAAATCGTCCTCAAAACCGCCCACCTCAAATTCCACTTCGCCCTGCTCGGTTTTGACGGTTTCCGTTTTGTCGGGGGCCGGGGCTGCGGGAGCCTGTTTTTCCTGCTCCTGTACGCTGGCGATGGTGGCTTCGCCAGCCTGCGCTTTGACCGCGTCAAGGCCGAGGTTGTCAAAAATGCGTTGTACCTTAGAGGCGTCATCCGCGAACACCACCACTTCGATGCGGTCCGCCTTTTGCTTGTTCCGAATGGGAACATACAAAAGACCGTGGGTTTTGGCTTCCGTGGCGAACTCCTTCATGTTTTCCGTGGGGACGTTAAAGAATTTGAACGGGCGCTGTTCCCTGAGCATCCGCACAAGCCTTGTCTTGCCGTGGGTTTTCTTCTGGTCCTTCAGTACGGCATAGACAAACAGCGCAAAGTTTTTTGCCGCCATGCCCGACAGCTTGAGAGCCATTTCCGTGCCCTCAAGGGTAAATCGAACGATCTGGTCGGCTGGATCGCTTCCGTAGTTCAGTCAATTCACCTTCCTTTTATCGCTCCAAGTCACAGGAGCGTTTGTGTTTTGTTTTTTCCGGCGAGGCTTCTTTAGAAAAGGAATCCTCGCCGGGGATGAGGGACAGGGCGGAGCCGTTGTCCCACTCAATTCCGATCGTGCCCATATCGTCTACATAGGCAACGGTGCCCTTGGTGCCGGGCGGCGGGGCCTGCGGATCGTCCATGGAATGCAGGGTGATGCGGGTTCCGGCAGGGTACTGCCGCCGGAGGCGTTCCACTTGTTCTCTTGTAGGCCGTTGGT
>ENA-OQJN01000261-OQJN01000261.1-human-gut-metagenome-genome-assembly--contig:-NODE-261-length-25070-cov-6.148338_pt1 | contig 25070 bp, 25 predicted proteins | sample MGYA00242610_ERZ504777 | MGnify/ENA primary metagenome ERZ504777 (study PRJEB26092, sample SAMD00036350) | human gut metagenome | host: Homo sapiens | study: EMG produced TPA metagenomics assembly of... | reverse complement strand
GATGAGGCTGGTGTAGAAGGTTTTTATATCTTCTAACGAGCGTCATCTTGTTCTCATGCCCGACTTTGTGCGGGCTATTTTCATTCATTGTTCCAACAAAAATCGGAATTTCCTATTATACAAAAAAGACAATCACTTCAAAGCAATTGTCTCATAAATTCTAAAAATACATCGTGTAAAAGCAAAACGATAAGCCGGGTTATGTCGTTGAACGGTCATCTATCTAGCCTTACTGTTGCCAGTAAGATCAAGCAACCTACCTAAAACGTGACGGGCCGCCACATCGTTTTCGTTCGGTCTTGCTTCGAATGGGGTTTACATATGCCCCCTTTGTTACCAAAGGAGCGGTAGTCTCTTACACTGCCCTTCCACCCTTACCCAGAATCAATCTGGGCGGTACATTTCTGTTGCACTAGCCTTGGAGTCGCCTCCACCGGACGTTATCCGGCATCCTGCCCTATGAAGCCCGGACTTTCCTCACCTGCGGTCTTTCGACACTTGCAGCTGCGACCGTCTGTCTTACTTTTACACCTCTGTGATTTTATCATTTTCTTCAAAACTTGTAAAGTACTTTTATCCCCCGATTACATCATCTAAAAGATTTCCACCATCCGCCGCTGTCGTTGCAAGTGTATCACAGCGCTCATTCTGCGGATGTCCATCATGTCCTTTTACCCAAATAAACGTAATCTGATGCGGTTCTTTCGCCTTCAATAATCGTTTCCACAAATCCACATTTTTGACCGGTTCGTTTTTTCCGCGTTTCCAGCCTTTTTTCAGCCAACCATCAATCCAGTGCTGATTAAATGCATCGACCACATATTTTGAATCCGAATATAACTCAATCTCACAGGGACGGTTCAACGCCTCCAGCCCTGCGATCACCGCCATCAATTCCATACGGTTGTTCGTCGTCTTCTTATATCCGCAGGACAACTCTTTTGTATGAAGCTGCCCTTTTGAATCTATAAATTCCAACACAGTGCCGTATCCTCCCGGTCCATCCGGGTTTCCTCGTGCCGCACCATCTGTATAAATCTTTACTTTCATATCGCTCTCACTTTCTCTACAAACTCCATATTCCGGTATTTACAAAATTCTCTGCCGTCTTCTCAGCCTCTTTGATAATTTCCCCATCATATCCGATAATCCCAAGCAGCTTAATGGCATTTCTGGATACCGCCCTTCCTCTGTACAACATATAATTAAACAAAATATCATTTTCTTTTACCTCTTCCTGAAAATGATAATTACTATAAAACTCTTCCAAAAGATGTGTCAACTCAATATCATGTGTTGCCGCAAAACACATTACATGCACTTTTGCCAGACTCTTTAAAATCTGAGCCGATGCTGAAATACGCTCAATCGTATTCGTTCCTCGAAGCACCTCATCCACAAAACATAAGAGCGGTGTCTTCTCTTCTACGCGGTTCAAGATTCTTTTTAAAGATTTGATTTCCACAATGTAGTAGCTCTCATTTCCCTGAAGATTATCTTTGAGCGCCATAGATGAATAAATCTGAAAATAGCAGGTGCGATACTGTCTTGCCGGGCAGGTGTGGATCGTCTGTGCAAAAACCGCACTGATTGCCACCGTTTTTAAAAATGTTGATTTTCCAGATGCATTGGAGCCCGTCACTAACACGCCTCGTTCTTCTTTGATCGTATTTGCAACCGGATTCTCAAGCATAGGATGATACATGTCTTCACTTTCTAAAAATGCCTTTTCCTGCTTTACAAGTTCCGGCACACAATAATATGACAATGACTCTCGATAGGAGGCGATTGCAATCATACTGTCCAAAAGCCCAAGATTTTCCATCATACACTCAATCGTATCCAAATTTTTTTGAAACTCTTCCAGCATCGAATTGAATTTAATTAAATCCACATGAAACAGCATGCGGAAATAGTCCATGATGGATTCTGTAACAGATGCTCCCATATGCCGTCCGGACACCACCAAAGAGGAACCCTTTTTGAACTTGCCAAACTGTTTCTTTGCTTTGATAATCTCCTGCACATATTGTTCCACTTCTGGAATATCAACATGTTCAAACTGATCGCTGATATCAAGCAGTTTCATGATATAAGAAAATGTACTGATATACGCCTCGATTTCTTTCTTCTCTTTATAATAACTGTTGATATTTACACCCATCACCACAAGTAACGCAATCACTCCGACAGTGATGTTGAAAATTGCCAAAACAATGGCGGCAAAAATTCCTCCAATTGCCAGATAGTGCGGTGTGTTGCTTTTCTTTTTCACTTCAGATAAACGGTAAATATAATCACTGACCGGAACTTTTAATAATTTCCCAATTTCATAGAATTTGGTCTGAAAAACTCTGCGCTCTTTTTCATGCTCTGCAAAATAAGTAATCAGACGCTCTCGCTCTCTCAGCACAGATTCTTCCGTTTGTGGTCTCCTCAAAAGATCATACAAATAGTCCTCGCCAATATTAGAATAAGTATGATTTAACTTTAAGAAGACATCATCCATCTCTAGATCATTCCATGTGATATCATCGATAAACGCCCCTTTGGCACATCTTCTCTCCTGTCGGTTCTTGTAATAATGTGAAATCCATTCAAATTCCTCATATGTATATTCTTTTGGATGTCCACTGCCCCACTCTTCTTTCAGCATTGTCTGTATATATGCCATCCGATTTTTACGGCTTACCATGTTCACCCCCCAGATGCCGGCAAGCACAGTGAACAATCCTGCTACGATTATGATATCTTGAGACATATTTCCTCTCCTTCTTTTGTGATCGGATAAATCCGCTCGCGATACTCTTTTGTCACCTCCTGATGCATCAGTTTTTCACAAACTGTATAGTCACCCCAGCAATGCATCGGAATCAATGCTTTTGCATCCACCCGTTTTGCAAATCCATCTATTCCATAATAATACTGCTCACCAAGTCTTGGATCTACGGGCACAAATGCCACATCGATCGGTGTGTCCTTCAATTTTTCAATTTCCTTCAGATACGCCGTCTTCATATGTTCATTATACGAATCCGGCTCTCCTTCCCAATGCCACCAGTTCAAATCTCCTGCATGGTAAATTGTTCTTCCTTCACACTCTACCAAAAAAGCAACACCTACATCTGTTGACTTCAAAGTCTGAATCCGTACCTCTCCCAGTTCAAGTTCCTGATGGATTCCCAAGAAAGAGACCTGAGCTTCGATTTGCTTTTCTTCCAGAAATTTTTTCGCTGACCTTCGAATATCCGAAGACAGAACATAGTGCACATCCGAATATTGTTCTCTCAATTCAAAAATTTCTTCTACGTAATGATCGTGATGGACATGGCTTGCAAATACAACTATGCCTTTCCCCGGATCAAACTTTGGTATCTCCCCTTTGTAATAGTCAAACAGAAAAATATGGTTCTCCAGTTCCACCGCAAACCCACTGTGTGAAATATATGTGATTTTCATTTACTCCTCCTTATCTGTCAAAAGCTCTATACAGTCACCCTCTGAAATCTCCCCGCCGTGAAGTACAACTGCAAACACACCTTCTCTTGGCATGATGCAGTCTCCCATCGTCTGAAAAATCCTGCACCCGTGATGACATTCCTTTCCTATCTGCGTCATCTCAAGAATCACATCGTTGCAGCGAAATCTTGTTCCAATCGGAAGGGTTTTAAAATCAAATCCCTCTACGACAAGATTCTCTCCAAACGCACCGAATTCTATCTGTGCCCCTATTTGCCGAAACGCTTCTATCTGCTCATAAGACAACAGACTCACCTGTCTATGCCAATTGCCTGCATGCGCATCTCCTTTCAGACCAAAATCCGCAACCAGCTTTGCTCTATGTACATTTTGCTTTTCTGTTCCTTTCTTTTCACTGATGCAAACAGCTCTCACAACTCCCATAAATCTCTATACTCCTTTTCCAAATCCACAGTTAGGATACGTACAGATATCGCAGCCAAGACATAATCCTCCTGCTCCCATCCTTGCCAAATCCTTCTTCGTAACCGGTACATCTGCAAGTATCCGTGGAAGAAGCAAATCAAAAATGGTCGCTTTCGCATACATCACGCATCCCGGCAGTCCCATAACTGGTGTTCCATCCGAAAAACAGCCAAGCAGGAACATCGCCCCCGGAAGAACCGGAGCCCCGTAAGAAATAATCTGCGCTCCACTTTCTTTGATTGCACTCGGTGTCATATCATCCGGATCGACACTCATTCCTCCGGTACAAAGTACCAGATCTACTCCTTTGCCTTTTATCTCCCGAATTGCTTCTACAATCTTTTCTTTTTTATCCGGTACGGTTTTATGAACCAATACTTCCACATCATATGCTCTCAATTTTTCTCGAATAACCGGAGTAAATGTGTCCTGTATCCGCCCATAATACACTTCATTTCCAGTCGTCACCACTCCGGCTGTTTTTCGCTTATATGGTAAAATCCGAAACAATGGCTCTTTGCCACCGATTTCTTTAACTTGCTTCATCTTCTCTTCCGAAATGACCAGCGGAATCACTCTTGTCCCAACTAGTTTATCCCCGACATTCACCGGCTGGTTATGATGTCTGGATGCAATCATGATATCTTCCAGCTCATTGATGGCACAAAGCTTTTCCAAATCAATTTGAAAAAGTCCTCTCTGTGTTGCCGACAACTCAATCTTTCCTTCTTTTACCGGACTCCGCTTCATATATGCGCTTTCGCATACAGATGCCAGAATCTTTGCCGCCTCATTCTCGTGCAGCATTCCCTCTTCTTTCTCCCACACATAAAGATGGTCTTTCCCGATAGATAACAATTGGGGAATATCTTCTTCCCGTACAATATGCCCTTTTCGAAATGCAATATCTTTAATCTGATCTTTTACAATGATTGTAATATCATGACAGATCACATGACCTACCGCATCTTTTGTCTCAATCTTTTTCATCTTTTACGCTTCCTCTGGGACTGCACACTCTTTCGCAATTCCCTGTAAAATTTCTACGCCGTGCACCAATTCCGGCAAAATATATTTGAGTGATTCTTTGAGTGCTTTCGGACTTCCTGGAAAGTTTACGATCAACGTCTGTTTACGAATCCCCGCCGCCGCTCTTGACAGCATTGCTCGTTTTGTAAACTGCATACTGTAGGCACGCATTGCCTCCGGTATTCCAGGCACCTGTCTCTCTACAATATCCAGCGTCGCCTCCGGTGTCACGTCGCTTTCTGAAAATCCGGTTCCGCCTGTTGTGATGATTAGGTCTACAATATTGCTATCGGCCAGCCGTTTCATCACTTCTCCCAAAATTCTGCGGTCATCCGGAAGTACTTTCATCACCTTCACCTCAAACCCTGCATTTTCCACTACCTTTTTTATGTATGGTCCACTCTTATCTTCTCTTTTCCCTTTATATCCTAATGTACTAGCTGTTATAATTGCAACTCTCATACAATTTCCCTCCTAAAATGTCCGCTTTTTCCGCCTTTTTTTTCTTCCAAATGTATCCCTGATAATTCCATGGTACGATCAATTGCCTTGCACATATCATAAATCGTCAACAACGCAACACTTACTCCTGTCAGCACCTCCATCTCAACTCCAGTCTTCCCTTCTACTTTCACAGTGCATCTTGCCAAAATTTCCAAAGTATCTTCTAAAATCTCATAGGCAATCTCACATTTACTGATCAAAAGTGTATGGCACATCGGAATCAGGTTTGCCGTCTGCTTGACCGCCATAATTCCCGCCACACGTGCCACTCCAAGCACATCTCCCTTTTTGGAAGTACCGTTTTTAACCGCCTCCATCACCTTTGCATTGACACGTATCTTTCCAGACGCCACCGCGACTCTTGATGTCACCTCTTTTTCTGAGACATCTACCATCACTGCATTTCCTTTTTCATCAAAATGTGTCAGCTTTTCACGCATCTTTTGTCTCCCTACCTCATATCTTCTAGTAATTGATAAACATCTTCCTCTTTTGTCGCCCAGCTTGTGCAAAGACGAATCACGCTGGATGTCGCATCATATCGCTGCTGATATGTATACGCATATTTTTCTTTCAGGTGTTCCAATTTTTCATCAGGCACAATCACGAACTGCTGGTTAGTTGCGCTGTCGATGAAAAATGAATATCCGGCTTCCTCAAGTCCTTTCTTCAGGATCATTGCCATTTGGATTGCATGCCCTGCGATTTCAAAATACAAGCCATCTTTTAAAAGTTCTAAAAACTGGATTCCCAGCAATCTTCCCTTTGCAAGCATACCACCCTTCTGCTTGATCAGATATCTAAAATCCTCCTGAAGCGCTTTATTGCAGATAACAACTGCTTCTCCGAACAATGCTCCCACTTTCGTTCCTCCGATGTAAAACACATCACAGTTCTCCGCCAATACTTCCAATGTCAGATCATTTTCTTCTGCCATCAGCCCATATCCAAGTCTTGCTCCGTCTAAAAACAAATATAGTCCACATTCATTACACATGTTTCGTATCGCTTCCAATTCCGACTTGCTGTACATCGTTCCAAGTTCCGTCGGGTTGGAAATATACACAAGCTTCGGCTGTGTCATATGTTCATGTGAACTGTCGGACCAGTGCTGTGTACATACTTCTTTAATCTGTTCTGCGTCAATCTTTCCATCTTTTCCCTGAATCGTCATCACCTTGTGTCCACACGCCTCAATAGCCCCTGTCTCATGCACATTAATATGACCTTCCTCCACACAAATTACTGCCTGATGCGGGCGAAGAATGGAGGAGATCACCGTCAGATTTGCCTGTGTGCCTCCCACAAGAAAATGCACTGCTGCATCTTCCTTTTTACACAAATCCTTAATTACTTTTGCTGCCTTTTCACAGTATGGATCTTCACCGTACCCCGGTGTCTGCTCCATATTTGTCTTTACAAGTTCTTCTAAAATACGAGGGTGTGCTCCCTCATTATAATCACAATTAAAACGAATCATTTTTTCATCCTCCTGTTTTTATAGTATAACACACTTAAAGACGGGAGAAAACTTTTTTCCCCCGTCTTTAAGTGTGTTTTTTTACTTTTATTTCTGCAAACGTCAAGAGCTTTATCTCAAATGATAATGCAAACCATACCTCCATTACTGTCGTTGACAATTTTCTGCATTGTATCCTGCAATTTCGATTGGCTCTCATCGTTGATTGCAACAATCTTATTGCGCATACCATCCGTCACAAGTTCTTCAATGGATTTTCCAAAAATATTGGTTCCCCACACACCTTCCTCTGTTGCACTTGCATCTTTGATATAATTAACCAAATCATTTGCCTGCTGCTCACTGCCCACAATCGGTGCAATTTCTGTCTCTATATTTGCCCGGATCATATGAATCGACGGTGCTTCGGAATGAATTTTCACACCATATTTATTCCCCTGCTTGATAATAACCGGTTCCTCCAATTGGATTTCTTCTTTTCTAGGACTCACCACGCCATAACCCTTCATTTTTTACCGATTCCATCGCATCTTTTACGCTTTCATATTCTTTGCGAAGAGCCGCCATCTCCTTCATCGTACGGATCAGTTCATATTCTCCTTCAATCGACGTTCCAGTCAGTTCACTTAACATCTCATAGTAATAATTATCTGCCACCTGAATCCGTACTTTTACGCATCCGGTATCCAACTCCACATCATCTACCTTCATCTCTTTTATGTATATGCTATCCGGTCTTTCAATTCCTCTGACTGCATCTTTAATCATCGAAAATCCCTTCATCATATCTTTGATGTGCAAAAGCAAATCTGCCTTGATCTTATGCTCCCTTGATAGCATTTCCACCCACTTTGGAATATAAAATTCCACTTCCGAAATAGGAAATTCAAACAACACCTGTTCCATAATTCGGTGAACATCTTCTTCTCTGAGCTGCTCACAATTGATTGCCATCGCTGTGACTCCATACTTTTCTTTAATGCGATCTGTCACCTCTTTTGCAGTCTGTGCATAAGGTTTCTGAGAATTAACAAGCACGACAAATGGTTTCCCGATCGACTGTAATTCCCGAATCGTCTTATCTTCCGCCTCCAAATAATCCTCTCGCTTCAGATCACAGATCGTTCCGTCTGTCGTGATCACAATTCCAATTGTTGCGTGATCATGAATCACTTTCTGCGTTCCGATACTCGCCGCTTTTGTAAATGGAATCTCGTAGTCAAACCACGGAGTTTTCACCTGGCGCTCCTCCTCGTTTTCCATATGTCCCGCCACACCTTTTACCATATATCCAACACAATCAATCAGACGTATTTTCACTGTCACATCATCCATAAGCCGGATTTCCGCTGCCTCTTTCGGCACAAATTTTGGTTCTGTTGTCATGATCGTTTTTCCGGATGCAGACTGCGGCAGTTCATCTCTTGTTCGTTCTCTATCGTGTTCATCTTCCATTTTCGGCAAAACTAACAAGTCCATAAATCGTTTGATAAAAGTCGATTTTCCGGTTCGCACCGGACCTACTACCCCGAGATAAATTTCTCCATTTGTCCTTGCCTGTATATCTTTATAAACGTCGAATACTTCCATAAAATCCCTCCTGCTATTCACTTGTACAGTGTATGCAGTAAAACAATCCAATATGTACTATATTCTCTTGTTTTTAATTCCTTTTACTCCCACGGAAGATCACTGTGTTCAATTTTTCCATCTCTCATCATCAGTTCATTCACTGCTTTTGCAGGATTCTTCCCCTCAAAAAGCACCTGATTCACCTGTTCAATGATAGGCATGGACACCTCATATTTCTCTGCAAGTTTCATTGCTGCCTTTGCAGAATAAACACCTTCCACAACCATTTTTACTTCGTCCATTGCTTCCTGCATCGTCTTTCCCTGTCCGATCAGGTATCCAGCTTTTCGGTTCCGGCTGTGTACACTTGCGCAAGTTACGATCAGATCTCCAATTCCGGTAAGTCCGGTAAAGCTTTCCATCTTCCCACCCATTTGAATTCCAAGTCTTCCAATTTCCGCAATTCCGCGAGTAATGAGCGCCGCTTTTGTATTGTCACCGTATCCGAGACCATCTGCAATTCCAGCCGCAAGTGCAATGACATTTTTCAGTGATCCACCTACCTCTATTCCGAGAATATCCGGGCTTGTATACACACGGAACGTTTCGTTCATAAACATCTTCTGAAGATACTCTGCTGTCTCTTTTGTCTTCGCACCTACAACACATGTTGTCGGAAGTCCTCTGCCCACTTCCTCCGCATGACTTGGTCCTGATAACACAGCCACATCCGACATCGGAAGTTCTTCCACAATCTGTTCCGAAAGCGTCTTAAGCGTTGTCTCCTCAATTCCTTTTGCCACATTGACAAGCTTTTGATGTTTAACCACATACGGTTTCATATTTCTCGCTGTGCTTCGGATAAATGGTGAAGGTACTGCAAGAACAACAAAATCCTTCCCTGCAACGGCTTCTTCCATACTGTTTGTAATCCTCAAATCTTCCGGAATCTTCACCCCCGGCAGTTTACTCTTATGTTCTCTTTCTTTTTTAATTCCTCTACCTCGTCACGATTGATAGACCACAAAGTGACCTCGTGTCCATTTTTATACAGTAATAACGCCAACGCTGTTCCCCAGCTTCCGGCTCCCATGATGCCTGCTTTTGCCATGCCATATCCTCCTGCCTCTATTTCGTTTTCCTGCCTGCTCCAAATTTATTTTCCGTCCCGTTCAAAAGACGCTTGATGTTCGCACGATGTCTGTAAAATGCCATCAGCATCAAAACAAATGCAATCACATACATTTCATATAATTCTGGCTGTGCCAGAGAAAATCCTCCCATCTGACCATACACAATCACTTCAGCCAAAAACAATACCACTAGAATCAGTGACCCCAGCGAAACGTATCGGGTCACTGCCACAACCAAAATAAATACAATAGTCGCAATCAGCATCATAATCGGATTCGTAGCAAGAATCAACCCTGCTGTTGCCGCAATTCCTTTTCCCCCTTTGAATTTCAAATAAAACGGGAAATTGTGTCCAAGTACAGCGCCCATCCCTGCATACATTGCAAGCAGGCTGATATTATCATGTGTAGAGCCATACAACCAATACACAACAGCCACTGCCGCCACACATTTCAGACAATCTCCCAAAAAGGTAATTGCCCCCGCCGTCCATCCTAATGTTCTGAGAGCGTTTGTTGTCCCGGCATTGCCGCTCCCATGTTGTCTGATGTCAATGTGTTTTAATTTTCCATAAAAGTACCCTGTCTGAAACAAGCCAAAAAGATATCCGATTACAACACAAATCAAACGTTCCATACTACTAACGCTCCTTTTCCTTTCGCTCGCGGATGAAAAATTTCAGTGAAGTTCCCTTAAAGCCAAACGTCTCTCTGATTTTATTCTCCAGATATCTTGTATATGAAAAGTGCATCAATTCCTTATCATTCACAAAGATAACAAATGTCGGCGGCTTTACCGCTACCTGTGTGATATAGTACAATTTCAAGCGCTTTCCTTTGTCCGACGGCGGCTGCTGCATCGCAACTGCCTCTGCCATAATCTCATTGAGAACACCTGTCGCGACACGAAGTGTCTGATTCTCCATCACGACATCGATCATCTCATAAAGCTTGTTCAGCCGCTGTCCGGTTGCTGCTGACACATACATGATCTCTGCATACGGCATATATGCCAATGTCTGCCGAATCTTTTTCTCATACTCGTACATCGTCTTATCATGTTTCTCGATGGCATCCCATTTGTTGACAACAATAATGATGCCTTTCCCTCTTTCATGGGCAATCCCTGCTATCTTGGCATCCTGCTCTGTGATACCTTCCACCGCATCGATTACCATCAAGACAACGTCGGCACGTTCCACCGCTGTCACAGTACGAATGATACTATATCGCTCTAGTTCCTCTTTAATCTTATTCTTTCTTCGCAGACCTGCTGTATCAATAAACACATATTCTTTTCCATGGTATTTAATTGCGGTATCAATAGCGTCACGTGTCGTGCCTGCAACATCAGATACAATCACACGGTTCTCACCAAGCAGTTTATTGACAATAGAAGATTTTCCAACATTTGGTTTGCCCACAATTGCAATTCTTGGTCTTTCATCCTCTTCTTCCGTCGCATTCCCCTCCGGGAAGAATTTGACTACTTCATCAAGCATATCGCCGATACCAAGTCTGGATGCTGCCGAAATCGGGATAGGATCACCGATTCCTAAATTATAAAACTCGTACACATCCGGCATAAGCTTCTGGAAGCTGTCCACTTTATTGACAACAAGCACAACCGGCTTTCCAGAGCGTCTTAACATATCTGCAACCTTGGAATCTGCATCTACAAGCCCCTGTCTTACATCCGTAATGAAAACAATGACATCAGCCGTATCAATAGCAATCTGAGCCTGTTCTCTCATCTGCGATAAAATAATATCTTTGCTGTCAGGTTCAATTCCTCCGGTATCAATCATTGTAAATTCCTTATCAAGCCACGTTACTTCTGCATAGATTCTATCTCTTGTCACACCCGGCGTGTCTTTCACGATGGAAATCATCTCTCCCGCCAGTGCATTGAATAATGTCGACTTCCCTACATTCGGTCTTCCGACTATCGCTACAATTGGTTTACTCATATTTTTTCTCCTATTAATTACTATTTATACTAATTCTAACCTCTATCATACTAAATTTTTCAAAAAAAGCAATTTCCACATGAAATTCTTGAAGCAAATGATTTTTTTTGCTAATATGGGTATGTTAAAAGAATTTATTTTATGGAGGCCCCTATGGCAAATATCACATTATTAGAAAAAGCACTTCCAATTGCTCCTCTTAAAATAGCCGCATTGGATAGTTGCAAAGAACTTGGTCAAAAAGTAAATGACTACATCGTTTCCTTTCGCCAGAATGCAGTTGAACAATGGCCGGATTCTGCTTCAATTGCGAATTACCGCTTACAAAATTATTTAGTAGATAGCGCCTGTCCTCGCTTTGGTTCAGGTGAAGCGAAAGGAATTCTTCGCGAATCTATTCGTGGCACAGATTTGTTTATCATGGTGGATGTGTGCAACTACAGTCTAACCTATTCTGTAAACGGACATAAAAATCACATGTCACCAGATGACTATTATCAGGATTTAAAGCGTATTATCTCGGCCGCTACCGGAAAAGCCCGCCGTATCAATGTCATCATGCCATTCCTATACGAAAGTCGCCAGCACAAGCGAACAAAGCGAGAATCTCTCGACTGTGCTTTTGCATTAGAAGAGCTTACAGCAATGGGCGTGTCGAATATCATCACATTTGACGCGCATGACCCACGTGTCCAGAATGCAATTCCCCTTAAAGGATTTGATAATTTTACACCCCCATATCAATTTATGAAAGCTTTGCTCCGCGCAGAGCCGGATTTAAAAGTGGACAAGGATCATTTGATGATCATTAGTCCGGACGAAGGCGCTATGCACCGTGCCGTTTATTTTTCAAATGTCTTAGGCGTAGATATGGGTATGTTCTACAAACGTCGCGACTACTCTACAATTGTAAATGGAAAAAATCCAATCGTGGCACATGAATTTTTAGGTGATGATCTTGCTGGAAAGAATGCAATCATTATCGATGATATGATTTCTTCCGGAGAAAGTATGTTAGATGTTGCAAAACAGATTAAAGAACGCGGCGCTAACCGCGTATTTGTCTGCACGACCTTTGGATTATTTACAGATGGATTTGAAAAATTTGATGATTATTATGAAAAAGGTTACATCGACCGTGTCATCACAACAAACTTGACATATCTTCCATCTGAATTATATGAAAAACCATATTTTGTTATGGCAGACATGAGCAAATTCCTTGCACTTATCATTGATTCTTTGAATCATGACATTACTATCGGTTCTGTCATGAATCCAACCGATAAGATTCATAAATTGCTTGAAAAGCATCAAAAAGACCAACACTAATTAAGCAAAAAAGCTTGTAAGTACCTCAAACATACTTACAAGCTTTTTTTATTGTTTATAAAACTGTGAATAACGCACTCCATTTTCCAGCGAGGTTCCTCTTGCTTCTGCAAGCTCACTCACTGTCACCAGCTGATATCCTTGTTCAATCAGTTTTGGAATTAACTCAAATGCCGCATTTACGGAAAAGTCATGTATATCATGAAGTAAAATCACATCTCCATCGCTAACTGTCTCAAGAACGTAATCTCGAATCAATGTTGCATCCTTTTTCTTCCAGTCAAGCGTATCTAAAGACCACATGATAACCGGCTTTCCTGCCAAACTCTTCACCTTGTCGTTATAAGAGCCAAACGGCGGTCGCAACAGACTTGCTCCATGTCCCACTGCTGCCGCAATCGCTGCATCTGTAGACTGAATCTCTTCTTTGATACTTGCATCATCTAATTTGACCAGATTTTTATGATTCGTCGTATGATTACCAATTTCGCATCCAATCTCCTCCATTCGCTTAATGGTATCCGGATACTTTGCTGCATTCGTTCCAACCATAAAGAAGGTAGCCCTTGCACCATACTCCTCCAATTTATCCAAAAGAGAATCCGTGTATTTTCCCGGTCCGTCATCAAATGTTAATGCAATCATTGGTTTCTCTGGATTCACTTTGCTTGTTTTTGATTGTAGCTTTCCATCTTCACCAAACACACAATCCAACTGAAATATCCTTTGTGAGCCTGTCAGCATTTTTCCTTCTTTGTCAAAATAATAGGTATCTTCTCCTATTTTCTCCCATCCAACACTCATCTTTCCATCTTCTTGAAAGTAATAAGTTGCCCCTTCCATCTCTTTCCATCCAGTAATCATTACTCCTTTTTCATCAAAAAATATCGAAAATGCTCAATATCTTTCCATCCAATTGTCATCTCTCCATTCTCATCTATGTAATAAATCTTTTCCTTGGAACGAATAAATTCTGATACTGCATAAGAACCATCCCATTTTTTAAACTTTTTTCTTCCCATGTACCGTATTTATTCTTAACTTGACAAGTTCCATTTTCTAACCGAATTTTCAGTTTCTTTTTCCAATTCTGCTCAATTTTCTTCTCTAAATCATTCTCCAGAGAAAGTGTAATGGGATAATCTCCCTCTTTCGTCTGGTCAATGTCATATGCCAAAACATACCCCTTTCCAGCATTCAAATCTTTCAAAAAAATTCTGAATGGTATATCCTTTTTCTAATTCCTTCTTATTATATTTTTCTTCTTTACAGGAAGCTTTTGCCCGAATCTGTGGAATCTCCTCATCCTGAAGCATGGACACATCCTGTACTTTTAAAATTACTTCTGGAATCCGTTTCTTTCTGAATCCCCAAATTCCTCCTATTAAAAAAATTAATATTACTGTTAAAATAGCGAACGGTGTAATCTTCTTACATCTTCTTCTGTATCTTATTCCTCTTTTCTCCCTAAACATATCACTCATACTCCTACTTTTGTTTGCAAATTTATTATAGTCCACTTTTTTTTTATTGCAACGTTTCCGCCCTTAAGAACCCCTTAAAAAAATGTTACATATTTGCTAAATTTTTCTACAATTTTGTTGAAAAAAAGAAAGGCTGCAAATTCATCTCTGAACCTACAACCTTTTTCCTATTCAATCACACGAACTCTTAAAACCTCCTTGATCGTGCCCAATTTTTCTTTAATTTCCTCGTTCAATCTGCCTTCAATATCAATCATCGTATAAGCGTACTCTTTCTTACTCTTATTTGTCATGTCAGAAATATTCACTCCTGCTTCTGCAAGCAAGGTTGTGAACTGACCAATCATATTCGGTACATTGTGATGGAGAATCGTGATTCTTGTCTTTCCATCACGGTATCCCATATCGCAGTTCGGATAGTTGACAGAATTTCTGATATTCCCGTTATCCAGGAAATCCATCACTTCTTTTACTGCCATCTTTGCACAATTATCCTCCGATTCTTCTGTAGATGCCCCTAAATGCGGAATTACAATCGTTCCTTTCACACCTGCTACCAATGGATTCGGAAAATCTGTGACATACCGTTTCACCTTTCCGCTTTCCAGTGCGTCGATCATATCTTCTTCGTTCACAAGCACATCTCGTGCGAAATTCAATACAACCACATCTTTTTTCATCAAACTGATCGCATCTTTATTGATCATTCCTTTTGTGCTCTCCAGTGCCGGAACATGAATTGTAATGTAATCACATTCTTTATACAATTCATCCACTGTTTTTGCATGATAAATATTTCTTGATAATTTCCAGGCTGCATCTACCGAAATATAAGGGTCATAACCGTATACATCCATGCCAAGATGAGCCGCTGCGTTTGCAACGAGAACACCAATTGCACCAAGACCGATCACTCCAAGTTTCTTTCCTTCCAATTCACAGCCCGCAAATGCCTTTTTTTGTTTCTCCGCATGTTTTGCCACATCACCGTCTTCTTCGTGCTCCTGCACCCAGTTAATCCCCCCGATGATATCTCTGGATGCGAGCAACATACCTGCAATCACAAGTTCTTTCACACCATTTGCATTTGCTCCCGGTGTATTAAATACAACAATTCCTTCTTCTGCACATCTGTCAAGTGGAATGTTATTCACGCCTGCTCCTGCACGTGCAATTACTTTTAACTCTTTATCAAATTCTAAATCATGCATTGCAGCACTTCTCACAAGCACTGCGTCTACACCTTCTAACTTTCCTTCAGCTTCATACTCGCCTGTAAACTGGTTTAAGCCTACTTCTGCGATTGGATTTAAACAATGAAATTTATACATATCTACAGATTCTCCTCCTCAAATTTTTTCATAAAGTCCACCAGTGCCTGAACGCCTTCTTCCGGCATCGCATTATAGATACTTGCTCTCATACCTCCAACACTTCTGTGACCTTTTAAATTCTCAAGTCCTGCCGCCTTTGCTTCTTTTACAAATCTTGCATCTAACTCGTCACTTCCTGTAACAAACGGCACATTCATAAGAGATCTATCTTTCTTTTCCACTGTTCCTTTGAACAATTTACTTTGATCAAGAAAATCGTAAAGAATCTTTGCTTTTCTTTCATTTCTCTCTTTCATCGCTTCCAGACCACCCATCTCTTTCAGCCACTGAAATACTTTTCCACAGATATAAATTCCATAAGCAGGCGGAGTGTTGTAAAGAGAATCTTCATCAGCATGTGTCTTATATGTGAGCATCGTAGGTGTTCCTGGGAGTACATCTTCTGTAATCAAATCTTCGCGGATAATCACAATAACTACACCTGCAGGTCCGATATTCTTTTGTACACCACCATAAATAATTCCATATTTGCTGACATCTACCGGTTCTGATAAAAAGCAGGATGATACATCGGCTACAAGTGTCTTTCCTTTTGTATTTGGCAGTTCCTTAAATTTGGTTCCATAAATCGTATTATTTTCACAAATATACACATAGTCTGCATCTTCTGAGATTGGAAGATCTGAACAATCTGGTATGTAAGAAAATGTTTTATCTTCTGAAGAAGCAATTTTATTGACCTTACCATATTTTGCTGCTTCCTGGTATGCTTTTTTTGCCCATTGTCCAGTCACAATGTAGTCCGCCACCTTGTTTTTCATCAAGTTCATCGGAATCATCGCAAACTGCTGTGACGCTCCTCCCTGCAAAAACAGCACTTTATAGTTATCCGGAATATGCATGAGCTCTCTTAAATCCGACTCCGCCGTTTTGATAATCTCCTCAAACACTTTCGATCTATGACTCATCTCCATAACCGACATTCCGCATCCCTTGTAATCTAACATCTCTTCTGCTGCTGATTTTAGAACACTTTCTGGCAATACTGCCGGTCCTGCTGAAAAATTATACACTCTGCTCATTGTTTATTCCTCCACTTCATTTTTATTTTTCTAAATCCTCTTCACTAAATGCCTCGCTGATCGCAGCCCCTGGCGCAACCATCGGCCATACTTTTTCATCACTGTCGATCTGGCAGTCAATCACAACCGGTCTCCCCATAACCAGCGCCTCCTGGAAAGCTTTTTGAAACTCTTCCCGTGTCGCTGCACGTATTCCGACCGCCCCCATTGCTTCTGCCAATTTTACAAAGTCTACCGCATCATTTAACACGGTTGCAGAATAACGCTTTTCATAAAACAGCGTCTGCCACTGACGCACCATGCCAAGTACATGGTTATTTACCACGACTTGAATGATCGGAATATTGTATCTTGCCGCTGTTGCAATCTCATTCATATTCATTCGGAAACATCCATCTCCGGCAATATTGACCACGGTCTTGTCCGGCATCCCCATCTTTGCTCCGAGCGAAGCGCCAAGTCCATAGCCCATTGTTCCAAGACCTCCCGAAGTTAAAAGTGTTCTCGGTTTTGTGTATTTATAAAATTGTGCCGCCCACATCTGATGCTGTCCGACTTCTGTTGTAATGATTGCGTCTCCGTTAGTCTGTCTGTATATTTCTTCCACAATATACGGTCCTGTAAGTCCTTTTGGATGATACGTCAGAGGATGTTTCTCTTTATATTCCTCAATCTGCTGTTTCCATTCCTCATGACTTTGCTGTTCCACCTTTTCATTCAGGATTATCAGAACTTCTTTGATATCTCCGGTCACACTCGCATCTGTGAGAATATTTTTATCTATTTCTGCCGGATCAATATCAATTTGCAGAATTTTCGCATGATGTGCAAATTTCTTTGCATTTCCAGTCACACGGTCACTGAACCTTGCACCGACCACAATCAAAAGGTCGCATTGGCTCACTCCAAAATTTGACGCTTTCGTTCCATGCATTCCAAGCATTCCAGAGTACAGCTCATCTGTTCCCGGAAATGCTCCTTTTCCCATCAGAGAATCCGTCACAGGCGCATCAATTTTATGTGCAAATTCCACTAAAGACTCACTTGCTCCTGACAAAACTGCTCCGCCACCCACAAAAATATATGGTTTCTTGGCTCTCTGAATCATTTTCACCGCTGTTTCAATCTCATCTTCATCGATTTTCTTTCTCTGAATATCTGTGACGTCAATTTCTACTTTTTGATATTCACTCAGATTTGCAGTCACATCTTTCGGAATATCGATCAGAACTGGTCCCGGTCTTCCTGTCCTTGCAATCAAAAACGCTTTTCGAATCGTATCCGCCAATTTATCGACATCTTTGACGATATAATTGTGCTTTGTGATCGGCATTGTAATGCCTGCGATATCTATTTCCTGAAAACTATCTTTTCCAAGCAGGGAAACACCTACGTTACAGGTAATCGCCACTACTGGAATGGAATCCATATACGCCGTCGCAATCCCGGTCACAAGATTCGTGGCTCCCGGTCCACTTGTTGCAAGGCAGACACCTACTTTCCCGGTTGCTCTTGCATATCCGTCTGCTGCATGTGCAGCTCCCTGTTCGTGGGAAGTCAATATATGACAAATCTCATCGCTATGTTTATATAACGCATCGTATACATTTAAAATCGCACCTCCCGGATACCCAAATACAGTATCCACTCCCTGCTCTTTCAAACATTCGATCACGATTTCTGCTCCTGTTAATTGCATCTGTCTTTCTCCTTCTCTTTATCTTGGGATTTCTAATACAGCTCCTCTGTTTCCGGATGTCACCAGCGCCGCATATCTTGCCAAATAACCTGTTGTAACCTTTGGTTTTCTTGGTTTCCACTCTGCTTTCCTTTTTGCAAGCAGCTCATCCGAAACAGCCAGCTCTATTTTATTTTCCGGGATATTAATCTTAATGATATCGCCTTCTTCCACTAACGCAATCGGACCTCCCACTGCTGCTTCCGGAGACACGTGTCCGATGGATGCACCTCTTGATGCGCCGCTGAAACGCCCATCCGTAATCAACGCCACACTGGAGCCGAGTCCCATACCGGCAATTGCCGATGTCGGATTGAGCATCTCTCTCATTCCTGGTCCTCCTTTCGGTCCCTCATAGCGAATGACAACCACATCACCTGCAACAATCTTTCCGCCTTTGATTGCGGCAATCGCATCTTCCTCACAGTCAAACACTCTCGCCGGACCTTCATGTACCATCATCTCTTCCACAACTGCCGAACGTTTTACAACGCCGCCATGTGGTGCAAGGTTTCCTGTGAGCACTGCAAGACCACCTGTTTCACTGTATGGATTTTCAATTGGTCTTATGACATCCGGATCTTTGTTGACACAGCCCTCAATGTTCTCACCAACTGTTTTTCCAGTTACGGTCATGCACTCTGTATATAAAAGATTCTTTTTATTTAACTCATTCATCACCGCATACACACCGCCTGCCTCGTTCAGGTCTTCCATATACGTGTGTCCTGCCGGTGCGAGATGACAGAGGTTCGGGGTCTTTGCACTGATCTCATTTGCAAATGTGATATCAAAATCCATTCCAATCTCATGTGCGATTGCCGGAAGATGTAACATACTGTTTGTTGAACAGCCCAGCGCCATATCCACAGTAAGTGCATTCAAAATCGCCTTTTCTGTCATAATATCTCTTGGTCTGATATTTTTCTCCCACAGCTCCATCACTTTCATTCCTGCGTGTTTTGCAAGGCGGATTCGTTCGGAATACACTGCCGGAATCGTTCCATTTCCTTTCAATCCCATACCAAGCACTTCCGTCAGACAGTTCATACTGTTTGCCGTGTACATGCCGGAGCAGGAACCACAAGTCGGACATGCTTTGCTCTCAAATTCCTGTACATCTTCTGCAGTCATCGTTCCTGCCGCATAGGAACCAACTGCCTCAAACATACTCGAAAGGCTTGTTTTGCATCCCTTCACTCTCCCCGCAAGCATCGGACCTCCGCTCACAAAAATCGTCGGCACGTTGATTCTTGCTGCCGCCATCAAAAGTCCCGGTACATTTTTATCACAGTTCGGAATCATGACAAGCGCATCAAACTGATGTGCCATAGCCATCGCTTCCGTGGAATCTGCGATCAGGTCTCTTGTGACAAGAGAATATTTCATACCGATATGCCCCATTGCAATTCCGTCACAGACTGCAATTGCCGGAAACATAACAGGCGTTCCACCAGCCATTGCCACACCCATTTTTACCGCATTGGCAATCTTGTCAAGATTCATATGCCCCGGCACAATCTCATTGTAAGAACACACGATTCCCACTAACGGTTTTTCCAACTCTTCTTCTGTATATCCTAATGCATTGAACAACGAACGGTGCGGTGCCTGCTGCATTCCTTTTGTTACTGTATCACTTCTCATATCTGTCTCTCCCTTCGTTACGCAATTCTTTCACAGATCAGATCACCGATTTTCGCAGTGCCAACCTGTTCTTTTCCTTCTGACATGATATCGATGGTACGGTACCCATCTTTTAATACCTGACTGACTGCTTTTTCAATTGCATCCGCCTCTTTATCTAAGTCAAACGAAAATCTTAACATCATCGCCGCAGACAGTATTGTGGCAATCGGATTGGCAATTCCTTTGCCTGCAATATCCGGTGCCGAACCGCCACTTGGCTCATATAGACCGAATTTTGTATCGTTCAAACTTGCCGAGGCAAGCATTCCGATCGAACCTGTCACCATGCTTGCCTCATCGGACAAGATGTCTCCAAACATGTTTTCTGTCAAAATCACATCAAACTGCTTTGGATCTTTTACAAGCTGCATCGCACAGTTATCGACAAGCATATGTTCCAAAGCAACTTCTGGATATTCTTTTGCAACCTCCTCAACAATCTTTCTCCATAATCTGGAAGAATCAAGGACATTCGCTTTATCCACACTGATCACTTTTTTTCTTCGTTTCATCGCAATCTCAAATGCTCTCTTTGCAATTCTTCGAATCTCATTCTCATTGTAGGTAAGTTCGTCACATGCGGTCATAACACCATCTATCTCTTCCGTCTTTCGATTTCCAAAATACAGTCCACCGGTTAGCTCTCGCATGATCATCATATCAAATCCACCTTCGGTAATCTCTTCTTTTAACGGGCATGCTCCTTTCAATTCATCATACAGCACTGCCGGTCTTAAGTTTGCAAAGAGATTCAATTCTTTTCGAATCTTTAAAAGTCCTGCCTCCGGGCGTCTGTTTGGTTCCAACTGATACCACGGTGAAACTTTTGCATCTCCTCCGATAGAGCCCATCAAAACAGCGTCACATGATTTTGCTTCCGCTACAGTCTCATCTGTCAATGGGATCCCATGTACATCAATCGAGGCGCCTCCAAGCAATAACTCTTTATATCTGTATGTATGGCCGTACACCTCTCCGACCTTATCTAATACTTTCATTGCCTCTTCTACAATTTCAGGACCAATCCCATCCCCTTTGATAATTCCAACTTTCAATTCCATATATCTCTTCCCTTCTCTTGCAAAAGTTTATAGGTCTAATCATATCGTATTTTTATTCACGTTTCAACCCTTTAATACGGAAAAGTGTATTTTTTAGAGTATACTCTGTTTTTAAGACCAAAAAAAGAGAAGGCTAAGCCTTCCCTTTACATTCACTTATTCTTCTGTATTTGCTTTTTCTACCTGCGTAATCGCTGCTTTCTGCATCGGAATACGGCAGTTCTTGTTATTACCAAACTCTACAATTACATCCTCGTCTGTAATATCAATGATTACTCCGTAGAATCCACTTGTTGTCAACACAGTATCACCTACTGCCAGTTCAGATAACATCAACTGTATTCTCTTCTGTTCTTTCTTCTGTGGACGCATCAGTAAGAACCAAAATCCCCCAAGAATTACTGCATAAAAAATAAGCAAAAATATTGGATTATTCATCTTATTTCCTCCTACTATTTTTAAACACTACGACCATCATACACAATCTATAGACATACATCAAGTGTTTTTTTAGATTTCATAATTTTTTTATACTTCCTGAATTCCCATTCCTGCAAGTTTTTCTCTTTTGTATTCTTTATAGCGTCCTGCTTCAATCGCAGCTCTGATCTCTTCCATCATATTGTTATAGAAATACAAATTGTGCAGCACGCAAAGTCTCATTCCGAGCATCTCTTTTGCTTTCAAAAGATGTCTGATGTACGCTCTGCTGTATGTGCGGCACGCAGGACATTGGCAGCCTTCTTCAATCGGCGCGTCATCCAGCTCATATTTTGCATTGAACAAGTTTAATTTCCCCTGATTTGTATATACATGTCCATGTCTTCCGTTTCGGCTCGGATATACACAGTCGAAAAAGTCAACACCCCTGTCAACCGCTTCCAAAATATTTGCCGGAGTCCCTACACCCATCAGATACGTAGGTTTCTCAATCGGAAGATACGGCACAACCGCCTCCAAAATGCGATACATCTCCTCATGGGATTCTCCTACCGCAAGCCCTCCGACTGCGTATCCATCCAAATCCATCTTTGCAATCTCTTTCGCATGTTCAATACGAATATCTTCATAAATTCCGCCTTGATTAATTCCAAATAGCATCTGGTGCTGGTTGATCGTATCCGGAAGCGTATTCAATCTTGCCATCTCGGCTTTGCATCTTGCAAGCCATCTTGTTGTACGTTCCACTGAGTTCTGAATATATTCTCTTGTCGCCACACTGGATGGGCACTCATCAAATGCCATTGCAATCGTAGAAGCCAGATTGGACTGAATCTGCATACTTTCCTCCGGTCCCATAAAAATTTTTTACCATCAATGTGAGAGTTAAAGTACACACCTTCTTCTTTAATCTTACGAAGTCCCGCAAGCGAAAACACCTGGAACCCACCGGAATCTGTCAGAATCGGCTTATCCCATACCATAAATTTATGAAGACCGCCTAACTTTTTCACCACTTGATCTCCGGGTCTCACATGCAGATGATACGTATTGGATAACTCTACCTGCGTCTTAATTCCTTGTAAATCTTCTGTAGATACGGCGCCTTTGATTGCCGCCGCAGTTCCTACATTCATAAATACAGGGGTCTGAATGACCCCGTGCACTGTATGGAACTCGCCTCGTTTTGCGAGTCCATCTCGTTTTAATAATTTATACATGTCTTTACCTCTTTACTTTTAATAATGAATCACGACCGGACACCCCACTTGAAGCATATCATACAATTGTCCTGCCAAAGCCGGCGGCATATTGATACAACCGTGAGAACCTTTTCTCGTCTTATAGAGTTCTCCACCAAACGCTGTCTGCCATTTTGCATCATGAAAACCAATTCCCGTCCATGTCACTCGCATCCAATACTCCACCGGCGTCTCATATTCATAAGTTCCATCCGGTTTTTTATCACCGCGAAGTGTTTTGTTTCTCATCTTCTCCAAAATAGTATATGTACCCTGTGGTGTCACACGTTCCGGCACCGGAATTCCGGTCACCACATCCGCCTCAAGCTTCACAGCTCCATCCACAATGTACCACATATGTTGTGTCGTCAAATCTACTTCCAAATATGTCGTTCCAAAATCCTGTGCGCCGTGGGATGCCGCTGTCTGCGAATATACTGGCTCTCTTTCTACCGCTTCACCGGACTTAATATTATTCACCAAAGTCTCGTATTCTCCGTCTCTGTCAACCTTCCACCCATATCCGCCTCCAGATACCTGCGCCGTCTTTCCGGTCGGTGTTGTGATTGTTCTGACTTTTCCAGCCGTGTTATACTGATTGCACAATTCGTCGATGTAAGCTCCCATCGCATCTTCTGAGAATGTAACATTCATATTCTCATCTACCGTCATCCACTGTGAGATCAGAGATTTATCTACAACTGTTCTCGGTTCTACCGTATATGTTATAGAAGCGTTCAAATAACTATTCATGCTGTCTTTTGCAGAAATAACTTCTTTTGATTCTGAAGTAAACTTCGGCGCGACGTAGCACTTCTCTTTGTCCAAATCTAATGTTGCTCTAAATTGTCCTACATAATCATGCAAAACTTTTGAAAATGTTTCCTGATCAATCTGCGTTCCAAGCGTCTCCGCTTGAATCTCAAACTGCTCCCCGTTAAAAACCGGCTGTGCCGAAACCGGCGCTGTCTGGTTCTCTTCTTTCAAACATTCCAACGATGCCATTGCCTGATTTAGCTTGTCTTCATTATAGCTTACTTCCACCGTAGCCTGTGCACTGTCATTCCCAAAAAATGCCGTAAACCATAGAAATGGATTCTGATTCTCCTTTACTTCTTCGACACCTTTTCCATTCTTGTATTGCAGATCAATCGCACTTCCCTGAATGGTCTCGGTCTTTCCATCTCTTTCTTTTAATGTCAGTGTATAATCACTTACCTGTTTCTTCATATAGTTTTCTACATCTTCCACAGTCTTTCCTGAAAAACTGACATCATTTATCTTCGTTCCAAAGTAGAAATGATTCATAAAGAAGAATGAAAATCCCAAATAGACAAGAGCCACTGCCCCTAAGATGCTTGCGATAATGATTCCACCACGTTTCTTTTTGCCATGCTTTTTGACCCCCTTGTCAAAACTCGCATCGTCATTCAAGAAGAAAATCTCACTCTCCGTCTCTTCGTCAGAAAGTTCTTCTTCCTCCGGTTCTGCCACTTTTTTCAGCTCAGCAACCTCCTCTGATCCCAAAACTGTCGGCGTCTCTTCATCCTCTGAATCAGCAATGCTTTCCATGATTTCTTTCATAGTTTCTTCTACGATCTCGTCTGATGATCTTTCTTCTTTTTGTCGTTCTTTATCGCTCATTTAGTATAACTCCTCTTATCCTTAATCCATATGTGATATTATAATACGAACATATGGAAAAGTACAGTATAAAATCATTAATAATACTTAAGAAAATTGTTACATTTCACCACGACAAACGCATGAGTAAATAAATTGTGAACATCCCTTTTTTCTGATAAACTAAAGAGAAAAGAGGTGTTTCTTTATGAAAGAATTGTTAGAGTGGATGGAATATATTGAGGATAAACGTCAGCAAAGAAAAGTGCGTCATACATTAAAAGATATTTTAGTGATTGTATTGTTTGCTACACTCGCCAATGCAGACGACTGGGTAGAAATCGCTCTGTTTGCAGAAGATTACCAGGATTATCTGCGAAAATATATTGAGTTAAAAAATGGGTCTCCGTCT
>ENA-OQJN01000260-OQJN01000260.1-human-gut-metagenome-genome-assembly--contig:-NODE-260-length-25120-cov-5.995839_pt1 | contig 25120 bp, 38 predicted proteins | sample MGYA00242610_ERZ504777 | MGnify/ENA primary metagenome ERZ504777 (study PRJEB26092, sample SAMD00036350) | human gut metagenome | host: Homo sapiens | study: EMG produced TPA metagenomics assembly of... | reverse complement strand
GGACAAAAGCGGCTGTGACAACGGAAAGGGACAAATTTAAAATTGCCACAATGGGTGCAGACATACATAGCTCCGCCGAAGGAAGGATCGCCACAGCCCAACATCTTATCGATATTTTCCATCTCAGCCTTTCTGGGATGAAGAGTATATTTAATTTCTTCATAATAGTCGGTAAAAGATTCTTTGTAAGATATTCATAAGTCTATTATGCAGGAAAAAGGAAGAAAAAAGAAACCCCCTAACCCCTCAAGATTGAGGGGAAGGGGAGCTGAATAGGCGAAGCCTATTTTTTATCGTGCTAATAAATGTTTATAAAAATAAGTAATGAATACTTTCATTTACTTTCCAGTAGTTGTCTGATAAACTTGTGAAGTAAAAAAAGGAAATGAGAGGCAAGAAAATTTTATGCTGGAAAAATTGTTTAAGTTAAAAGAAAACAAAACAGATGTCAGGACGGAAGTGGTGGCAGGTATTACGACATTTATGACAATGGCGTATATCCTGGCGGTAAATCCAAGCGTGCTGTCAGCAGCCGGAATGAATCATGGAGCAGTGTTTACGGCGACGGCGATTGCGGCATGTATCGGTACTTTGCTCATGGCTCTGTTTGCAAACTATCCGTTTGCACTTGCACCGGGAATGGGACTGAATGCATACTTTGCATATACGGTTGTACTGAACATGGGATACACATGGGAGGTGGCGCTTGCAGCTGTATTTGTGGAAGGAATTATTTTTATTCTGTTATCAGTTACGAATGTGCGTGAAGCAATCTTTAATGCAATCCCGATGAATTTGAAATCTGCAGTAAGTGTCGGAATTGGTCTTTTTATCGCGTTTATCGGTCTGCAGAATGCAAAAATTGTTATCAGCGGTTCTACATTAGTGCAGTTATTCTCGCTGGAAGGTTACAACAGTACTTTGGCAGAAGGTGCTGCAAAGGCGACGATGAATGATGTCGGAATTACGGTATTACTTGCGGTGATCGGCGTGATCATTACAGCGATTCTTGTAGTAAAGAACATTAAAGGTAATATTCTTTGGGGAATTTTAATTACATGGATCCTTGGAATTATCTGTCAGCTGACAGGATTGTATGTGCCAAATGCAGAACTTGGAATGTACAGCTTGCTTCCGGACTTCAGCAACGGTATTTCAATTCCGAGTCTTAGTCCGATCTTTGGAAAACTGAGTTTTTCAGGAATCCATATCGGAGAGTTTATGGTTGTAGTGTTTGCGTTTTTGTTTGTGGATATCTTTGATACACTCGGCACATTGATCGGTGTTTCCACAAAAGCAAATATGTTAGATGAAAACGGAAAACTTCCAAGAATTAAAGGTGCTCTGATGGCAGATGCGGTTGCTACAACGGCAGGTGCAGTGCTTGGAACATCTACAGTTACAACATTTGTTGAGAGTGCTTCCGGTGTGACGGAAGGAGGACGAACAGGTCTTACAGCAGTCACAACAGCAATTTTGTTTGGATTGTCGTTATTGTTGTCACCAATCTTTTTGGCGATTCCATCTTTTGCGACGGCGCCGGCATTGATTGTTGTAGGGTTCTATATGCTGACCAATGTAGTGAGTATTGATTTCAGTGATTTTGGGGAAGCGATTCCTTGCTATATCTGTATTGCAGCAATGCCATTTTTCTACAGTATTTCAGAAGGAATTGCAATGGGTGTAATCTCTTATGTTGCAATCAATCTGTTTACAGGAAAAGCAAAAGAAAAAAAGATCAGTGCATTGATGTTTGTGTTAGCATTTTTGTTTATCGGAAAATATATCTTATTATAAAATATAGATTTTTAGGGAAAGATGAGAGTCTTCCCTTTTTTTAGAACTAAAAACATGGTATTATAATTCATACAAAAGCAGCAGATAGGAGAAGAGAATGGCAATTAATAAGGCAATGCGAAAAGTATTGAAAGCACTTTCGTTTGATGGAATTGAGGTGGATGCGTCCAGGCATTTGGCAAATTTAAAGGCGTTGGATCCGATGCGAATTTTTCATAAGACGATTGATTATAAAATATATAATGGCACACATGAGATTCCTGTCAGAATTTATCTGCCTGGCGAAGAGATTGAACACAAATATCCGGTTCTTTTATTCTTTCACGGCGGGGGATGGGTCACAGAGAGCATAGATAATTATGAGAGGATCTGTGCAAGGATGGCATTGGCGACCAATCATATTGTTGTGTCGGTAGAATACAGGCTCGCTCCCGAGTATCCGTTCCCGACAGGATTGGAGGATTGTTACGCCGCAGCGAAGGCGGTCTATACGAATGAGTTTATTTTAAATGTGCATCCGGACGATATCACGATCATCGGAGACAGTGCCGGCGGTAATCTGGCGGCTGCAGTCTCTCTTCTTGCAAAAGAGAGGGGAGAGTTTATGCCAAGACAGCAGATTTTAATCTATCCGGCGGTGAATAACGACTATACAGAGACTTCGAGATTTCCGTCCGTCCATGAAAATGGAAAGGATTTTCTGTTGACGGCTGGAAAGATGCAGGATTATATTGATTTATATGCAAGAGATGAGTCGGACAAACAGAGTCCGTATTTCGCTCCGATTTTGCAGAAAGATCTCACGGGACAGCCGAGGACACTGGTTATCACCGCGGAATTTGACCCGCTTCGAGATGAAGGAGAGGCTTATGGTAAGGCGCTTGAGGAAGCAGGAAATGAAGTGGAGGTTCATCGTATCAAAGATGCGCTGCATGGATTTTTTGCACTGGGGATCAAATATTTTCATGTGCAGGAGAGTTTTGAAATTATGAATCATTTTTTAGGGGAGGGGTAAGAGATGTTTCATTCGAAAAGGTCATATTGGCGAAAGCTTGACAATGCCGCAAAATTATTTCCGGCGACAAGCAACAAAAAGGACACTCGAGTTTTTCGTTTTTATTGTATTATGAAAGAAGACGTCAGAGAAGAGATTTTGCAGCAGGCAGTGGAAAAAGCGCTTGAAAAATATCCGCTTTTTTTGTCGGTCATGCGAAAAGGCTTGTTCTGGCATTATTTGGAAAAGAGTAATTTAAAACCGGTTGTCACAGAGGAATTTAAAGAGCCTTGCAGCAATCTGTATGTGCGTGACAAGAAAAGTCTGTTATTCGAAGTGACGTATTATAAAAGGCGGATTAATTTTGAAGTATTTCATGTGCTGACAGACGGAACAGGTGCCACATGTTTTTTAAAAGAGATTGTCAAACACTATATTGTGCTGGCATATGGTGAAGCGGATATTTCGCTTGATAAGGAGCACATTACAATTCAGGATCAGGAATCAGATAGTTTTCGAAAGTATTATTCTGATTTACGGCGAGAGAAGAAGGAAAAGGTAAAAGCATATCAGATTAAGACTCTTCGGAAGGCGAGAGGACCGCTGCAGGTGACAGAAGCGGTGCTGTCGGTAAAAGAAGTGCTGGCAAAGGCGCGGGAATATCAGGTGTCGATGACTGTTTTTTTGACGGCAGTATTCCTTTGTGCGATCCACAGGGAGATGCCGAAAAGACAGGAAAAGCATCCGGTTGTTCTGATGGTCCCGGTGAATCTTCGCAATTTTTTTCCTTCAGATTCGATGCTGAATTTCTTCGGATATATTGAACCTGGGTATCGTTTTCGAGAAGGGGACACTTTTGAGCAGGTGCTTGCACAGGTGAAAACATATTTTCAGGAGGAGCTTACGAAGGAAAGACTTTCGATGCGCATGAATGAGCTGATCGCGTTGGAGATGAACCCAATTCTGCGGGTGGCACCTTTGGAATTGAAAAATCTGGGGATTTTGGCGGGAGCAAAGATGGCGGCAAGTGATGTGACTGCAATTTTCTCTAATATGAGTGTTGTAAGAATGCCGGAAGCGTATGTCCCGTATATAGAGCGGTTTGGCGTGTACACAAGTACACCGAAGACGGAACTTTGTATGTGTTCATTTGAAGACAAACTTTCCCTTGGTTTTACATCGCGGTATGACAGTATGAATATTAAGAGAAATTTTTTTCAGATATTGTCAGAGCTTGGAATACATTCGAAAGTGGAAGAACCAGACTATCCGGAGGAGAGACTTGCGAGTGCGGCGGCTGTAAAATTTTTCGAGTGGTTCTCATTTGCCTGTATTGTTTTTGCAGTGATTGCAGCAGTTGTGAATATTACACTGACACCGGGAAAATATTGGGCGATCATCGTATCCGGTGGAATCTTAAGTATGTGGACAGCGCTGGCAATCGGGTTTGTAAAGAGATATAATCTTTTGAAAAATGCAATGTGGCAGTTGATTCTGATCACGGTTGGATGTCTGATTTGGGATCTTGGAACCGGATGGCATAAATGGTCAATTGATTTTGTTTTTCCGGGAATTAGTGTTATAATAATGATGTCCATGCTGATGATCACAAAGCTGCAGAGGTTAGCTGCGAATGAATACATGATTTATTTTGTGATGGCGGCGGGATATGGATTTGTGATACCATTGATTTTATTATTGACGGGAGTGCTTGGAGTTACATTTCCATCGGTTATCTGTGTGGGATTTAGTTTCCTGTTTTTTATGGCGCAGGTCATTTTTAAAAGACGGGAATTAGGGGAGGAATTAAATAAAAAGTTTCACATTTGATTAGTAAGGAGGAAGCAGTATGAAATGTACAAGATGCGGTAAAGAGATGACGATTAAGCCGGTGCAGTCCGGCACGGACGAAGGTGGGGAGTCTGTTTTTACACGATATGCATTTTGCTATGACTGCAAGATAAAGGTGAATCTGGACAAGAAAAAAGAAAGAGACACACAGAAAAAAGTGACGGCAGAAGATGTGGTAGAGACGAAAACAAAGAAGAAGAAAAAGAAAGGGAAAAAGCTGCCTTCCGTTTCGCTTCCGAAAAGACGAGGCGGAAGAGGAAAGACGAAAACGAAGAAAGAAAGACGAGGCGGCGGATTGCTCAAGTTCTTGCTCTTTCTGATCGTTGTTGCGGTGCTCGGGTTTGCAGCATATACCTACCGGCATCCCATTGCCAAGTTTGCACAGCAGATGCATGATAAGTATATGAATCAAACAGAAGAAAATCAGCCAGAAGATTCCAAGAATAATGATTTGAATATGGATTCCGGTAATAACAATACCACGCCTGATGCAGATACAAGTGATGAACCCCAGAATCAAACAGAACCGACAGATCAAACACAAGGGGAAAATGGCAATAATACACCGGAAAACAGTGATGATAAGACACAGGATACTCCAGCGACACCTTCTGACGGAACAGTGACGGAACCATAAAGATAAAGAATTTCTACATATTTTGGTCAGATGGGCAATATGATATGTAGAAATTCTTTTTTTGGATGATTATGTTTGAGAAGAAGGTAAAATGGGCAATTGGGATTGAGATTTTTGCGTTGATAGTGCTTTGTGTTGGTATCATTTTCGGAAAGATATCTGCCTCAAAGATACAAAGAGTGGATGGGGATTTTATAAAATGGGTGGACTTTAACATTCCATGTGAGGCATTGGAGAGGGCTTATTGGTGGGATGTAGAGACGCATGAAAAAGAGGTTGAGTTGGATTGGATAGAACTTTTGGCATATCTGGCAGTGAAATATGGGGGAAACTATAAGCTGTATAAAGAAAGTGATTTAAATGAATTGGCAGAAGGACTTGTAAAAAAGGAATACACAATGGAGGAAATAACAAAAGACAAAAAGTATTATGATTATTACTTGGAGTCGTATACGGCGGTATTAGATGAATTTGTGGGAGATTATGAAATTCAGGTTCCGGTGAAAGGAACCAATGAAGTCAGATGGGAAAAGCGATATGGGCTGAAAGCATTTTCACCAATTGCAAAGGGTTATGCATATAGTGATTATGATGACTTTGGAACATCAAGAAGCTATGGCTATAAGCGTCAGCATTTGGGGCATGATATGATGGGACTTGTGGGGACTCCGATTACGGCAGTAGAGTCTGGTTATGTGGAGGCGATTGGCTGGAATCAATACGGAGGATGGCGTCTTGGAATACGCAGTTTTGATAAAAAGCGATATTATTACTATGCACATTTAAGACAGAATTTTCCGTATAATAAATCGCTTAAAGAGGGAAGTATTGTACAGGCGGGTGATGTGATTGGATATATGGGGCATACTGGATACAGCAAAAAAGAAAATGTGAATAATATCGATGAGACCCATTTACATTGGGGATTACAGATTATATTTGACGAATCTCAGAAAGAGGGAAATAATGAAATCTGGATTAACTGCTATGAAATTACAAAATTTTTGTCAAGGAATCGAAGTGAAACAGCTAAAGACTTGGAGACGAAGGAATATCATAGGGTATATGAGATGAAAGAAGAGTGAACATGTAATGTGTGAACGGGGAAGATTCCCCGTCACGCATTTTTATTTTGTAGCTTTTTCGGCAAAATCAGTTGTTACAAGGTCTTCGTAAGGTGCTCGCTTAGCGAGTTCATCAGCAGATTCCAGAATGTTTTGCAAAAGTTCAAAGCTTTCTTTTTCAAAGATTAGATTTTCTTTCCAAGTCTCCTGCTCATAGTAGCGGGTTACAATCGTTGTGATAGTGTCTAAATCTGTCTCTTTGAACTGTGGTGCAATGATTTTTGCAATTTCTTCCGGAGTATGTGTTTGTACGTAGTCCATTCCTTTTTGCAGTGCATCCGTGAATCCCTGAATGACTTCTTTGTTTTTTTTGATATAGCTTTTCTTTGCAGAAAATGCGGTGTAAGGAACATATCCACTGTCCTCGCCGAGAGAAGCGACAACATATCCCTTTCCACCTTTTTCCAAAGTGGTAGCTCCTGGCTCAAATTCAACTGTAAAATCCGCCTGACCTTCTGAGAAAGCGGCTGCAGTGGAGCCAAAGTCAATATTTTGGTTGATTGTCAGATCTTTTTCAATGTCGATTCCCTTTTGTTTTAAGATATACTCAAATACCATTTCAGGCATACCACCTTTTCGTCCCCCGAGCACGGTTTTCCCTTTTAGATCCGTCCATGAAAAATCAGGAATTTCTTCTCGCGCCACGAGAAAATTACCGGCACGTTGTGTAAGCTGAGCAAAATTGATAACATAGTCGTTTGCACCTTCATTATAGGTATAAATAGAAGCTTCTGAACCCATGAATCCGATATCTGCTTCTCCGGAGAGTACAGCGGTCATTGTTTTGTCGGCCCCAAATGGAATTATATAGTTAGTATAAGACGAATCACAAAAAGTCTACTTCTTTCACGGTACAGTCATCGTTTAGGTGTATCTGCAAAATTGTAGAGCGCCAAAAAGCACGTCTGTTTTCAAGAGTGAGAGAGTTATACATTTCTTTAAAATCAGTTTGCAGCAGTTCGTCTAAGTAAGAGAGATCTCGATCAGGTTCGATAGGAGTTGCATTAATAGTGCTAAGCTCTTGTTCCAAACGAGTATATTCCTCATCGTAGTAATCAAAAGAGATCCGCCCTTTTTGAAACAATAAGTTAAGACGTTCCAGCTCCTTTCGGATTTGTTCGGGAGATCTATCTACCTTCTTTTTCTTGTTTTCCTCGTTAATTTTATTATTCCTGATTTTGTACCTGTGATATTCATCTGATAAGTTTTCTAATAAATATTTTTCGATAAGATTTTGACTTACGCGGTGTCTGTTAGTGCAGATGTGATCTACTATAGAGCGATTACACCGGTAGTAGCAGTAAGTTCTTTTCTCTCCTGTTTTACGATTAATGATAGACGAGCATCCAGTACCGACTAACTTTTGGCCGCACACAGGGCAATGCATAAGGCTGGAAAACAGATATACTCTGCCCGATGGTGTACGCTTTATATTGCGATTGGAAATTGCTTGTATATCGTTCCATTCACTTTCTGTTAAATACGCAGGGCAGTATGGGAATCCTCTGTAAGTGCCTTTGTAAAATTCACTAGAGAGCATTGTACGTAACATTGAATAGGAAAAGTTAATACCGTATGTACTTTGCATGTAGCGAATAGCTCCCTGTTTTGACTGATGCTTTTTAAAATACAGAAAAAATCCTCTACCATGTGCTCTGTATCAGGGTCTTTTATCATACATTTTTTGCCATCTGCAATACCGGACTTATAACCCAAAGGCATATTGGCATCACCGAAAATAAGTTTCTTCTGCCGGATGGAAGCTTCGTTTTACAAATTTTGATTCTTTCGGAAGTAGTGTCGACTTCGTTCTGCCCGATGGACAACACAACATTTAATTGCAAACGTCCATCTCTCGTCTCCATGTTAATTCCGGGCTCGGAAGCAGAGATCCATCGCACACCGTGCTCGTCAAGAATATCCTGAACCTTGTAAAAATCAGAAAGATTACGAAACCATCTGTCTAGCCGCCAAAAGAGTATCACGTCTATTTTATCTTGTTTTACATCATTTATCAGTGCGTGGATAGCTTTTCTCTTTTTTAATTCCTTACGTGCCGTTTTTCCCTCGTCTGCATATACACCAACAACGATCATACCGTGTTCGGTGGCGTAGCGTTCCAAAAATTCCTTTTGCGCCTGTAGCGATTTTCCATGCACACTTTGCTCGAAAGTAGACACGCGTATATAAATAGCACATCTTAGTATTTTGTTAGCCATAGTATCTATCCCCTTTGTAAATTATATTAAAAAAATGTATAAAAATAACACCCAACGAAAATATGTTCCGTTGACGGGTGTATCCGAAGATGTTACAATATATGTGCAAAATAAAAGAGCATCTTCGGATGTAAAATATTATCGTGAAGTAGGTTATTGCAATATAGCGAAAGTCCGAGTCACGATGGCGTCTCGGTGTTGGTAGCACCGAGGCTTTTTATTTTGAATTTATTCTATAGGCATATTCTTAAAGGCTATTTAAAATGCGCCAATTTTGAGGGAATCCCATCTCGTTTAAAACTTCGTCTCGAGTTAAAAGACAGAGTTTCTTATCTAAGGTGCCTATTGCACGATAGATTTCTTTGCTCATTCTCTTGTAGTCATTATTCGATAAAAGACTTTTCAGCGCAATTAAACAGGCGAATAAATCACGTTTGCCTTTTAAATATTCACCGTTTTTATTTTGCTCGATACCAAGTTGTTTGTGGTATGGAGTTGTAGACAAAGGTTTCTTTGTCCGAAAACAGTAAATGCGATTTCCGTGAGCACAGAAATTTCTAACGATTGAAATATAGGCAAGAGCATTTTCAAGTTCGTTATCCATTATATTAAAGCGACGAGATATAGATTGTCGCTCTTGCGGAAGCATCAAGCTATAAAATTTGCTAATTGTACCGAGGGTTAAGATGTTGTTTAAGACCCATAGCGGAATATAACCATGTGCTTTTAAGTAATGAGATATACTAGGATCATTACTATGATTTGCCGTTTGTCTTTGTATTTCGGCGATAAGGTTTGTTATTTTGGATTCGGAGTCTCGCAATGTTGTATTAAAATTAGTATAAACTAAATAATTTTTATGTCCATGAGACTCTGAAAAATAGTATGAAATTAAACTTTTTATATGTGTTTCCACTTCTAAAATATATCTAAAAAAGATATCGCGAAGAACTCTATCAAATTGATAAAGCGCGTTGATTTCATTCATTGTTGTCCCTTGACGATATCTAACAGTATCTGATTCGATATCTAAAAATAATTTGTTATAACCATTTATAAGATTATAATAGCCGTGTTTTTCTAATACTCGTTTCGCATAATCGCGAGCGGATGAATCTTGAATCTCAACTCCGCGTTCTTGTAAAAGAGTAACGAGCTCATCAAGTGTTTTAAAAACTTTTCCTCCATAAAAAGCCCCCATAAATTAAAAAGACCCGGGGCCCGAAGGACACCCGAGTACGTTCCATAATATTATATTCACTCATAAGAAATATATTCTTTTAAGTGATGCAATCATAACACGTAGATTCGAAAGTGTCAAGTGTTTTACGGAAATTTATTAAAAACAATATCGGAAATTTGTACAAAAAAATACTTTTTATAAAGGTATTAATTTGGATATTGTTCTGTGTTGACAAAATATTTTTATTGTGTATTACAAAGCATTGCCTGCTTAACTTCCATTATTTACCTGTAGTATTTCGTAGCACAGAAGCCTTGTAAAAAAATAGACTATTCAAGATTTTGAATAGCGTAATCAGCTTCTTCTGCTGTAAATTTCTCTCCGTGTTCGGAAGTTAACTGATCACGGATAGCATCAGGAGACATTGCCATTGAGTCTTGATAAGACTTTGCTTTCTCTAATGCGTTTGCGTTCCAGTCTGCGTCGACATTATCGACAGCGTATTGAGCTTCTTCTGCCGTAAACTTTTCCCCATTTTCGGAAATGAGCTGATTGTAAATTCCAGCTTTAGACATATGCATCTGTTCGCTATAATCTTTAGCTTTTGCTAATGCGTTTGCATTCCAATCTGCTTCGACATTATCAATTGCATATTGTGCGGCTTCTGCAGAAAACTTTTCTCCATATTCAGATGTGAGCTGATCATACACAGCTTGTTTGGACATATGGAGTGTTTTGCTATAGGATTTCGCTTTTTTCAATGCTGATTTGTATTCAGCAGGAATATTGTCGTCTTCGGATGGAGTTTCTTCGGCAACTTTATCTTTGCTATCAGCAGTTTGATTTTTGGAAGTCGAAGAATTATTTTGTGAAGCGGTCTTTTTGCTTTCATCATCTCCTCCGCCAAGTGCAGAACCAATTATAGCAATAACAACGATGGAGATAATAATCCATTTGAGTTTTCCGCCCTGTTTCTTTCCACACTTAGGGCAGAATTTAGCCCCTCTTTCAAGTTCAGTGTTGCAGTGTTTGCATTTGTTCGTTTGCATTTCTTTTGTTCCTCTCTTTCTTTAGGTTGAGAGAACTTACATCATAGGGGAAACCATACCCCCTCTATATAAACGCCGTAGCGGTTATATCATTAAACTCTTTCTCAAATTGTTAAGTTTGGAATAAAATAAATTATGTAATTATCTAGTGTCGTGAAGACACCATATTTATTTCTGTAGCACTCAATTGCTTCATGTAAAAATTCTTCGGTCACTTCCAAGTATTCGGCAATTTCGTGCATATCTTGGCAACCAGCTTCAAAAGCTCGGATGATGCCAGCTAATCCAATTTGTTTGTTATAAGCCCATAGTCTTGCTTGACGTTCCTGTTTCCGATTCTGAGCATCTGTCATGTCGACAATATTTCCAACGGTAGTGTAATGGTGTCCCAGTTCTTCTGCGAGGACACAGGCTTTTTCGGTTGATGTATCAATATCTGCACTTATTCCGATTTTATTTCCTTTGCATAATCCCTTTGCTTTTGACTTAAATTGCTTTTCAATAACGATGATATTTTCATCAGATGAAGATAGTAGCTGTTCATATACATTCATCTTTCTCACCTCTACAATTCGTCTAAATCTTCTTTCATTAATTGCTGTTGTTCTTCGTCATCGGAAAAATCGTTATGCGCAGCTTTTACTTCCATTTCATAATTAGGATTATATAAAGGATTACATATCATTTCACGAGCTGTATCTAAAAGTTTTACTTTTCCTTTTTGGTTCATTTTTTTCATTTCTTTAATAATAAGGTTTTCATAACTGTTTTTATGAATACATTGAACTTCATTAGGTGTGAGTACCGCCTCAAGAGCGGTGTTTGCCAAGTCAGCTATTACATCAGAGGCTTCTTCCGCAGTCCATCCCATTAGATATGCAGGAGATGTCTGGAGTGCTTTAGCAAATGCAACTATTTTACCTTGTGGCAATCCTCGTCCGTCTATTTCTATTTTATTAACCGAAGAACGTGATTTATAACCGACTTTCTTTGCAAGTTCTTCTTGAGATATTCCTAATTCTTCTCTTCTTGCCTTTATTCTATCTCCAATTTCCATTATATCCACCTCCTATAGTTGAATGATAGCATATTGTAGATAAATTTTCAACATAAATTGAAAAATATTGTTGACATATTTGAAACATAGTGTTATTATGACGTTGTAGACAAAATGACAACAAAAAAGAAGAAGAGGGGTGATACAGTGACTGATACGATGGAATTAAATAGGCTTATCCATAAATCTGGACTTACAAAGAGTTATATCGCTGGAAAACTCGGTATAACACTTTATGGGTTTCAGATGAAGAGGGAGAATAAAAGTCAGTTTACAGCAGAGCAAATTAAGATGCTATGTGAACTCTTGGGAATCAAGTCTCTTAGAGAAAAGGAAAAAATTTTTTTGCACAAAATGTAGACAAAAAGTCAACAACATTAAATAAGGAGGAGTAATGAGCGAACTAAAAGTAATTGAAAACGAACTTGTCCCAGTATACGAGACGAACACAGGAGAAAAAGTTGTATATGGTTCAGAACTGCACGAAGTTCTTGGGGTTAAAAGTAGATTTAATGATTGGGTTAAAAATAGACTTTCAGACGTAGACGCTTACGAGGAAGAGGATTTTGATACGCTTACTAAAAATTTAGTAAACGGTGGGACGCAGAAAGAATACATAATCAAACTCGATACTGCCAAAGAAATGGCAATGCTGGAACGAAACGAGAAAGGAAAGCAAGTCCGCAGATATTTTATCCAAGTGGAAAAGAAGTATAAATCCGCATCACTTGCCACGCAAGAACTCTCACCGCAGTTACAGGTAATGATTCAGTTAGAGCTTGAACAGAAACGACAAGCAGAAAAATTAGAGCATGTGGAAAGCCGAATCGAGAGTATAAGAGAGGTTGTTGCGATTGATACAACTTCTTGGAGAGAAGATACAGGAAGAATCCTTCGTAAAATTGGTACGGAATGCAGTGATAGTAAGTCCTATCAAGATGTTAGAGCTGAATCCTACCAGTTATTAGAAAAACGCATGGGTGTGAATGTGAGGCAGAGACTAACCAACAAGCGCAGACGAATGGCAGATGAAGGCGTTTGCAAATCGAAAAGAGATAAGCTCAACTATTTAGATGTAATTGCGGACGACAAGAAACTTATCGAGGGATATATAGCGATTGTAAAGGAATTGGCTATCAAATATGGAGTAGCTTAGCTGATTACTTCGGCGTAAGCATTGAGTATTTCTTAGAGTAGGAGCAAGAAAGGAGAGTGATGGAGATGGAAACAGTAGCATTATCAGTTTTATTCTCGGCTGTTACTACTATTGTAATAACAGCCCTATTTAGAAAAGAAGTTTTTGATTATGTTGAGGAGATATGCGAATTAAATGTTGAAGCTGTTAACGAAGTAAAACGCATAACCATATCACAGATTGAAAGGCTTGTTGCTAGTATTAATCGAAACAAGAAAGAATAAAGGATTGACCAAATGGTGTTATGGTACTTATTTAAGCAGATATGTTGGAATTTTGATATTTTCCTTCTTTCATAATTACTCGGCATTGGCAGATGCCTGTAAGTAAATTATAGGGGATTCAGGAGGACAACGCAACAAGTACAAACAGCAACACATAGATATTAGAGAGGTGAAGAAAATGAAACCAGATATGGAAAAAATCATACGGGTGCTCATTTCCCTAATAGAAGAGCAAGAGAGTGTGAAAATTGATTACACGCTCGAAAAGAAAACAGAGGACAAAACCGCTTAGGCGGTAAGGAGGTGAGGACAAGCAGTGACATACAAAGAGTATCTAAGATACAAACGCAACAAAAATCGAGCAAAGAAAAGGAGAAGGAAAGATGGAAGAAATTAAAACAGAGGAGCAGATGAAGGAAATTCAGGAGGCGATTACATATTATCATGAATTGCTTGAGCGTAATGAGATGTTAGAGAAGAGAAATCAAGCAATGCTGAAAAAGATACGACAGGAAAAGAAGGACAAGCTGAAAGCCGAGTTATGCTGCAAGATATATGCAATCATAGCAGTTGTGGCTACGATCTTTGGATTTGGAATGGTGGTTGGAAGATGTCTTACGTTTTTAACTACAATGGGATTCTAAAAAAGAGCACCCACATGAGCCGGCAAGCTCGGGTACTCGGATAATAAACCAATTAAATTGTAGAGGATTTTGGAGGGAAAGTCAAATGAAAAAATTTGAGTTAACAAGTGAGTTTATCACTAATATTTTCGGGACAAAATTATTTCGTATTAAAGCATTAATCGAGTTTGGAAACGTTAAAGCGGGTGAGCTTGGCGGTTTCGTGGAAAAAGAAGAAAATCTAAATCATGAAGGCAATGCTTGGGTGTATGGTAATGCTGAGGTGTATGGCAATGCTCGGGTGTACGGTAATGCTAGTGTGTACGGTGATGCTCGGGTGTACGGTAATGCTAGTGTGTATGGTAATGCTGAGGTGTATGGCAATGCTCGGGTGTACGGTAATGCTAGTGTGTACGGTGATGCTCGGGTGTACGGTAATGCTTGGGTGTATGGTAATGCTCGGGTGTGCGATGATGCTCGGGTGTGCGATGATGCTCGGGTGTATGGTAATGCTAGTGTGTATGGTAATGCTCGGGTGTGTGGTGATGCTCGGGTGTACGGTAATGCTGACTACGCCACGGTGCATGGTTTTGGCTCCGAATATCGTACAACTACATTTTTTAAAACAAAAGCAGGAGAAATTGGTGTGAGATGTGGATGTTTTTATGGAAATTTATCAGAATTCCGTAAAAAGGTAGTAGAGACGCATGGGGAAACGAAAAAGGCAAAGGAATACTTGATGCTTGCTGATCTGATGGAATTTAGATTTTCGGATAACTCATAAATAGAAGAGAGGAAAAGTCAATGGAACAATTAGAAGGAACGGTAACAATGCCGTTGATTGTATATCAGCAGCTTAGAAATGATACGAGTCAGATTTTTGATTCGCACGGAACTGACCATGATTCTGAGGATAAGAAGAAAGGGATTTGGATCTATTTGAATCAAGAAAAACTTTTTGACCTTGCTTGGGAAGAGATGAACAGACGCGGGATTGACATATCGAAGCACGACAGGGAAAAAGCGAGATATGAGCATGGATTTGTAAAGTTTGGGTTTAAAGAAGAGGAGGTGGATACAAATGGCACAGATGGATTATCAGATTATTAAGACATTGGTTGTATTTCCACCCGAGGGAAACGGGGTTTTTCACAAGGAATTGAATCTGATCAGCTGGAATGGGCGGATGCCAAAGTACGATTTGCGCTCATGGACCGATAATCATGAGACGATGACAAAAGGAATTACTCTGACAGAAGAACAGATGAAAGAGATTGCTTTTACCGTCTTAAAAGGAATGGGGTGTTTGTAATGGCAAGATTAACAATTAAAAATCCTTCTGTACATCCAGCACAAAAACCTACATATCGAATTCCAATTGACAGAGCAGGTGAATTTTCTATTAAAACATTTGGAAGATTTACCGATATGCATGGGGATATGGTCACAAAGCTTGGAAAGTATGAGGATTTGGGAGAACCGGAAGAACTCGCAAAGAAATTAGGAATCCGATTGGAGGGCTAAGTGAAAATGGATATATATCGAATTTTTGATTTTAAAGATGAAGAAGAGTGGCTTTCCGGAAGAATGAATGGAATTGGTGGAAGTGATGCAAGTGCAGTGGTTGGTGTTAATCCTTATAAGACAAATATCCAGCTCTTTGAAGAAAAGACTGGGAAAAGCATTCCGGAAGATATCTCAGATAAGCCTTATGTCATTTATGGTAAGTTCGCAGAAAAGCATATTCGAGAACTTTTTAAGTTAGATTATCCGGAATATAAGGTTGAGCATCACGAATTCCGGATTTTACAAAGTCTAGAATATCCATTCATGCAAGCTTCTTTAGATGGAGAGCTGACTGATCGAGATGGAAGAAAAGGAATTCTGGAAATTAAAACAACAAATATCCTACAGTCTATGCAATATGAAAAGTGGAAAGATAAGATTCCAGATAACTATTATCTGCAGATTCTTCACTACTTGCTAGTTACTGGATATGAATTTGTAGTTCTAAGAGCACATCTGAATACTACATGGGGCGGAGAAGTCAGAACACAAGTTAAGCATTACTTCATTGAACGCGAAGAAGTTCAGGAAGATTTAGATTACTTATTAAAAGAAGAAGTTAAATTTTGGAAGTATGTGGAGAGCGGAAGAAAGCCGCCTTTGATACTACCTGAAATATAGGAGGAAGAACATGGAATTTAAGATTATGAATCCGCAAGAGAGTTTAATTGCTCAGGAGATTCAGTGGAATAATAAAGAATTGAAACAGGAGATTTCAGCTAAGATGGCTGATTACGAGAATCTTGTCTTTACAGAAGAAACTATTAAAGATGCTAAGAAAGATAGAGCAAACTTAAATAAGTTAAAAACTGCCTTTGAGGATGAAAGAAAACGAATCAAGAAGCTTTATCTTGATCCATATAACAAGTTCGAAGCGCAGATCAAAGAAGTTGTTGCTCTGATTGAGAAACCAATTAGCTTGATTGACAAACAGATTAAAGAAGTTGAAGAGAATAAGAAGCTCCAAAAGAGAGCAGATATCGAAAAGATGTTTGCAGAAATCGGATTTCAGCCATTTGTCACACTTGAGAAGATTTGGGATCCTAAGTGGCTGAATGCAACAGTCACATTATCTAGTATTGAAACAAGAATGAAAGAAATCATGTTTGAGATTGGCAGCGATGTTCATACAATCAAATCTCTTCCGGAATTTAGTTTTGAAGCAATGGAAGAGTACAAGCAGTCGTTAAGTCTTGTGCAGGCTATCAATGAAGGGCAACGATTAGTAGAGATCCAAAAGAGAAAAGCGGCTCAGGAAGAAGAAAGAAGACGTAAAGAAGAGAGAGCAGCAGCTGAAGAAGCAGAAAGAAAAGCAGTAGAAAAAGCTTTAGCGGAAGCTGTGGCGGAAGAAATGGAAGCTCCAGCAAAACCAGTAGAAGTTATTCAAGAACCTGTTTATACATTAGATTTTAGAGTTACAGCAACAAAAGAGCAGTTGGATCTGCTTAAAGGATTTTTGCGACAGAACAATATTACATATGGTCCAGTGCCAACATTGAAAGGAGAATAATTATGGCAGTACAGAACAGTTTAGCTAAAAAACAGAAGATGGGAATGGCAGCATATCTCACACAAGATGCCGTGAAGAAACAGATCAACAGCGTAGTCGGTGGAAAGAATGGTACAAGATTCATTTCAAGCATCGTTTCAGCAGTGCAGACAACTCCAGCATTGCAGGAATGCTCAAATCCTAGTATTTTATCTGCTGCACTTTTAGGAGAGGCATTGAACCTTTCGCCCTCGCCACAGCTTGGCCAGTTTTACATGGTTCCTTTCGATAACAAGAAGAAAGGATGCAAGGAAGCTCAGTTTCAACTCGGCTATAAAGGATATATTCAACTTGCAGTTCGCTCAGGGTATTACAAGAAATTGAATGTTCTTGCTATTAAACAGGGGGAATTAGTTCGATACAATCCATTGGATGAAGAGATTGAAGTAAATCTAATTGAAGATGATATTCTTCGAGAAGAGACACCGACAGAAGGATATTATGCAATGTTTGAGTATGAGAATGGATTCAGGAAGACTATGTACTGGTCAAAGAAAAAGATGTTGGCACATGCAGAAAAGTATTCATTTGCGTTCTTCAAAAACGGTGGTGCAAAAGCTTTGGAACTTATTGAACAAGGCAAGATTCCTGAAAAGGATATGTGGAAGTATTCTTCGTTTTGGTTTAAAGATTTCGATGGAATGGCTCTTAAGACAATGCTTCGGCAGCTAATCAGCAAATGGGGAATCATGAGTATTGATTTGCAGACGGCTATTGATAAAGATATGGCTGTTATTCAAGAGGACGGTTCTGTTGAGTATGTGGAGAATGATTCAGCGGAATATGAAGAAAATATTGTATCGGATCAGGAGTTTCAAGAAGTAGAAAATATAAAAAAAGATGAAGCTATTGAGACAGACAAACAAGAATCTAGTGTAGAAAGTAATTTTTTTAATTAAAGAAAGGATGATAGATTATGCAGCACATTGATTTAGAGAAATTTGCGAACGGTGCTTTCTCGGCACAGGTAAACAGAGCAATCGAAGAGGTAACAAAAAAATATTCAGGATCCAAACACGGAAGCTTTAGCAACTCGAAAAATTACAATTACAATTGGATTCAAGCCGAATCAGGAGCGTAACTTTGTTACAACCGGAGTGCAGGCGAAGACAACCCTTGCACCGGCACTTGGAACTGTTACAGCGATGAGCATGGGAAGAGATATCAAGACCGGGAATGTTGAAGCAGTTGAAGTTGGAAATCAAATCCCAGGTCAGATGTCGGTACAAGATTTGCAGACGAACAGCGTAGGTGTGGTAGATGGACAGGCAGTAGATACCGAGACAGGGGAAATTCTTGGGGATGCACAGCAGGACGGAAAAGTAATTGATTTAAGAACAAAACAGGCATAGGAGGAATATAAGATGATGGAAGGATTAAGAGAAGCATTACAATTTATTACTGATTTAAAAGAGGACGCATTGGAACCAAAGATTGTTGAAATTGCAGAGAAAACATATTGTAATCAGTCATTAGTCAGATACGGAAAAGAGGATTTAGCAGAGGCGATTACAGCAAGCACTCTGACATCAATTGTAGATTACATCAAACAGAAATCTGATGAGATGCGGGAATCTAGTATTTTACATATCGTAAATCCTACAACATTAGAATTATACTCTGGTTTGCTGGAAGAGAAGAGACGCGAAACATTGTTCCGCTCCAAAGCGATTGTAAATGAGTTTGAGTTTGACAAATGGTATGATCAGGAACGTTTCTTGATTGAGCTGCAGGCGAACTTTATTAAAAATGAAGATTTAGAAAAGATTATGATGGTAGCAGGTAATATTCAATCTGGAACGACAGCAAACTATAATGATGATGGAATCAGTCAGAAAACAACTATCCGTTCAGGAGTCGCAAATAATTCGGATGTAATCGTACCAAATCCGGTTAAACTGATGCCATACCGTACCTTTAATGAGTTGAAACAGCCGGAAAGTGCATATGTATTCAGAATCCGGGATGATCAGGGAACGCCTTTATTTAAACTGATTGAAGCGGATGGCGGTATTTGGAAGAACGAAGCAATGCTTAGTATTAAGAATTATCTGCAGACAGAGCTTGCAGAGGAAATTGAGAAATATAATATTACTATCATTGCCTAAAAATTCAAGGTATCTCCATAAAGGGATCAATAATATATCACACACGGAACTTTAAAACTTGTTTCAATGCCTCCTGCTGAATGGTAGGAGGCAGAAAGGAGAAGCATGAAATCAGTAAGTTTTCACGTGCCGGGAAAGCCACAGGGAAAGGCAAGGGCGCGTACATTTTATAATCCGAATCTCGGAAGACATATGTCAGTAACACCGGATAATACGGTATTGTACGAGAATCTGATAAAGACGATGTACATTCACGCTGCAAAAGGCTGTAAGTTTGAGAAAGGCGAACCGGTTACACTCTGCATCGTTGCAAGATATATGCCGGCAAAGAGTACTTCTAAGAAAAAGCTGCAACAGATGTTAGATGGAGAAATTCTTCCACTTAAGAAGCCGGATATGGATAATATTGTGAAAGTAATTGCGGATGCCCTGAATAGTGTTGCATATCAGGACGATTCGCAAGTTGTATTTGTAAAAGCAAAGAAAGTCTATTCTGCACTTGAAGGTGTGGATGTGACGATTCAGGAATATAGAAAAGGAGAGTAGGTGGTCCGTATGGGGCGTGGTGCTCCGAAAAAACCAGGACTTACATACTATCCGAAGATGCTTGATTTCTACGAAGATGATAAAATCTTTGATTTGTTGGACGAATATGGTCCATTGGGCGTGACAATCTATGACTGTATACTTTGTATCGTATATAAAAACGGATATTACGCTGAAATCCCACTAGATAAGCTATCAAAAATGATCACTAAGATGATCGGAAACAAGTGGGTAAAGAACAAACATGTTGTCGTACAAGTGGTGCACTTTTGCTCTGAGATAGGTCTCTTAGATGATGACCTCATGACGAAAAACATCATCACCTCTGTTGGAATTCAGAGACGTTATTACGAGATAGCAGTAACACGCATGAAAAGACAGCTTTATAGTGATAAGTATTGGCTCCTCGGGAAAGAGGAAAAAGAGGAGCCTTTATTAAATGCACCCTTAAACGGAATTAGTTCGGAAGTTAATCGAATTAATTCGGAAGAAATTCGAGATACTTCGGAAGTAAGTCCTATAGAAATAAAAGAAAATAAAAATGTATATATAGATGCCTTCGGCGATTCTGAGATTGAGAGATATTTCCAGTTGTATGTGATGACACGGAACAACAATGGAGATAACTTATCGGATACTCAGATACAGATGCTAAGAGAAGAATTGCTTTCCATATCTGCTGACAGAGAAGAACAGCTTGCAATGCTGAGAAAAGCTACAACCGGTCTTTGGAAAGGCTTCTATCCATTATCCAAACCTAAAAAGAAGAAATCGGAGAGCACACAGAAGGCAAAGAAGAAAGCATCTTTTAATAACTTTGATGGAAGAAAATATGATATGGAGGCTTTGGAAGCACAGATGCTTGCAGTAGACGAAATGGGGTGTGATAAATGATACACACAGAATTGATTAAAAATAGATTTGACTCTCTCGAAGCGTATGAGAAATTTGCTTTGGAATGGGCGGAGGTGTGCTGTAAAGTGAGTAAAAGCAGCCGAAACAGGGCGGAAAAGGAACGGTTTGAAAAGGCGAAGAGAGTTCGAGACATGGAAAGTTAGGAGGAAGAAAGCATGAGTTATGAATATAAAATTGAACTGGTAGAAGAATTACCGAAAGAAATTCCAATAAAGAAAAATGGAACATTAGATACAAGAAATGAATGGTATGGACATTCATACGGGGAATCAGTTGGAAGAGTTTATGATGATGGAAAAGTAGAGTCGTTTTTTATAAAAGACCAAGAAAATAAGAACACAGAGTTGTTTGACGTGCTCAGAAGCAGTCATCTTGTAGAGACAAGACATAGAAACTTGATAAATCGAAAGACTGGAGAGGATAAATCTTGTACAGAATATTATGTTATGCATAGAGTAGTAGGACATTGTTCAGGACTTCCAACAGTGACAGATGAAGTATTATCCAGTTGCATGAATGTAAGATATAGATATATGTATGAAATTTTGTTAGTTGCAGAAGAGGGGCTTAAACGATATGTAACAACAGAAATTAGAACAGATGGACCTTATACCGTATGTCTTTATGATGAGATGAATGAAATTGAAGAGCTTTTTGAAGAACTTGCAGAAAACGAAGAAAAAGGGTTCCGATTTGATAGTTATGGAACGCTATGTGTCTTGTTTTATGATGATTTTGGAGATCAGATAGAAGCAGAATTTTTTAGCATGAGAGAACTATTGATGTGCATTCATTCTGTGAGACTGGTTGAATTAGAATCGGAGATTGTTGATTAAGTGGAGGAATAAACATGGAGAGATTAACTATAAGTAAAATAACGGAAGAAACAGGAGCATATGAACTTGCACATAATTGCACCTTTATACGAGATGGAGAAACATGGTATAGAGATTTCGACAATGAAATCAGATTAAGAGATATGATGCGAGAAATCATAAAGAACCATTCTCAGTACGATGAACAATGCGACGATGATGAGATTCTCGATGAAATTCTCTTCGAAAAATTTACAATATCCGGCGGATGATATTGATGGTTTGATAGCTGTATTCAGTATGCTTGCATGGAGTCATTCGGATCTAAGAGAAAGATTAAAAGCATATGAAAATACCGGATTAACTCCAGAACAGGTGCAGGAGCTAAAAGAACGTGATACGGCGAAGAGAACGATTAAGACTAAGGGATTGAAAAATTTTCATGGAAATATTTATAAAGTAGTTGGCGAATGTTCTAACTGTGGCTGTGGTGTAAATAGCTTTATGATGTTTTGCGACTACTGCGGACAGCGGTTAAAGTGGGAGGCTTAGAGATGCGAGAAATACTTTTTAAAGCAAAGAGGTTGGATAACGGCGAATGGGTAAAGGGTAGTCTGATATCGACAGAAGATAACTCAGGTTTTATTCTTCAAAGCAAAACGAAAGCGTTTATTCCAAAAGGGGCTAATACGTTTTGTTCGACAGAGTGTTATGAAATCGACCCAACCACTCTCTGCCAGTACACCGGACTGACCGACAAGAACGGTAAACGGATTTGGGAGAATGATATTATTGAAGACGATGTAAATTGTTACAGAGTATATTGGAGCAAAAAATACAGCAATTTTTCTTGTGAATGTGTCAAAACAGATGAGCCAATATTTAAAGGAAGAAAATGGGATTTATGGTCGATCATACAAGAAGAGGAAATATATGTTAAAGGAAACATTTTTGATAACCAAGAGCTGTTGGAGGTAGAGTGATGAAATACAGAAAGAAACCAGTAGTTATTGAAGCGATTCAATGGAAAGAGAATACAACGGAGATAATACAATTTTGTGGAAATAAATGTTCTTACAATGCAAATGATACTGCTTGGGAAGTTGGAAAAGGGATACCAAATGAAGAACTTATCATACATACCCTTGAAGGAGATATGATAGCGAGCAGAAATGATTACATTATAAAGGGTATAAAGGGAGAGGTTTGTCCATGCAAACCAGATATATTTGAGAAAACATATGAAGAGGTGGGGGGAATGAATGTATTAGAGAAGATTTTGGAAGAGATAGAAGAACGTGTGAACATTGTTGAAAACATTCCAGTAAATGAAGATGATGATTTTCTGGATGGTGAGGAGTGTTATGAAGACGGAAGAGTACAAGGTCGGTATGAAGAGCTGGTATGGTGCAGAGGCATGATCCATTCCCACATGGATGATGCGACAGATACGAATGACGGGTGGATTCTAGTAGAGGACGGATTGCCGGAAGGTGGAGAGAAAGTATTAGTATGGTACGAATATTTCCGGTATGGAGAATACAACAGAATGTTTCAAACGCATGGTATTGGATGGCAATATGATGGGCACTGGAGTGGCGATGTAAGTGGTACAAAAGCAAGATGTATAGCATGGCGTCCACTTCCGGAACCGTACAAGCCTAAGAAACTACAAACAGAGGAGAAGCCGGTACAATGACCGGCTAATTATGAAAAAGAAAATCTATATAAAAAACTAAATGTCTTTGTTTGATTATTACTATACACAGGATTTATGATGATATTGTGTTTGAAAATCATAGATTTTGTGAACGAAGTTTTAAAGATTTGTGAAAGAGGAGTAGGAGGTGTGAGATGAGCATTGTGAATTTTAATATCCCGGATGATGGATGGTTTTCGATGAATTGCAATACTTTGCCGTTAGATAAGCAATTATGCGTAATTATTCATAGATATAGCAATCAATCTCCGGGAATATATCAATACAGAAAAGCGGACTGGTTGCATAAAGAAAGCGATTATTTCTTAGATGTTTCGGAACGATGGAGATTAGAAAGCATTGGGTGCGAAGAAGAATGGGAACCAAGCTTTGCGACGGCTGGAATCATAAAATACTGGAAACCGTTAGGACTTCCGGTCAATGAAAATGAGAGATTGCAGCTAGAAATCGAACGGTGGTTTGAAGATGACGATACTTAGAGGACAGCGGAGCACGGTCTTAAGTGCTCCGACAGAAAGAGGTGATAAATTGAGCTATGGAAGAACACGGAAGCAAGCAAAGCTGGACGAAGAAAATACCTTTGATGATATTATAAAGCGAGGACCGTCAGAAAGTGCAAAACGTCAGATGCAGCACAATGCATATCAGAGCATTGAGGTAATGGACTACATCAGGAAAATACATAAGGGAGGTGGTGCCGGTGGACAAGTTAAAACTAAAAAAGTACATACCGAACAAAGCAAGACTTAAAAGAATTGATGCGAGGATAGAAGAACTTTGTGAGACTGAGCCGGCAGGAGAAGTGATGGGAAAGGTTCGTGGGTCAAGTAAAGATTTTCCCTATACGGAAGTTAGGACATCTGTGATGATACCTGATCCGGATGAGCAGGAGCGAATAAACAAGCAAATCAGGAAAAAAGAAGAGGAACGCTTGCAGGTGTTGGCAGAGATTCAAGAGGTAGAAGAGTTTCTTGACGGGATAGGGGATGTGGAGATTAAAGAGATTTTTGAATTGCTGTACGTGGATGTGAAGAAGCAGAGAGAGGTTGCAGACATCATCGGATATAGCAGAGGAAGAATTTCGCAAATAACAAGTGAATACTTGAAAGATTAACACAATTAACATTTTAGATATGTTATAATTATTCTAGAAAAGTTATAATTAACTTTAGGCTTTTCTTCCCAAAACACACTTATATATCGAAAAGGGCGCCTTGCAAATTGTGAGGTGTCTTTTTTTGTAATATTTGATAAAAAGAACAGATGTTTCTTGTATATTTTCTGTTTATAAGATATAATATATTTGAAATGTTAGAGGAAACAAAAGCTATCATTTCAAAATTTCGTTAGGAACAGTTGCTTGTAAAGGAGTGAAAAAAATGAAAACCACAATAAGCAAGAGCTTTCTGGACGGATTTGCAAGAGCATTGAGCTTAGATAGTACAAAAGAATGGCCAAATATCTATGATGATAAAATGAAAGATTATATGGCATTAAGGGGCGATTGGGATAATGTCGGAAAATCAATCCGAAAAGAAACAAGAAATTTCAAAAGAACCAGTTTCAGACATTGAAATTGAAAACGAAAAGCAAGCGGAGCAAGTAAAACAGGTAGTGGTTGAGGCGATAAGAAGCGAATTCAGTGGGCCAATGCCACCCCCGAGTATACTTTCGGGGTATGAAAAAATTCTGCCAGGTGCCGCTGATAGAATTTTGTCAATGGCAGAAAAGCAATCTGCACATCGACAAAAGATGGAAGAAAAAATGATTAAAACAGAATCAAGAGATAGCCTTTTGGGGGTATTGTTTGCATTTTTTCTAGGATTTGGTTGCATAGTTGCGGCTGTGGTTATGGTAATTGCAGTTCCCGAAAATGCAGGTGCTATTTCAGGTGCTGCTTTAGGTGTTATTGGAATTGGTGCAATTATAACAACATTTATAAAAAGTA
>ENA-OQJN01000258-OQJN01000258.1-human-gut-metagenome-genome-assembly--contig:-NODE-258-length-25403-cov-4.305428_pt1 | contig 25403 bp, 28 predicted proteins | sample MGYA00242610_ERZ504777 | MGnify/ENA primary metagenome ERZ504777 (study PRJEB26092, sample SAMD00036350) | human gut metagenome | host: Homo sapiens | study: EMG produced TPA metagenomics assembly of... | reverse complement strand
ATGCCGCCGCCGAAAGCTATCTCACCTTTCAGCACAACGAGTATACCGGTCTGCCTATTCTGGACGAGAAGGGCAGACCCAAGCTGCGGGATTCGTACCTGCTCGACACCCTTGAGTGCGGCGAATCCTCGTTCGCTATGGCCTGCCTGATTGCCAACCGCAAGTACGGCAAGAACGGCAGGCGGGAGGACGTGAAGACCCACCATTATATTATAAGTTTTGATTCGAAGGACGCAGTAGAGAACGGCCTGACCATGGAGCGGGCGCAAGCCCTTGGCTTGCAGTTCTGCAAGGACAACTTCCCCGGTCATCCCGCCATCGTCTGCACTCACCCGGACGGTCACAACAGTGCCGGAAACATCCACGTCCACATCGTCATCGGCAGCTTGCGTGTCCGCACTGTGGAACGGCAGCCCTTCATGGACAAGCCGTGTGACTGGGAAGCGGGCAAGAAGCACCGCTGCACTTCTGCCATGCTCCGGCACCTCCGTGTCGCAGTCATGGAGATGTGCGAGCAAGCCGACCTGAACCAGATCAACCTGCTGGAAGCTCAAGGCGACCATGTTTCGGAGCGCGAGTATTGGGCGCAGCGGCGCGGACAACGCCGCCTCGACCATGCCAACGCCAAACTTGCCATCGAAGGGCAGCAGCCCACCCAGACCGTCTACCAGACCGAACTGAACAAGCTGCGGAAGCAGATCTACTCCGTGCTGAACAAGTCCACCACCTTCGAGGAATTTTCTGCATTGCTCATGCAGGAACACGGCATCGCCGTGAAGGAAAGCCGAGGCCGGTTGAGCTACTGCCCACCCGGTCGGGCAAAGTTCATCACCGCCAAGAAACTGAGCAAGAAGCTGGAAAAAGAGCAGGTGCTGATCGCCCTCTCCCAGAACATCCAGCTCACACCGACAATCAAGCCCAGCAGCAAACAGAAGCCGGATAAGATCAGGAAACTGGTTGACATTCAGGCGAACGTTGCTGCGGGCAAGGGCATCGGCTACGAGCGTTGGGCGAAAAAGTTCAACCTCAAACGCTGGTCGCAGACGCTGTGTCTCCTGCAGGAGAAAAAGCTGCTCAGCGAAGATGCCCTGAACCAGCACATTGCCGAACTGCAAACCCAGCACAACGATGCACTGGCGGTGGTCAAAGACCTGGATGCCCGCATGGTCTCCCTCAAGGAGCTGCGCGGGCATCTTGTGGTCTATCGGCAGTACAAGCCCCTTGCACAGAAGCTCCAGACTGTGCGGAATCCCGCCAAGTTCAAGGAGCAGCACCGTGCAGAGTTTGCTGTGTACGAGGCCGCTTGCGCCTATTTCAAGGCCAACGGGCTCAGGACACTGCCGGACCTCAAAAAGCTGGATGCCGAATACCAGACCCTTTCCTCGGAGAAAAACAGGTTCTACACCCGCTACAAGAAAGCGCAGATCGAACTGCGTGAACTCCGCACCGCACAACAGAACGTGGAAGCCTTCTTCCGCAAGGAAGAGCGCAGCCACGCCGTACCGCAGCAGGAGGTCAAATGAACAACACTCTGACGGATCGATGTGTGAATAAACCCAACCTCACCCACGCCCCTCACCGGGCTTCGTCCTTTCGCCTGTACCCCACCTATTGGGACGGAGGGTAGCACCTCTGTCTTTTCGGACGTAAAGAACGTCATCTCGACCCGGCAGGCGGCGGAGCTGTACAGCTTCGCCGTAAACCGGAACGGCATGATGTGCTGCCCCTTCCACGGGGATAAACACCCCAGCATGAAGGTGGACAGCCGTTTCCACTGTTTCGCCTGTCAGGCGGATGGCGATGTGATCGATTTTGTCGGCAGACTTTTTCAACTTTCTCCCTATAAGGCTGTGGAAAAGTTGAAGAACGATTTCAGCATGGCACTTGCCGACGGCAAGGTGCGGCTTGCTCCCCGCAGACCGCCCACCGTCCGGCAGCAGCTGCTGGACTATTACCGCTGTCTGCAGCGTTGGCGGGTCCGATATGCACCGCAGTCACCCACAGAAGAACTTCACCCCTGCTTTCTTGAAGCGATAGAGAACCTTGACATCGTTGAATATTATCTGGACTGTTCGGTGCTCCCGGACCCGCAGACCGAAAACGAACTACGGAAGTATTGGGAGGGATTGCATGAGCGACTGGAAAAAGAGGAACGAAGATTGGCGTGATGAGGACGAACTGGAAGAAGAGGAAGAATGCGAATGCCCTTGGGTAGACAGCAAGGGCAAAGTGCGTGAAACCGCTTACTGCCAGTACCTTTTAGAGAAACACCCCATGATGTGCCTGAAACAGAAGCTGTTCGACCAGAACGGCGAGGTAGACGAGGACGCACTGCTCTACGAAGTCCACAGCGACCTCCGTGACTTTGTGCTCGACAACCTTGCCAAGAAGGAGAAGCAGGTTCTGGACGCACTCCGTATCGAAACCTATACCCCTGAATGGAAACCCCAGCTTGACCGCATCCATCTCCAGAACGGAACCTACTTTCTGGACGAGCGGGGATTTGTGCCGGAAAAGGAACTCTGCCTGAACCGGCTCCCCGTGGAATACCAGCCCGATGCCCCCGCACCGACCAAGTGGCTGGAATTTCTGGACGGTCTGCTCATCCCGGAGGACATTCTGACCTTGCAGGAATACCTTGGCTATCTCCTGATCCCGTCTACCAAGGCGCAGAAGATGCTGGTCATGACCGGCAAGGGCGGCGAGGGAAAATCCCGCATCGGCTTGCTGCTGAAGAAGCTGTTCGGGGAAGCCTCTCACTCTGAATCCATCCTCCGCATCGAAACGAACCGCTTTGCCAGTGCAAATCTGGAGTACAAGCTGGTCATGGTCGATGACGACCTGAACATGGTGGCTTTGCCCGAAACCCGGAACATCAAGTCCATTGTCACCGCCGAGGACCGTTTGTGCATCGAGCGGAAGAACAAGCAGGCTGTCCAAGGTCTGCTGTACGTTCGTTTCATCTGCTTCGGCAATGGCAACCTTGTGGCTGCTCACGATGACAGCGACGGCTTCTGGCGCAGACAAATCCTCATCACGGTGAAAGACCGTGACCCTGCCCGGGTGGATAACCCGTTCCTTATCGAAGAGCTGTCCGAGGAGCGTCCCGGCATCCTGCTGTGGATGTTGGAGGGTCTGCATCGTCTGCTGGCGAACCGCTATCAGTTCACCATCAGCGAGCGCTCCATCCAGAACCTTGAAGCAGCCATGGCGGACAGCGACAACCTGACCCAGTTCATGCAGGCAACGGCGTATGTCCGCTTCAAGCCCGACACCGAGGAACGCTCCACCTACCTCTATCGCGCCTACACCAAGTGGTGCGAGGATAATCTGGAATCGCCTGTTCCGCAAAAGAAGTTCAGCCAGTTCCTGCTGAAAAATGCAGGGAAGTATGGCCTGACCTTTTCCAAGCACATCGAGGGAAAGTACCGCGGCTTCCGGGGCGTATGCGTCCACCCCGCCTTTGCTGCGGCATAAAACACACGAAAAGTGAAAATCTCCCGCCCTACGCGCCCCAAAGCATTTGTTTTTGCCTGTGATCGTTGTTTTCTTGGGGCGCGTATCTGCCCTTTCCGGGCGGATGCGGGGCGGCAACACGCTCTTCGGGGCGGGAGAGAAACCAAGATGCGCCCCAAGAGGGCGCGTACATCCCAGCCATGCGCCCCATAAAATCAACACAGAAAGGTACTTTTGTGTGGTTTGGGGCGCGTAGGGCGCGTAAATTCAAGTTCTCGCACTTTTTTGGGCTGCTGCTTCGGGTCAGGAGCGGCAGGCCCTTACATATTTACCGGCCCACAAGGGTGCAGCTCAACCGGAGCTGCGCCGGGTCTGGAGAAGTGCAAAGGAGACATGCCTATGACGAATGTCCGCAAAAATTCCGCCAAACTGACCCGTGAGGACTTGAAAATCGTGCCCGAATCCCCTACAATGAAATTGTCCGAACCCCCTGCCGTAGAACCTTCTGACCAGACCAGCAAAACCGTCCGACACGCCCCGCTCGTTTACCGGGTGGAGGAGATCGCCCAACTGTTGGCGATCTCCAACCGTGCTGCGTACAATCTGTGCAACACCACGAAAGACTTCAAGGTGATCCGCCTCGGTACCAGCATCCGGGTAAGCAAGCAGAGCTTTGACGATTGGTTTGCAGCGGTCTGAGAGAGGGAACATCTATGGCATCTATTATGAAACGTGGCAACACGTATTCCGTCCGATACAACTACAAAGATCATGCTGGCAAGCCCTGCAAGGGCTGGGAAACCTTCAAGACCAAGGCCGAAGCGCAGGAGCGCAAGATCACGGTGGAGAAGGAACTGCTGGACGGCACCTTCCTCGTGCCCGACACCATGACGGTCGAGGAAATGCTGTACAAGTGGATTCCCATTCAGTCCAGCAAACACAAGTGGTCTCCCAAGACCTACACCCAATCTGTGGCGATGGTGCAGAACCTCATCGTGCCGTATATCGGAAAGCGGAAGGTGCAAGACCTCCGCACCTACGACATTGAGCAGTTCTACGCCACCCTGAGCCAGACCCCTTGCGGCCAGTACGTTCACGGCGAAAAGCAGAAGCTGACGGAAAATCAGAAGAAGCGGCTGTTATCCAGCACGTCCATTCACGAAGTCCACACGCTCCTGAAGACCGCCTTCTCGTATGCCGTTGACTGGGATCTGATCCACAAATCGCCTACTCCCCGTGAAGCCCCCAAGATCAATACCGAAGAACGCACCATCTGGGATGAACGCACCATGTTGGCGGCGCTGCAGACCATCGAGAACCCTGCCCTGCATCTGGCTGTGCACATGAGCATGATCCTCTCCTTGCGAGAGGGTGAGATCCTCGGCTTGCAGCCGAGTGATCTGGACTTTGACGCAGCAGACGGACGGGGAACCATCTCGGTGAACAAAGCCCTGCAGCGTGCCGACAAGGTCGCCTTGTCCAAGATCGACCCCACCCAGATCTACCACACCTTCCCGGACAGACGGGAGGGGAGTAAGTCCTCGCTGATCCTTAAGCGGACTAAGACCAAAAAGTCCAACCGCATCCTGTACATGACCAAGCCCTTGAAAGAGGAGCTTCTGGCATGGCTGGAAAAGATGAAGCAGGACGAGCAGAGCGCCCCGGAAAAGTACAGCAACTGCGGTCAGCTGTTCCGCTTACCAGACGGCTTACCCATTGCCCCGGACGTTCTGACCAAGTGGTATCGCCAGTGGAGAGCAGAGCACCCGGAGTTTGAGAAGATCGTGTTCCACGGTCTGCGCCACTCCAGTGCCACCTACCAGCTGCTGCAATCTGGCGGTGACTTCAAATCGGTGCAGGGCAATACCGGCCACGCAACCGCCACCGTCCTGATGGACACCTACGCTCACACGCAGGACAAGCCCCGGTTGGAGCTGGCTGAGAAGCTGGAAGCAGACTTCTATTCACAGGACATCGGTTCCCACAAATCCGGCTCTGTGCCGGTAAAAGAAAATCTGCCGGACAGCATCCAGATCACCCCGGAAGGGATGCTGAAAGTTGTCCGACAGATGAACCCCGAGCAGCGGCGTGAGTTCACCCGCCTGCTGTTCGCCTGAAAAAAGTATGGAAAAAACGCTCACGATGCACAGAATGCAGACAATGCAAGGAAAAACACGGCTTTCCCGCCGGTGTGCAAAAAGTGTGCAAAAGTGTGCAGAGTCCCAGAAAATGGAAAACCCCACGAGGAATCTTACGATTCTTCGTTTGATTTTGGTGCGCTCGAGGGAACTCGAATCCCTGGCCCTCTGATTAAAAGAGAGGCTTGATATGTCATTTCATATCTTTTTATATTTGATTTTATATAGATAATTCGTCATTTTATGCAATTCCTATTGCAACTCATTTTGTTAAGTCGCACCGTGTTGTCGCATTTTTGTCGCACTTTCTTTTGCCAACCCGACCCGATATGACACTGTATATTTTACCTTCTAGTATGGCCTTAGCATCATCATAATTTCGCCGGGCAAAATATTGTGGAAAGATGTTGAAAACATACTTTTCAAGCATTTTCTCGGTTCTGGGGAGAACATACAACTCACTCTCTGCTCTGAAATCAAGGGCAGGGAGCTTTTTTATTCTACCCCCGGGCCTCATTTTCTGCTGTAGTCCGCTCCTGTTCCATACGGTGCTTGACCGCTTCATAGACATAGGCGTTGACGCTTTGCCCCGCCTGTTTTGCGGCCTGCTGAATTTCTTCTTTTTCTCCTTTGGGGACGGATAACTCCAAACGGTCATAGTTGTTTTTGACGTATTTGTGGACTGCACGCTGTTGTGCGGCGGTTGTTTTTGCCATGGGGTATCGCCTCCTGTACCTTTATAGTTTTTATTATAGCTACTGTTGCCTATTCCCGTGAATATAAAATTTGACTATATTTTGAGCCTTTTTCTTGTGCAATATTCCATCTTTATATATTCCCGTGAATAGTTTATACTCATGCCATCGGGAACACACATTCCCCCAACAACACACAGACAGAGAGGTAAAACACATAAGCATCTATACTTTACTCACCCTTGTAGAGCAGTACAAGGAAGCCGCCCAGCTGATTGAGGCAGCACAGACCGAACAAGAAACGCTCAAAGCCCAAATCAAGGAAGCTCTTGCAGAGCGCGCTACAAACTATCTTGAGGTAGGCTGTCACAAAATTCGTCTGTCCGACTTTTCCAGCACACGACTGGACAGCAAAGCCATCAAGACAGTTGCCCCGGACCTGTACGCCCAGTACAGCAAAACCGTCACAGGCCAGCGCTTGACCATCAACTAAGAAAAGCCCCATACAGCGCCCACCGTCCAAAGTCAGCGTTGTACAGAGCCTCTAACAAGCCCGCCGGGGCGGGATGCATCTTTAGTATACCTGTCCCGGCCTTTTTTATCAAGAGAAAGGTCGTTCACCATGAAAAGCACCATTAAGACCAGCCGCACCGCAGGCCAGCTCGAAAAGATGTTCCGGGAGCTCAACAAGCATTACTACAACGGCGAATTGCCAGAGCCCATCATCACTCTGAAAAAGACGCCCTCTGCCTATGGTCACATCACCACGGTCAAAACTTGGACGGTCAGCACCGAACAGGGCACAGAGCAGCGGTATGAGATCAATATTTCCACTGCAACACTGGACCGCCCCATTGAGAACACCACGGCCACCCTGCTGCACGAGATGGCACACCTTTACAATCTGGTTCACGGTATCCGCGATACATCCAGCCAGAGCGGAGCCTATCACAACAAGCGCTTTAAGGCCACCGCAGAGGCCCACGGCTTAGTCATTGACCATCACGAGAAATACGGCTGGACCGTTACAAGCCCGTCCGAAGAGCTGTTGGACTTCATCATCTTTATGGGCTGACAGGATATCCAGATGACAGAGGGCCTGACGTGGGCAGATATGTGCGGCACTGGTACAGCCAGCAAGGGACCGGGCAGCAGCCAGACAGGAGCCCCTAAAGCCACCCAAGGCCAAAAGCAGCACCCGGCGGTGGGTATGCCCCAAGTGCGGAACTATCATCCGCAGCACTAAAGAAGTACGGGTTATCTGTGCCGACTGTATGGAACTGTTCGTAAAGGCTGACTAAGCCCCCAAGAGACAGAGAGACAAGGGACGAGTGAGAGTAGTCTGTTTTGTGAGTGTACATACAAAGAGGAGCGATATCATGAAAACCATCAGCACCAGAATTGTATCCCTGCGCAAGGATGCAGGCTTGTCACAGCAGCAGTTAGCCGATGACCTCAACCTGTCCAGCCGGGCTATTAGTCTGTGGGAGACTGGCCGGAGAGCACCTGATTTGCAGTCCGCTTTACTCTTGGCCGATTACTTTCATACCACGCTGGACTATCTGGTTAAGGGAGAGCACAGTTGAAAAGTAGAGTGTGCCCTATCTTGCATCCAAAGCGTCATCAAAATCTTGAAATTTAGGGTTGGTTTCGGCTTTGTTTTCAAAAGTTTCGCTTATCTCTGACCCTATTTTTCTGCCAACCAGTGAGGTACTACCATGAAAGTTGCATACGTCCGCGTCAGCACCGAAGAACAGAACGAAGCCCGCCAGATCGAAGCGCTCAAAAAGCACGGCATCGAGAAATGGTTCACCGAAAAAATCAGCGGCAAGAGTATGGACAGGCCCCAGCTCCAAGCCATGCTCGACTATGTGCGGGAGGGCGATACCGTCTATATCCACGACTTCAGCCGCCTTGCCCGCAGCACTAGGGACCTGCTTGAGATCGTGGAGCGGTTACAGAACAAGGGCGTGCATCTGGTCAGCAACAAAGAGAACTTAGACACCGGGACGCCTACCGGGAAGCTCATGCTCACCATGATTGCCGCCATCAATGAGTTTGAGCGTCAAAACTTGCTGGACCGTCAACGGGAGGGTATCGCCATCGCCAAACGGAACGGTATCTATAAGGGTAGGAAGAAAGTAACCACGCCAGATGACTTCTCAGAGCTTTATGCCCGGTACACCCGCCGGGAGATGAACAAAGGGCAGCTGGCTGAGGCGCTTCACGTCACACGCCCGACCTTAGAACGGATAATACGGGAGCACTTGGCAGCAGCTGCGCAGATCTGGAAGTCTGATAAACTATTCTGCCACGAATTGGTATCCCACGCCTCGGATTGTGCGCAGATAAAGCGGCTTGTTGGGGTCATCCTCAATTTTCGTGCGCAGGCGGCGGATATGTACCATAATGGTGTTGTCGTCTACCACATTGTCGCCCCAGATGCTGCGGTAGAGCTGCTCTTTGGTCAGCACCTTGTTCTGGTTGGTGAGGAAATACTTCATCAGGAAGCTCTCCTTGCTGGAAAGAGGGACTTCGATGCCTTTTTTCAATAGCCGCATCTCGTCACTGAAATAGCAGAACGGTCCGGCAGAGAGCACGCCGCTGCTGCTGGGAGCGGAAAGACTCATTCGACGCAGGCAGGCTTTGACCTTGGCGCAGAGCACCGAGGGTGAGAAGGGCTTGGTGATATAGTCATCGGCCCCGATGCCCAGTGCAAAGACCTTGTCGTTGTCGGCCTGACGTCCGCTTAAAATGAATACGGGCGTCAGCATCCCCTCGCTTCGCAGCTGGTGGATGACCTGAAAACCGTCGATCCCCTCCATAATAATATCAAGGATGATGAGGTCAAAGGGCTGGGCCTTGGCCATCTGTACGGCGTCCAGCCCGTTGGATGCTTCCACAATGGACATGCCCTCGCTTTCCAGCACGCGGGCAATCATCCGCCGCACCAGCTTTTCATCATCCACGACTAAGATTTTTGAACGCTCCATCTTGCACTTCCTCCTATTTTCAAGTGTATTATAGCACTTTTGTGGATTTTAGCAAAAACTTTTTTGCCGAACCTTACGAAATTTTAAGAAAGAGCACGATGGACAGTTAAGGCATCTTTGCTAGAATAAAGCTAACAACAGCAGGGGCGGAACGGAAAGACCCCCTGCAGATCCTGAAAATGTTGTCCAAAAGACAAGGAGGAAAACATTATGAAAAAGATGATCACCCGCCGCAACTTTCTGAAGGCCGCTGGCGTTTCTGCCGCTGCTCTGGGCCTGGCTGCCTGCGGCGGTTCCGGTTCGTCTACTGCCGCTTCGTCCACCGCCGGTTCCGCTGCGGCATCGGCCGCTGCTTCCGACTGGACCTGGGAGCGCAAGGTCACGCTGGTCTGCCCCTGGGGCGTCGGCGGCGGTGCTGACGGCACCCTGCGCCCCCTGCAGCCCGTGCTGGAGCCCATCTTGGGTGTTCCTGTTGAGATCGTCAACGTCGAAGGTGCAGGCGGCGCAAACGGCATCGACTTTACCTGCAAGCAGCCCGCTGACGGTTATACTTACGTTCTGGGCACCCAGTCCCACATCATGCTGGACCTGCAGAAGATCCTGCCCGTAGATTTCAAGAAAGAGCTGCGCCCCGTTGCAAAGCTGGTCCACTCCATCAACATCATCGCCTCTTCCAAGAAGGCACAGGAAGGCAAGTACTCCAACTTCACCGAGTTCGTGGACTACGCAAAGGCACATCCCCAGGAACTGACCTGCGGCATGTTGACTGCTACCGGCGCGGACTCTGTGGCTCTGAAGCAGACCCTGGCAGGCGGCCTTGGCTGTGACATTACCGAAGTGGAGCAGTACGTTAAGGTCGTCAACTACAGCTCCGGCTCTGAGCTGTCCAGTGCCATGGTCGGCGGCCATATCAACATCAACATCACCGGTGCCGATGAGATCATGGGCCTCATCCAGTCCGGCGACATCGTCCCGCTGATCTCCATTTCCGAAAATCGCATGTCCACCCTGCCCGATCTGGAGTGCACCGGCGAGCTGGGCATCGACTCCTACGTTGGTACCTGGCGCGGCATCCTCTGTCGTACCGATACGCCCGATGCCGCCGTAAACGCCATGGCAGATGCCCTGAAAGAAGCATGGAACACCCCCGATTATCAGGAGTTCCTGAAGAATGCCTGCTACCTCGACCGTCCCGGCTACGCCGACGCTGAAGAGTTCCAGCAGCTTATCGACGAAGAGTACACCACCTTTGAAGACTACCTGAAGGGTGCAGGTCTGATCTGATAAAGGACCACGGCTGAAAACAGAATCGTATCCGGCGGGGAGTTCACCCTCCCCGCTTTTTGAGAATAATGCAAAGGAGTTGATTTTATGGCTCTAGAACTGATCGTCAATCTGCTGCTGATTGTGGGCGGCATCTTCTGCTTTGTCAATGTCAGTACCACTATGCCCCACTCGGCCGTCAATGAGCTGGGTGCCGAGCAGTGGCCGCAGGCTATCCTGGTGCTGATGCTCATCGCGTTGGCGTTCAACGTCATCCGCTTCTTCAAGATCAATAAAAAAGAAGATATCAAGGCTGGCTTCCAAGATTTCTTTCCTGCCATCGGCCGCTTTGTCAAGAGCAAGCTTTTCCTCGGCATGGTGCTGGTGGTGGTCATGGCGCTGATGTATGAGCCGGTGGGTTTTATGCTCACCTGCCTGCTGTTCCTGTTTGCCTACGGCCTGCTGCTGGGCCAGCGGAACATCCCCATGCTGATCCTCTCTTCCGTCATCATCACCATCATCCTGTACATCGGCTTCGCCGTGTTTCTGGGCGTTCTGCTCCCTCGCGGACAGATCCTCCCCCTACGCAACTTCGCCCTGTTCGTTGAGTCGCTCGTCCCGCGTTTCTAACAGGAGGTGACATGAAATGCTAGATTTGTTAACCAGCGGCCTGTCGGTCGTTTTTGCCCCGAAGATGTTCATCCTTATCATCTTCGCGGTCTTCCTTGGCACGTTGTTCGGTGCTCTGCCCGGCGTTTCGGCCACCATGGCTGTCACCCTCGGCATCCCCTTCACCTATAAGATGGACGCTGTCAGCGCCATCGCATTCCTTGTTGCAATTTACTGCGCATCCATCACCGGCGGCGGCATGACAGCCATCCTGTTCAAGATCCCCGGCGTCCCGTCCTCCGCCCCGACTACTTATGACGGTTACCCCATGGCACAGCGCGGCGAAGCCGGCAAAGCTCTGGGTGTACAGCTCATCGCCTCGGCCATCGGCGGCATGTTCGCAGCCGTGTGTATGCTGATCTTCAGCCCTCAGCTGACCCAGGCTGCCCTGAGCTTTGGCCCCTCGGAACTGTTTGCCATCTCCTTCATGGGCCTGTCCATCCTGACAAGCCTGGAAGAAGGCAATGTCTGCCGCACCATCATCTCCGGCCTGCTGGGTCTGCTGCTGGCCTGTATCGGCCTGGACCCCCTGCTGGGCGTGCCCGCTTGACCTTCGGCACCCGTTTCCTCACCTCCGGCATTGAAATGATCCCCGTCATGATCGGCTCTTCGCCGTCACCGAAGTCCTCAAGCAGACCAACAAGCCTTCCAAGCTGAAGGCTGTCACCGGCAAGGACGGCAAGACAGATATGTCTGCCAAAATGCCTACCCTGAAAGAAATGTGGACCCTGAAGGGTGTCATCGCCCGCTGCTCCATCCTCGGCACGGTCATTGGCATCCTGCCCGGTGCAGGTGCTACCATCGCTTCGTTCCTTTGCTACTCGGAAGAGCAGAAGATCTCCAAGCACCCTGAAAAGTTCGGTACCGGCTGCCTGGAGGGCATCGCCGCTCCCGAGTCAGGCAACAACGCCGCCACCGGCGGCTCCATGGTCCCCCTGCTGAGCCTGGGCATCCCCGGCGGCAACGCGGCTGCCATTATGATGAGCGCTCTGGTGCTCAAGGGCGTTACCATGGGTCCCCTGCTGCTGGTCAATCAGCCCCAGTTCCTGTCGGCCACATTTGCTTCCATGTTTGTCTCCAACATCGTCATGGTCTTTGCAGCCATGATCATCGCCCGCATCTTCGTGCAGGTGCTGAAAATCCCCTACAGCATCCTTGGCCCCACCATCATCATGATGGCGACCATCGGCGCTTACTCTACCAAGAACACGGCAGTTGACGTTATCCTGATGGCCATCTCCGGCCTCATCGGCTTCGTCTTCTCCACTTGCAAGTTCAACAGCTCGGCCATGATCCTCGGTCTGGTTCTGGGCGTCATCTGCGAGTCCAACCTCCGCCGCGCATACACCATCGTGGCCGGTGATACCCTGATGGAAGCAACCATCAATATCCTGACCCGCCCCGTCACCGGAATCATCATCCTGATCTGTATCCTTGTTTTGTTGAGCCCCGTGTACAAGCCTCTGCTCAAGAAGCATAACAAAGAAGCAGCCGCGAAGTAATTACTCGAACCTCCTTTCCTTCACTCACCTTTCCACCCGGGGCGAAGCCGATCTCTCCAACGGCTTCGCCCTCCTCTTTTTCGGAGGTTTTTGTTATGAAATTCAAAGTGCGTATCCCACTCCAGTATGTTAAGCCCGTCTGTATCGCCGCCGTTCTCGTGGGCATCTTTGCTGTTGCAGCGGGCAGCTGGATCACCGGCCTGTGTCTGCTGCTGGGCGCTTACCTGCTGGAGAAAAGCTGCTACCGCTGCCCCCACTGCGGCAAAAAGCTGGATATGAAGTACCCGCTGTTCAAGGGCAGCTGCTGCCCGGCCTGCAAGGCAGAGCTGCGCCCGGCAGCAGAAAAAAACGCCGCGAAATAATCGGGCTTTTCTCTGCCCGGCGGCTGCGCTATAATAAAGCTTGAAAGAGGTGGGGCGAGAATGCAGAAATTAAAACAGATTCCAAAGCCGGTGCACCATTTTCTAATTGGGCTGGTGCTGACGGCGGTGCTTGGGGTGCTGGCCTTTGCGGTGGTGAACACCTACACCGCCTATACGGACATGGTGGTGCAGCAACAGCAGCAGTACCTGCTGGTGACGGCCCGCGCCGTCTCCAAAACGCTCTCCCTCTATATCTCCGAGCAGCTGCGGGACATTGAAATTTTGACCCGCTCGCCGGGCTTCCTCACCGAGTTTGAAAATTACTACGAGACGGGCGGTGACACCGCCCTGAGGGAACACATCGTCTCCTATATGCTCAGCCAAAAGCGGGGCGTCAAGCGCATTTACCTGCTGGACAAAAACGGCGACGTGATGTACCAGTACAACGATTATCCTTTCCTGGAAGTCTTTGACGAAAGCCTACTGCACCTGAAAGAGTATGCCGCCGCCCACACCAGCGGCATTGGCTCGGTCTTCCGCATCTCGCCCCAGCACTACGGCCTGACGTTGGTGAACAACGTCATTCATGGCAGCGAGTCGTTGGGCACCGTGGTGATCGTCATCGACCTCGAACAGGTGTACGAAGAATATCTTGCGCCCCTGAACATCGAGAACACGGGAGACATCATCGTCAAAAACGAAAAAGGCACCATCATCATGCACCCCAACGCGAAGCTGCTGACGTTCAATCCGTTCCGGCAGATCCAGGGGCTGGACACTCTGCCCCAGTACAAGGGTCTGAACGAGCTGCTCACACGGCAGTACAGCCAGGAGGAGGGCACGGCCATTTACCGCGATTACTCCAATGGCATCGCCCCGCCCGAGGATGAGATCGCGGCATTTTCCCGCATGAACGTCAACAACACGGCCTGGTACGTCTCGGCCGTGCTGCCCTACTCCACCGTCAAAAACCTCATCGACCGCAATGTGGGCCAGTTTGGTATGCTGGTGGCCGCCATCCTTTTTGTGCTGGGCGTGTGCGTCATCAGCTTTTACGCCATGCGCAAAAACCAGCAGAATTTGAAGCTGGAAGCCGCCTACCTCAAGGACATCAACCACACCCTGAAAGAGCTGCACCAGAGCCGCGAGCAGGTGTACCACTACCAGAAACTTCAGACCATCGGCGCGCTGGCGGGCGGCATCGTGCATGAGTTCAACAACCTGCTCACGCCCATTCTGGGCTACTCGGAGTTCATCCGGGAGCGGATGGGACCCGAGAGCGAATACTACGATGACATGAGCGAGATCTACGAGGCGGGCACCCGCGCGAAAGAGATCGTGGAGCAGCTGCTGCCCTTCAGCCGCCGCGAGACAGACTCTACCGCCTACGGCCCCGTGAATTTGGAAGCCGTTTTGCAGGATGACACCAAGATGGTCTCGATGATCCTGCCCTCCAACATCCGGCTCGAAAAAGGGTATAAGGATATCCACGCCACCGTCTACGGCAGCGCCACCCAGCTGCATCAGGTGTTGCTCAACCTCTGCTCCAACGCTGTGCAGGCCATGGAGGGCAAGGGCGGCACCCTGACCGTGCAGGCGGAGAAGATCTCCGCCGACGCCCTGCCTGCCAACTATCACCCCGCCGTCGCCAGCGGCTTTGTGCGGGTGCGGGTGGCGGATACCGGCTGCGGCATGACCTCCGAGACGCTGGCCCACATCTTTGATGCCTTCTTCACCACTAAGGCGGCAGGGGAGGGCACCGGCCTCGGCCTTTCGGTGGTGCAGAACATCCTTATCAGCCACGGCGGCTTCATTGAGGCCCACAGCACGGTGGGCGAGGGCAGCGAGTTTCTGGTCTACCTGCCCGTCACAGCGCAGGCAGTGGCTCCCGAACGCCCTGCCGCGCCTGGTGCGCCCGTCCGGCTCAACAGTGGGAAACAGCCCATCCTGCTGGTAGACGACGAGGAGCGGGTGGCCCGCTACCTCAAGCGCCGCCTGACTCGCAGCGGCTACACGGTGGATGTTTTCACCGATGCGGAAGAGGCCCTCGACGCCTTTTTGGCGTCGCCCACCCGCTGGCAGCTGGCCCTTGTGGACGGCACCATGCCCAAGTATAAGGGTACTGCCCTCATCCAGCGGATGCGCAGCGAGAACCCGAACCTCGCTGCCATTCTGATGACCGGCTTTATGGAGCAGGATGCCGTGCAGATGCAACAGGAGGGTTTGATCGACGAGATTTTCCTGAAGCCGCTCGATTACCGAAAGCTGACGGAAAAGATCGGGAAACTACTGGCGGGTGAGCCTGATTTAACCACTGTTTAATTTTTTGTGATTTCCTATTCATAAACTTCTGGTATCCTGTACACAACGAAACGAGAAAGAGAGCGCCTTATGAACGTTGAACTGATGCTTCTGACGGTTTTGCAGGGACTGCGCACCCAAATTTTGGATGCAGGGATGCTCTTTTTCACCCATCTGGGAGACGCCGGCTTCATCTGGGCCGCACTGACGGCGGTGCTGTTGGTCTTCCGCAGGACGCGGCGGGTCGGCTGCGTGCTGGCGGCGGCACTCCTCGTCGATGCTGTTCTTTGCAACCTCATTCTCAAGCCGCTGGTGGCCCGCATCCGCCCCTGTGATATTCTGGCGGACGTACAGCTCCTCATCTCTCGCCCGGACGATTTCTCCTTTCCTTCGGGCCATACGGCTGCGTCCTTCGCCTCGGTGACGGCTCTCTGGCTGGCCGGGAAGAAACAGTGGGCGTTGGCTGCACTGCCGCTGGGCGTTCTGATCGCTTTCTCGCGGATGTATCTCTTTGTCCATTACCCGACGGACATCATCGGCGGTGTACTGGTGGGCGTCGGCTGCGGATGGATAGGGGCGAAGCTGGTGGAAATGTTTTGGCAGAAGAACTTTGCAAAGAGTGATTTATGAAGAGAGGCCCTGCATCGAGAGGATGCAGGGCATATTATTGAAGTGGACCGTGCAAAAATGTGCAGACGGGCAAAACAAAGCTCAATGACAAATCAATCACCGGTTTTATGGCAGGCTGGAAGATTGAGTGCACCTCATAAAGAATACGATGCCCACCGACCTATGGTTCTTGCCATATGCTGGTGGGCATCTTCTGTGTCGATAAATGAATGCAGACTCAATTGCGTTTGGAATTTTCCGATTTGACAGTATGCCGATTGGAGTTTTGACGAACTGTACCGCCGTGCTGCTTGGCGGCCTACTGGGAACAGCACTGGGGAAAATTTTGCCGCAGGGGCTGAAAGATAACCTGCCCACCTTGTTCGGGTTCTGTTCCATCGCCATCGGCGTCAATTCCATCATCAAGGCATCCGGCATGACGGCCGTGGTGCTGGCCATCCTGGTGGGCTTCGCCATCGGCCACAGCCTGCATCTGGAACAATGGACCAGCAAGTTCTTCCACAAGCTGGTGCGCACTCTCCATCTCGGCGGTGGCCCTGTTCTGCTGCAGCGGCTTCGGCTGGTACAGCACCCTGACCGAGGGCATCACCGGCGATCCCTCACTGCTGATGTCCAAAGCCGTGCTGGACGGCTTCACGGCCATGATCTTTGCCTCCACGCTGGGGCAGCCATCTGCGCTATCCCGCTGCCCCAGGTGGTCATCCTGCTCCTTGTGTTCGGAGTGGGCAAACTGCTGGCCGGTGTGCTGACCCCACCATGTTTGCGGACCTGTCCGCCTGCGGCGGCATTTTGACCATGGCGGCGGGCTTCCGGGTGTCTAAGATCAGATCCGTCCCGCTGGTGGACCTGATGCCTGCACTCATCCTTGTGATGCCGTTCAGCGCACTTTGGTCGAGCCTGATGCAATAAATCTCATATCACCATACAACAGATCACCTTCTTGGTATTGCTCTCTGCGGTGCAGCCGAGAAGGTAGTCTGTATTGCTATAGTATGCTGGGTATTTTTCCGATAAGTCCTACTATCACCGCTTTACCGCAATAAAACTTGCAAAACCATCTTGACGTGCTCTGCAATCCGTGATACCCCTTATCGCAAATCCCACCGAGCTTGTCGGGGCAACGCCCCTCCATCTTGCTTGCGCAAGACTGCTCTGCCGCTTAAAAGCCCCACTGGGGCTTTCATTGCTACGCAAACGCGGACTTTTAGAAAAGTACAGAGCGGCGAGGATTTATTCCCCATGAAGATTTTTTGCCGCCCCCGCAACACACCCGTACACCCGCCGGGAAATGACTAAAGGACAGCTGGCGGAAGCCCTTCATGTCACTCGTCCGACACTGGAACGGATGATACGGGAGCACTTGGAGACAGCTGCCCAGATTTGAAGGTGCACTTACAATTTGTGAGGTCGATTGCCTGAATTTCTAAAAAATATTCCATCAAAACTTGTTTGAAAGTCCGATTAGTTGGACGCACGCTCTGCTACACTGCAATCACACCAAGAAATACATAACATCGCACAGGAGGTTTTACTATGAGTGGAGCTGTTTCGTTCGTTTTAGGGCTATTAGGATTCGGTGCTGCTGGGGGTGTGAGTGCGGTACAAGGTGTAAGTCAAAGGAAGAAAGAAGCTGAACAGGCCGAAATTTATGGCGACAATAATGTTGATGCTGAAACAAGAAAGATGCGCAAACGCGTTGAAGAGGAATGGTGGCAAATTTGTAGCTGGAGCCACAACCGTCTTGGAGAGTGTTGGTATATTCCAGGAAACCATATGAGTACCGCTATGATGCGCAAGAGATGGTTTCGACGGCATTTGGAGGCTAAGGGGATTCCGTATGATGATGTAGTGCTGAATAATGTAACAGGAGTTAGTTTCGAGCGCTTGCAGCAGAAAATGTTAAATGACGTTAGACACAGATAAGCGTCGCCGTTGGTTTTAACAATCAAAAATTTTAATACAAAAAGTTACTAGCGTGAGCGGATGCAACGTCTGTTTTGTGGGGGCGGTATTATGGTACAAGATGAAAATACAGCGTGGCTTATTAGCTGGTTGGAAAATGAGGTCGCAAACCAGACCTATTCGAGCGAATACGGCCACATGAGGCGCTACCCTGTTGAAATGCGTGATATTTCTGAGCGTTGCTATCAGGAAAGGAAAGACGAGGCGCTCACCTTGATTTACAGGGAGGCGGTATCAAAATATTACGATTTCACATACAATCAGCTGTACATTGGAAGAGGCGTCGAAAGAATGCTTCAACAGCTGGAGACTCGCTATGGTTTGAATTTTAGTGAACTGGAAAAAGAATATACAGCCAGAAACTCAGGCCACAATCCTCCTGTAGAATAGTCTGTGATATGCAGAAGCCCTGCCGCTCAATGGTGAGTAGCAGGGCCTTTCTTTATGCGTGCTTCTGTTCACGGATACGGATAATCCCCTCCAACGCGTCCGCTGCTGCTGCATCTGCGCTCTGGATGGCGGAGGCGTAGATGTTCAGCGTTGTGGAGGTCTGTGCATGGCCCAAGCGGCCAGAAACCGTCGTAATAGGGGCATGGGCGGCAATCAGCAGGCTGGCATTGGTGTGACGCAAACTGTGGAAATGCACTGCCGGGAGATCATGAGCGGCTAAGAAGCCCGGAAACCACGATGTTACCGTCTTGGGGTCGATGGGCTCACCGTTCCATTTGGTGAAGAGCAGGTCATTCTCCACTGTTTTCCCGTTTTCTACTGTAATGCGCCGTGTCCATGCAGAACCGACTTTCAGGCGCTCCGCCTTTTGATGCAAGCTGTATTCTGTCAGCAGGGCAATACAGTCTGCTCCAATCTTGAGACTGCGCTTGGAACGTTTGGTCTTTGGCGGATTGAAAACGGTTCCAGAGCCCGGTATGTATTGCAGGGTTCGGTTGATGGAGATGGTTCCACGCTCCAAATCCACATCGGACCACCGCAAACCACAGATTTCGCCCCGCCGGGCACCTGTCAGCAATGCCAGCTGAACAATTACGCTAAAATGTGCCGGGGCATCTGCCAGAGCCGCAAGCAGTTTTGCAATGTCATCCTCATTCAGCATCTGTACATCAATCTCCGCTGCCTTGGGGTGCTCTGCGCGGGTGCATGGGTTCTCTGCAATCAGCCCCCATTGGACACTCTTTTTGAAAACGCTGGACAGCATTGCGTGGTAATGCAGGACACTGTTTCCACTGAGCTTGCCGTCTTCTTTCCGATGCTCTGTAAAGGCTTTGGAGTACGCCAGACCAACAGCCGCGGACACCTTTTCTGCTGTCGTCCTGCTGACTCCCTTGCCCTGATAGACCAGCCTCATCGTGTCTTGGCCAATCTGAGCCTTTTTCGCCATTGCTCCACGTTCCCCTCGAGGCAGCAGCTTGAGAAGCGCCGGAGTCGCTGTAAATGTGCTGTCCTGCCGCACGCCCTGCTCTTCAAGGTTGTTGTGGAACGCCATCAGGTGCGCAGGTTTGATGTCGCAAACTTTCAAGTGACCTAACCCTGCGGTGATTCTGGGACGCATTTTCTTGTAGTCGTACAGGGTCTTGGCTTTCAGCTGCTTCTCCGCATACTCTGTAAACCAGCGGTCAATCAGGTCATCCAGCAGCATTTCAGAGTCGAGCACCAGCCCGTTGCGCACCTCTTTCTCAAACTGGTCGGCCTGCTCCTGCACCCAGCGTTCCGTTTTCCGTGCTGTCAGCCCGGCGGGAGGGGTCACTGTCTTACATTTCGTGATGACTTTCCCCGCCTGTGTCCTGCCGCTGTACGCTCGAATCAGGTAAGACGTCGTACCGTCCTTTTTGGTTTTCTTGGTAACTTGCGCCATAACAATCACACCTTTTTATAGTCAGGGATTTGAGCGAGCTCTCTGGCGATTCGTAAAACAGAGGCATGCCCTTTTGCGTTCATCGCCTTCAAAACCGCGTCGATTTCTTCGGAGATAAGTTCACAGCGAAAATCGTCTTCTGAAATCTGCGGTTTTCCGTTTTCTGTTCCCAGTCCCAAAAAATCAAGCAGGTCATCTCGGTAGATGTAGTGCCGGTTGGCAGCAGGTCCTACCATGTCAAAAGACCATTCCTGCCGCTGTGTGCTAGTCACCGTTCCACCGCACGCTTCCGCCTCTTCCGCCTTTTTGGTAACAGCCTTCTGGATTTCTGTCGCCGCGTCTTTGACCCGCTGCTGCCACGGTCCGTAACGCTCTTCGAGTTCCTTTTCTTCTTCTGAGTTCATCAAGCGCACCAAATCAATGTCCATAGCTACCGCAATTCGCTGCCGCGTTTCAATTTTTGGATTTCTTGAGCCGTTTTCCCATTGTGCAACGCCCACATAGGAGATTCCAAGCCTTTCAGCCAGCTCACTTTGGGTCCAACCTTTCTTCTTTCGCTCTGCTCGAATCAGTTCACCAACCGTCATATCAGTTACGCCTCCTTATAATGATATGGTATATCTAGTATAGCACAACTCTGGCGATTTGTAAAAGCTTTTTTGTGTTTGAAGAAATTTATTTTTAAGCTTGCTTAAACAGCAAAATGGTGTTATAATGTGGTCACGCCAGAACCGCCGGTCCCTTTTGGCAACCTCGTCTGGCTGTTGTCCAAAGGGTCTGGCGAACCGTACCATAATATTACAGTGATGATCAGGGAGGACTAACAACATGGCAAAAACAATTTCGTGCCCAACTATGGCAACCGTAAAGGAAGCCGCCCACCAGTTCAGCGTGTCCGCCGCCTTTGTCCGCAAGCTTTGCCGGGATGGCCGCATCCGCTACACCGCCATCTCATCCAGAAAATGGATGGTCAATCTGGACAGCCTCGCCCAGTTCTTTGAGCAGGGAGAGTCCATGCCCGAACCGTCCAAACCCACCAACGGCATCCGCCCGGCTGCCGTCAACTATTAAAGGAGGTGCCATCATGGCTTACACCTATATTCACATCGTGGAGAACTATTTTGTAAAGCCCAGCAGAGCTGGTTACGTCCTCGGAACGCTTCAAACCAAAAAGGGTGGGCAGCGCAAGCTCATGAACGGAGTCACCTATGGCTCGCTCACCGAGGCCATGGAAGCTGCTGTCCGCAACGTGATTCATGATTGCGTTGTTTCGCGGGAAGTCAAGAACCTACAGGAGATTCTGGCAAAGGCACAGCTCCTCAAAGAGGAAATTTCTGCCAACGTGCAAATTCTCAATGCCCATTTCCCTCCGAAGACACTTCCCAAAAGTGAAGTCCCACCCACGGAGCCACCTGTCACCCCATCAGGAAAGGAAGTCTAAATGGCCAAAAGTCAGAGTTCCAAACCATTGAAGCGATGGTTGACGGCATCTTCTGATTGCAGGGAAAGGCGCTTTGTCCAGATTGGCAACACGCTCCTGTTCGATAAGAGATTCACATCTTTAAGCGTTGGAGCGAGATATTTGTATATCTTAGCCGCCAATGAAGCAGCTGGAAGCCGCGATTTTCAGTTTCCTGCGCTTAAGATGAAAGCCCTCGGCATCAAAGAGCGAACCGCCCGCAAGTACATCAAAGAGCTTGTAGACGCTGGCTTCGTTGAGATAGTCCGGTCTGGACGAAATACACGAACGCCAAACGACTACCGCTTTTCTTTTCATTGGTTAGAGACTCCCTAACCAAACCGATATAGATGGCAACATATTGTATATAAGTGTAGTTTCTGCACGGTGCGTCCAATTTTCCAATTAACGTACCATCGCAAAATCGCAATGCATAATTTGCCGCACAGAGTCGGTGTAGCGCGATTTCAACTGTGCAAATCCAGCGTGCACAAGCGATTTATGAGTGTCGATTCTACACCGCCAAAATGTTCTCATCTCTGGCTTTCCTCAGCCAACCAAAATTTCAGAGCGCTCCATCTTGTGTTTCAGGGTGGCAGTGCTCTTTTTATGCCCCCCTGCAAAAATTTTCATCATCATTGCACGCTGCATCTTCCTTTTTGTGAGTTCACCTCAAAATGGTTGGCGGGTTCTTGTTCCTGCAAGCGAGGTCCTGTTTCCTAAAATTTTTCAGATTTGTCGCGTTTTTGTCGCATTTTCCGGCCAATTTTCAGTATATAAAAACAGAAAAGCCCACGATTTGCACCGCGTTTTCAACGGTCAATCGTGGGTTTTCCTTTGGTGCGCTCGAGGGAACTCGAATCCCTGGCCCTCTGATTAAAAGTCAGATGCTCTACCGGCTGAGCTACGAGCGCATATTTTCAGATTTACAGATACTGCCGAATTATATTACCACACCCGCGCCAAAAAAGCAAGAGGAAAGCGCAAAAAAGTGCCTTTCCGCAGCACACAGACCCCCGCCGGGAGAGCACCCGTTCCTTTTATAAAAGCCAGTTTTACTGTCACCTCTCTGGGACGCGGATATTCTGGCGGCAACTTCCTCTTTACAAATGGGGCGCGAACCAGTACAATCAAAGCAGAACGCACTGTCCCGGCCCGTATGCGGCAGGGCTTTTTGATAGGAGGCTGTTTTTTCATGAAAATCTCTCGTCGGTCTGTCCTTCATATTTCCGGGCTGGCAGCGGCAGCGCTGGCCCTGACCGGCTGCTCTGCGGCTGGAAGCGCCGCGCTGGGCGGCAAGCTGCCCGACCTGCTCAAGAGCCTGACCAAAAAGGGGAGACCGCTGCTTCGTCGGAAGCTGCCAGCGACATGGCCGTCACCCCGCCGCCCGAGGGCGAACCGCTCGTCCCGGCCTTGCCCGAGTACGATGCCGACATCCTCACCGGCGCCGCGCGCAGCACCAACAGCCGCCCGGTGGCTGTGATGGTGAACAACATCGCCAACTCCCAGCGCCAGAATGCCCGCCCCCAGCGGGGCATCGGCAGCGCCGACCTGCTCATCGAGGCCAAGGTCGAGGGCGGCATCACCCGCCTGTGCGCCGTGTTCAGCGACGCCGACAGCATCCCCGAGGTGGGTCCCCTCCGCTCAGGCCGCGACCAGTTCCTGCAGTTGCTCATGCCCTGGAACATCCTCTACTACCACGACGGCGAGAGCATCTTCTGCACCCAGTTCGTCAGCGTCTACGGCTACTCCGGGCTGAACATCGGCGGCAAAAATTATTTCAAGACCCCGATCCACCCCATCGTCTCTCACCGCAATAACCGCGGCCGCGATGTGGCCTACGAGCACACCGAGTTCACCTCCGGCAAGGAGATCTGCAAGGCCGCTTCCGATGCCGGCATCAGCCTCTACGCTCCCAGCGAGGGGACGTTCTTCCACTTCGCCGACTACCGCACCGACGAGGTCAACAAGCTCAAGGGTGAGCCCTCGGCCAAAAAAATCGCCATCGTACATTCAGCGAGCTACCGCACCTCGTTCAGCTACTCCGCACTCAGCCACACCTACGCGATGCAGATGTACAACTCCTCCAAGAAGGCCACTGAAAACACCGTTGATGAGCTGACCGGTGAGCAGCTCACCTTCGAGAACGTCGTGGTCTGCTTCGCCGACATGGACGCCTACGCAGGCGACTCCCATGACGTGCAGGAGGTGCAGTACATCAAGGGCGGCGACGCCTACCTCTTCACCCGCGGCGGCGTGCAGGTGGGCCGCTGGGAAAAGACCTATCCCACCAACCCCCTCAAGCTTTACACCAAGTCCGGCGAAGAGATGACCCTCAACCGGGGCAAGACCTACTTTGCACTGGTGGACAACGACGAGCTGAGCAATTTCAGCTGCCAGTAAGCCCATGAGGAACATGACGATGATGCGCATTCGAACTGCGCTCTGCCTCATTTTGGCCGCCGCGCTGCTGGCAGGCTGCGCCTTTCTGCCCAGCGACAGCGAGCCGGAAGCGCCCGCCCCCACCGACCCGCTCACCGGCCTTGCCCTCGAGTGGCAGGGCCAGCGTCCGGTGGCCGTGGCCATTGAGAACAGCACTGCCTCCACCACGCAGTGGGGCCTTTCCTCGGCGTCGGTGGTGCTGGAAGCCCTCACCGAGGTGGGCACGTCCACTGAGCTCTGCCTCGTCTATCCGGCGCTGGCCGCGACCCCGAAGGTCGGGCCGGTGGCCGCCGGTCAGGACATCTATTGGCGGCTGCTGGTGGGCCAGCAGCCCATTCCGGTACAGCGGGGCGGGGGACAGTTCGACCAGAACTTCCTCGATTACTATTCCATCCGGGCCGTGGATGCTCTGGAGGCCGGGCGCACTGCCTTCGACTGCGGCAGTGAGTGGAGCAACGCACCGCTGTGGCACACCAGCGGCAAGGCCATCTCTAAGGTGCTGGACGAGCTGAGCATCTCCTCTGTTCTGACAAAATCCCGGGTGACGAGCGTCGTATCCGCCGCGGCGGACAGTGCGTCCTCCGGGGCCGACGCAGTGCTGTCCCTCCCTGCACTTCTCCCGCAGGAAGCAGACGGCAAGCTGCCGGACGCCACCGCGCCGGACGCGGTGAATGTCCGGGTCTGCTTTGACGACGACAACGCCACCGGCTTTTCCTACGACGCCGACAGCGGGCTTTACCGGATGCTCCACGCCGACGGCACGCCCCAGCTGGACGCCAACAACGGCCAGCAGGCCGGGTTCGATAATCTGCTGGTGCTGTTCAGCGCCTCCGAGCTGCGGGACGACGGCAAGACCTACGACTACGATTTGAGCATGGGCGGCGGCGTCTGGCTCAACGGCGGGCATCTGTGGACCATCACCTGGACGCAGGGCCGGGACAACACGCTGCTGCTCTACGACGCCGATGGCCGCACCATGAACATCGAGGCCGGGACGAGCTATATCGCTCTTGTCACCAGTCTGACCGGACAGGAGCTGACGGTCACAAATTCCAGCGGAGAAGAGATTCTTGGATAAACAAAAAGACTTCTGCACGACGAAATGCAGAAGTCTTTTTTATTTCCAGGCTGCGGCGCGCGCCTGTGCGCGGGGCAGGTTTTCTTTTTTCGGTCAAATGGCTATGCGCTCCGCGCGGGCCAGAGGCAGGGCTGGTTTTTCTTTGAGCTGGTTCTCGCGCTGGTGGCGCGGGGGATGTTTTTCTTTCGGTCAAATGGCTATGCGCTCCGCGCGGGCCAGAGGTAGGGAGGGGTGTTTCGACTCCCCCCTCCCTACCTCTGGACTCCACTCTCCCCGCAACGAGTTAAGGGCTGCTCGCCCTTAACAATTCCGAAGATGAGGTCGAAGCCCAAAAATGCTAGCCGCTTCGCTAAACGCATTTTTTGTGCTTCTCCCATTTACGGCTCCGCCGAAGATTTCAGGCTTTCGCAGAACTTTACCGTCAGCAGATAGGTAACACCAGCTGCGGAGCAGCAAATCGGAGAAACGAGAAAAAAGCGTTAAGCGCAGCGACTAGCTTTTTTCCGTTTCGACTTCCCCTTCGGGGTCTGAAAGGGGCGAGCAGCCCCTTTCTCGTGGATCCAGCGCGTCGAAATCGCTGGTG
>ENA-OQJN01000255-OQJN01000255.1-human-gut-metagenome-genome-assembly--contig:-NODE-255-length-25507-cov-4.927857_pt1 | contig 25507 bp, 24 predicted proteins | sample MGYA00242610_ERZ504777 | MGnify/ENA primary metagenome ERZ504777 (study PRJEB26092, sample SAMD00036350) | human gut metagenome | host: Homo sapiens | study: EMG produced TPA metagenomics assembly of... | reverse complement strand
GCCCTCGGCCTCAGCGGCGGCCCGGAGAGCATCGTCCGGCGGCGGGTCGCGCAGCTCGGCCAGCAGGTGCAGGCCGGTGTGCAGGCCGGTGAGGTGCAGCTCTTCCGGCGCAAAGGCTTCCCGCAGGGCTTTTGTCAGGGCGTCCCGCCGGGCTTTATAGGCCACCCGCTCCCGGGCCAGATGGCGGGTGAAGTAGCCGCCGGTGATGAACCGCGCCAGTGTCTGCTGCTCAAAACGGCTCACCGTGCCGGAGTAGAGGGCGTATTTCGCGTGCCATGCGGGCAGAAGCTGCTCCGGCAGCACCATGTAGGCGATGCGGATGCTGGGCGCGAGGCTCCGGGAGCAGGTGGAGAGGTAGACCACCGGCCCGTCGGCCCCCGCCATCCCCTGCAGGCTGGGCAGGGGCCGGGTGTCGAAACGGAACTCGGAATCGTAGTCGTCCTCGATGATGTACCGCTGTCCGGGACGCCGTGCCGCCCAGTGGAGCAGTTCTGCCCGGCGTCCGGCGGGCATGGTGACGCCCGTGGGGAACTGGTGGCTGGGGGTGACATAGCACACCGCCGCCCCCGACTCCCACAGCGCCCGGATGGAAAGCCCGTCCTCGTCCACCGGCAGACAACAGCAGGAGATGCCGTTGTTCTCCAGCACCTGCCGGGCGCGGGGGTAGCCGGGGTTCTCCACCGCCGCCGGCCCGGGCAGGAGCGGTGCCAGCAGGCCCAGCAGATATTCGAGGCCCGCGCCAACGACGAGCTGGTGCGGGCCGCACCGCACACCGCGGTACTCCTCAAGGTACTCGGCCAGTGCCTGCCGCAGCGAGAGGTCGCCCTGGGCGTCACCGTGGGTCAGCAGCTCCGGCGAAGAGTACAGCAGCTCTTTTTGCAGCCGCGCCCATGTGCGGAACGGAAACAGCTCCGGGTCTACGCCCCGGGTGGAGAGGTCGTAGCGGACGGGCCGCTCCGGCGCGGGTGCCGCCTCGGGCTGGGGCGGCGCGGCGGACTCTGTCCGCTCGGGCAGGGCCAGATATTCCTGTACATAAAAGCCGCTGCGCTCCCGCGCCTCCAGATAGCCCTCCGCCGCCAGCATCTGATAGGCCGCGTCCACCGTGTTCACCGAGACGGAAAGCTCTGCCGCCAGCCGCCGCTTGCCGGGCATCCGGGTCCCGGCCGAGATCGCCCCCGTCCGCATCTCGGCGGCGAGACTGCGGTAGAGCTGTTCGTAGAGCGGCACACCGGACGCCGCGTCCAGTGCTGTCGTCAAATGGACCATAAAAAGCCCCTCCTTTTCGGGCAGTGCGCCAAACTGGACCCATAAAAAATCTTTGTTCTGGGTATTTGCACAGTGCCAGTTTTGCGTATAATAGGAGCATACCCGCAAGAGCCAAAAAAGTCAATCGGTTTTGTGGGTATTTCGTAAAACTGGGAGGGAAAATCATGTCAACAACTGCAATGTGGCTGCTGCTGGCAGTCGTCGTCATCGTTATCGCTTTGCAAGTGTGCTGTATAAGCGCACCTTCACCGTCCACGAGCTGGCGCTCACCGGCATCATGGCCGCGCTGAGCCTCGTGGCCTACCTGTTCTTCCGTGTGCCGTTCTACGGCGGCTCTTCGTTCCATCTGGGCAACACCTTCACCTCCCTGACCGCCCTGCTGCTGGACGGCGTATCCGGCGGTCTGGCCGGCGCCATCGGTCTGGCTCTGGCCGACATCCTGGCCGGTGACCCGGGCTATGCCGTCACCACCTTCGTCCTGAAGTTCATCATCGGCATCACCTGCGGTGCGGTCGCTCACAAGGTGTTCAAGCTCCGTGAGCTGGACAAGCACGCCCCCGGCTATCTGGCCAAGGTGATCGTCGCAGCCGCCTCCGGCCTGCTGCTGAATGTCTTCACCGACCCGTTCCTCGGCTACTTCCGCAACGTCTACATCTTCGGTCAGGAGTACACCATCGCCAAGGCTCTGACCAAGATCACCGGCGGCGTCACCTTCGTGAACAGCGTGGCCTCCACCGTCTGCGTCGTCCTCCTCTATCTGGCCCTGCGCCCGGCCCTCGAGCGTGCAAACCTGCTGCCCAAGGCCGAAAAGAAGGCCGAGAAGTAACCAACTTCCATTCCTGTCTGATGTACTCATAAAGCGAAAAAGGCATCTGCCACACGGCCAATGTCATTAAGTTAAGCAAATCCGCGCACACGAAAAAATGCCCACCTCGATTTTTCGAGGTGGGCATTTTTTATGCTTTCGTTATGCTGTTTTTGCTTGTGCTTACTTCGCGGGCAGGACAAGCGCCGCGCCCTTGTTGGCCTTGTAAAGCTCTCTCCACACGCCATAAGTACCGTAGTTGTTCAGTCTTTCATTTCTTTCAAACAATGATTTAGGTGTAACTAAAGTCTTATCTTATATGCCCCTTTCTTCGAGCATAATCTCCAATTATAAAAGCAACTGCTATAATCAACAAAATAAATATAGATAATATATCCCAAATATCAATTACCGCCTCGCCAATCATTTTTGATAATATACTATTTATCAAAAGCGTAAATGGAATAGCAAACAAGAATGTGATTCCTGTTGCCAAAAACTTTCGTTCTTTAAGTCGATAATATAAAGCATAAATTATCCAAAGAAATGCAAGTGAAATAATCGACATAATCGCACCTATGCTGAACACCTCATTCACTTTTATCAAAATACTTAATATGTACATAAATGGTACTATAATTATACTAATAGCAATCATCGCCACCAGCACTCCCCTTTTTCCCAACAATATAACCGGAAACGATGTAATCCATGTAACCAATATAGAACTAAGCACAATTAATGACCATGTCAATGTTCCTGAAATGGCAATATCACATATGCAACATACCATAATGCCAATTATCATAGCGATTGTGTATATTGTTGATATTATTGCATTCTTGTTCATATTGTTCTCATCTTTTCTTTTTAATTCAATGAGATTTTCATTGACCTTCTCTTCGTAATTATTTATTTCTATCCTCTCCCCACTCAACAATTCGTTAACCGTAACACCTAAAATATTGCAAAGTTCCAACATGATAGATGCATCAGGCATACATTTTCCTGTCTCCCATTTGGAAACAGCTCTGTCAGTAATATTTAACTTTTCTGCTAATTGCGCTTGTGTCAAACCTTTTTCTTTTCTACAACCAGCAATAAACTTTCCTGTATCAATTTGATTCATGAAAATATGCCTCCTTTCATGATTTACTCTACAATTTCTATCAATTCTTGTACACGAACCGTAAGTAGAATTATTAAACTCAACCTTCAGTTGGGAGAAGCATTGTGTTTGACAATTTCCGATTTGCCGGTTTCTTTCACCGCTGTCAAATCCATTATATCATGCGTTTCCATACCGAGCAATAAAAAGATGGACCGCACAAAATGTGCGGTTAATTAAATGCAACAGCCCAAAAAGCGCCCAGCCGTTAAGAAGAGGAAAGTATCTTTCCACCCCTCAACGGCTGGGTCTTTAGATTAACTTAATGACATTGGCCACATGGCAGATGCCTTTTCGTTTATTTCTTTTCAAATACGAGGAACCGGAACGAGATGTCGGTGGTCAGTTCCGGCAGTGCCGCGAGACGGGCTGCGCCGTCCCGGGGCGTTTTCCAGTAGTAGGGCGTCATGGCGAAGAGGGCTTCCAGCTGCCCGGCAGGCACCGTGATGCTGCCGGAGACTTCCCGCTCTCCGATGGCTTCAAAGCCCGGATACGCCACTTCCTGCACCGAGTTCCTGTAAGGCTTTTCGTAGAGGACGGCCTTCATCTGGAAGAGATGCTCCGCACCCGGCACAGCGTAGATGAGCCGTCCGCCGGGGCGCAGGACGCGGAGAAACTCCTCCTGCGCGAAGGGCGAGAAGCAGTTGAGCAGCACATCCGCCCAGCCTGTGCGCACCGGCTGATGGAAACTGGACGCCACGGCGTACCGGGCCGGGGGCAGGGCCTTCGCAGCCAGACGCACGGCCGGCTTTGCGATGTCAAAGCCGGCCAGTTCCAGCGGACGGCCCGCCTCTTCGAACTGCTTTGCGATGCACCGGTCATACCAGCCCTCGCCGCAGCCTGCGTCCAGCAGATGGAGCGGCTTTCCGGCTTTCGGCTGACCGTACGCGAGGCAGAGTTCTCCCAGCGCCTGCCCGAAGATGCCGTAGTAGCCCGCGCTCAGGAACGCGCGGCGGGCAGCGACCATCTCCCTGCTGTCGCCGGGGGCCTTGGTACGGGTGTTCTGCACCGGCAGCAGATGCCAGTAGCCCTCTTTGGCCCGGTCGAAGCTGTGGCCGGAGGGGCATTTCAGTGCGTTATCCCCGGCAAGCGGTGCGCCGCACAGCGGGCAGCACCACGGGGCGGATCCCTCTGCCATCACACTTCCTCGCTGTGGTCCTCGATGGGAGCCGTCGCGCCGCCGCGGGCGTTCATATACTCCTCAAAGCTGGTGAACTTCTGCTGCGGCGGGCGGCGGCTGATGAGCACGAGGCCCGGGTCTTCGTCCTTCGTCGGGGCATTATTGCTGCGGCTGCGGTTATTGCGGCCGGACTGCTCCGCCTTGGGGGCGCGGGGCGCACGGCCTGCGCCGCTCTGCTCATTGCGGCTGCTGCTGCGGCCATTGCGGTTCTCATTGCGCTGGCTGTTCTGCTGGGCAGGCTGAGCCGGGCGGGCGCTGCGGTCGTTCCGCTCGTTGCGGGGGCTGCGGCCTGCACCATTGCGGCCATTGTTCTCGCTGCGCTGGGCGGGCTGGCGGTTCTGCATCGCGGTGGGGATGGTCTGGGCCGGAGCGGCAGGGGTGGCAGCGTTCTTCTTGGCGGAACGGAGCGGGGTGGCCTCCGGGGCGCTCACAAAGTGGGGGTCGAACTTCGGCTGGGCGTTGCTGCCGCGGCCTGCGCCCTGTGCGGGGGCATTGCCCTCGCGGCGGGGGCGGTTGTTATTGTTACGGCGGCTGTTGTCGCGTCCGCCGGGAGTGCGCTTGTTATCATCCATGAGTCGTTCCTCTTTTGCTTCGATTTTGGGGGCCTTCTGCTTTTTTGCCGCAGAGGGCCTGGCCGCGCTCTTTTTTTCGGGCGCAGCGGGTCTGGCGGCTTTTTCCGCCTTGGGAGTTTCAGCCTTTTCGGAGGCAGGCTGTTCGGCCTTGGGCTTGCGGCCCCGCACCGGCGGGGCTGCTTTTACGGGGGCGGGTACGCCGTCCCACGGGTGGCCGGACACCACCGGGATCTTTCGGCGGTTGAGCTTTTCGATGCCGGCCAGATATTCCATCTCCTCGGGCGCGCAGAAGCTCACCGCCGTGCCGTCTGCGCCCGCGCGGGCGGTGCGGCCGATGCGGTGGACGTAGGTCTCCGGCACCTCGGGCAGGTCGTAGTTGAACACATGGGAGAGCTCGCTGATGTCGATGCCGCGGGCGGCGATGTCCGTGGCCACCAGCACCCTGGTCTTGCCCTCCTTGAAGCCTTCCAGCGCCGCCACACGGGCGGTCTGGCTCTTGTTGCCGTGGATCGCGGCGGCGGTGATGCCCTGCTTGGTCAGATCGCGGGCGATCTTATCCGCGCCGTGCTTGGTGCGGCTGAACACCAGCGCGTTCTGCACCGGCGGGGTCAGGTTCTTGATGAGCCAGGGCAGCAGGAACTTCTTGTTGCCCTTCTCGACGAAATACAGGCTCTGGTCGATGCGCTCCACCGTGCTGGACACGGGGTCCACCTTCACGAAGGCGGGATCGTGCAGGATGCCTGCGGCCAGCTGCTCGATCTCTTTGGGCATCGTAGCGCTGAACATCAGGTTCTGGCGCTTTGCGGGCAGCTTTGCGATGACCTTCTTCACGTCATGCACAAAGCCCATGTCCAGCATCCGGTCGGCCTCGTCCAGCACAAAGACCTCGAGGTTCGACAGGTCGATATGGCCCTGTCCGATGAGGTCGTTCAGACGGCCCGGGCAGGCGATGAGGATGTCCACGCCCTTTCGGATGGCCTCCACCTGCGGGGCCTGGCCCACGCCGCCGAAGATGACGGTGCTGCGCAGTTTGAGGTACTTGCCGTAGGCGTCGAAGCTCTCGCCGATCTGGAGAGCCAGCTCACGGGTGGGGGTGAGGATGAGGGCGCGGACAGAGCCCTTCCTGCGGGGGGCGGCGGCGCTCAGCCGGTCGAGCATGGGCAGCGCAAAGGCAGCGGTCTTACCGGTGCCGGTCTGGGCGCAGCCCATCAGATCGCGCCCTTCCAGCACCGGCGGGATGGCCGAAGCCTGAATGGGCGAGGGGGTCTCATAGCCCGCCTCACTTACAGCCTTGAGCAGGGGGGCGGACAGTTTCAAATCGTTAAAAAGTCATGGTTCTCCTTGGTCATTCTTTGATTCTGCGGCACTCGATGTAATACCGCTTTTCCTCCGCATGGCCCATGCTGAAGGTCTTGCGGGGCAGCACGCCGCCCATCACGATGCCTTTGAACAGGTCGCTCTTCTCGAAGGGCGGCAGCAGGAAGGCCACGCCGCCCTGTCTGGTCAGGGCGCGGACGGCGGGCTCGTCGTGGACGTAATCCACCCGGGCCTCGCTGTGGCGGGCCATAAAGTATTCGATAAATTCGTCCACCGTGCCGACGGTCAGCGGGGCGACGGGGTCCTCGAAGCTGAGGACGTTGGACACATGGGGGCCGGCCAGCGTGAAGGCCTGCTGCTTCGAGTCGCCGAAGCAGATGCCGGCCATGTTGGAGTCGCTCCACGCGATGAGGGCCAGCAGCACCGCGCCGCAGTCCACATTGAAGAGGACGCGGTGGATGGGCTCGATCTCGATGGCGGGCGAATGGACGTTGCACACCTCAGCCAGGCACCAGCGGGCGGGATGGCTTTCCCGCTCCTCAGGGGGCAGGGTGGCTTTCAGCTCCTCCCAGCAGGCTTTGGCCGCGGCCAGCGAATGGTTGCCGTCGCCCACAGCCAGCGTCAGGGGCGCTGCGCCCCTGGCCTGAGGATACCTGGCGTCGAAAGTCTCCTGACTGCCCAGTGCAGCCAGTGCAGCATCGATCTGCGCCAGCATCGCAGGGTCTTCCACGGCCCAGCCTGCAATGTGGCCGCCGCCCTGCATCAGCTCGCCCTCGTACAGCTTTTTCAGCTCGCTCTTGTGCGCGCCGATGGGCTCGATGAGGGTGCAGCCGGGGTCGTCGGCCAGCATCATGACATGGGGCGTTTCCAGCGCCGCACCCCGGCGCACGGCCATGCGGGGCGGGATGCGCTCGGTGACGGTGCGCTCGCTGGGCCGGATGGCCGGGCGGGCGCCCTTCTCGTAGCTGTAAGCCTCGAGGTCTATCTTGCCCACGAGGCCCTGACGCACCCGGCCGCTCTGCTCGGTGCGCTCGACGTAGACAAAGCCGTCCACGGCGCGGGTCAGCACGTCGCGGCTGTACTCGTCCATCGCGGCGTGGATGTTCTCCACCCGCCGGGCCGCGTCTTTATCCTCGAGGTAGACCTCCGGCAGGATGAGCCGCAGGGTGCTGGGGCAGCCGCCCACGACGGCGTCTGCCTGCTCCCAGTAGGCGCGGTCGCTGGTAAACTGGTCACAGGCCACACAGCCCCACTTTTCCAGAGGGATATCCTCCCCGGGCAGCAGGATGTGGGCCGGACCAAAGCAGGATGCAGTTTTCATAACACATTCCTCACTCTCACATAAATCACCAACAGCAAATGGAGCGCTCTCACCGGAAAATGCCCGCCGCATCGTCCCAGAACACGGCATGCTCCACGCCGGAAGCCGACAGGGTGTCCCGCAGCTCGCTGCGGGCGGTGTCGTCCATGGTCTGCTTTGCGGGGACTTCGACCACGAGGTTCCTGACGCCCAGTGCCGTCGCGGAGCCGCCCACGGTGGAAGCGCCCTCCGTCACCTGACCCAGCGAGTAGCCGTACCACAGGGTCACGCTGCCCTCAAAGCGGGCATCCCATGCGGCGATGTCCGCAGCCAGCTGGGCGCTGCGGTCGCGCCCGCCGGTGGAGCCGAAGTCCTGCTTGCCGTTCTGGGCAGAGGGGAACTGGACGTTCTCCAGCAGCACATGGTCAAAGCCCATGCTCTGCACCTCGCCGATGAGGTCGCCGATGAACCGGACGGCCTCGTCGGAATAGGGGTTGAGCCAGGGGCTGCCGCCGGCGGACGCCTTATTATCCAGCCAGAGGTAAGCCTGCCCGGTGTAGCCGATGGCCATATTGCGGTCGGTGCGGGCCGCGATGGGGTCGCGGAAGGCCGCCAGCTTTGCCACCGGCACAAGGCCGTTCTCCTTGAGCACCGAGGCGATGAGGGCCGGGTCAAGGGACGCCCCCTCGATGCTGCCTGCCGCAGCAGCCACCTGAGAGGGATACAGGATATTTCCGGCGCTGTCCTTCAGGGTGACGACGGCGTAGGCCGCGCCCTGCTGGGCCAGCTGCCGGGCGGCGGCACGCAGGGAAGCTTCATCCTTTGCCGCAGCCGTGTCCAGAACGCCCCAGCTGCCCTCGATGATGACGCCTGCGGGTGCAGCCGGTTCCGAGCCCGGCTCCGAGTCCACCCGCACCTCCGAGGAAGCGGCAGGCTTTGCCGTCACTTCCGACGAAGCGGCCGCACTGGACGCCGTCGTCTCAGACGAGGCCGAGAGGTCACGGTTGCGCACCACGGTGTACCAGGTGTGGGTAGCCCAGTCCAGCACATGGGGCGCGGCCAGCCAGCCCACGACCAGCACCACGGCCACCAGCACGATGATGCCGACGGCCTTCTTCACCCACATGCCGGGGCTGTAAAAACTGCGGTGATACCGCTTGACCTTTTTATACTTTGCCATGATCGTCCCTTTCTCCTGCACTCCTCACAGGATCACCGAGTGGCCCGTAAAACCATAGATAGCCAGCGCCAGCACGCCGATGTAGACGAGCGTGATGGGCAGGCCCCGGAACGCCTCCGGGATGGCCTCGCTGCGCAGACGGCGGTCAGCCTCCGTCACCAGCATGACGGCCAGCAGATAGCCCAGGCCGCTGCCGAGGCCGAAGCCCATGCTCTGCTCCAGCGTAAAGCTCTGGGTGCGCTCCACCATCACCGTACCCAGCACGCTGCTGTTGACCGACGCCAGCGGCAGGATGCGGAGCAGCTGGCCGCCGTGGCGATTGCCCCGTGCGGTCCAGAGCATGATAAATTCAAACAGGCTCACCACCGCCACGCAGGCCAGATAGACCAGCGGACGGAGCTGGGCGGGGTTGGGCTGGGCGGCGACGAAGCCGCCCGCATAGAACGCCAGCGGAGCCACCAGCACCTGCGTGACACAGAGCAGCAGGGCAAACCACCCGCTGCTGGTGCGCTCGTCGCCCACCAGCTGGACGAGGCGGGACACGCCGAGGCCCCGGGTGAACACCGCGTTCTGCGCAAAGACGGCCAGCACGGCGTAGCTGAAAAATACGCCGACGGCCTGCATCACATCATTCATCCTCAGGCTCCCCCTCTTTCTGGCGGTAGACCGCCATGAGGCCGCGGGCCTCCGATGTCAGATAGTTTTTATACTTCTTGGCCAGCGTGCGCCAGACGGCGCACAGCACGCCCAGCACGATGAAGCCGCCAGCCGGCATACTGGCCATGGGCAGGACGGGGCGGCTCAGCACACGGCCGAACACCGTGCCGACGCTCAGCCACTCGCGCACACAGCCCAGCAAAAGCAGCAGCAGGCTGTAGCCGACGGTGATGCGGATGCCCTTGGAGACGGCCTTTTTCATCGTCTCCTGCACGCGGCCGAAGCGGTAGGTCAGCAGCGGCTCCACCACCAGCATGGGCAGATAGATGCCCAGCACCAGCAGGCTCACGCCGAACAGACGATTCAGGATGGGGTACGCCGCCAGATAGACCACCGCTGCGCTGCCCGAATAGAGGATGCTGCGGGGCAGCAGCTTCTTTTCCAGCTCTGCGTTGGCCGGATGCTCCTCCCGCAGGGGGAACAGGCGGCTCAGCAGGCAGGCCAGCATCCGGGAGGGCGTCAGCAGCAGCGCCACGGCCACGGCCAGCATCAGGGCGTTCTGGCCGCTCGTCGCAAGGACGACCAGCGGCGCAAGGCCCATGCCCTGCATGACCACGGGATTATTCAGAAAGACGCGGTCATGGTGGAAGAATCTTTCCGGGTCCCGGGTGAGGAGTTCTGCAGCATGACGTTTCATTCCGCATCCCCCTTTCCGGTCTTCTTCTCTTTGAAGCATCTGCCGCTCTTTATCAGCTCATAGAGGCGGACTTCGGTGCGGTCGAGCCAGCCGGAGATGCTGTTGACCGCCAGAATGGCGAAGCAGACGCCCGTCTCGTAGACGCCGAAGTAGCGGAAGCCCATCGTGAAGGCTCCCACCATGACGCCGTAGAGGATGCGGCCCAGCCGGTGGTGGGCGCAGGTGTAGGGCTCATTGAGCAGGAAGACGGCGCTGAAGAGCATCGCGCCCGTCAGCATCTCGTCGCGCACACAGCGCAGGCGGAACACAAGGCCCGCCGTAAAGGCGGTCCCCTCCGTCAGGCCCAGCTGGCGCGGGAAGAAGAAGACGATGAGGCCCGCCGTGATGAGGAAGCTCAGGGAGGCGCTCAGCCGCACATCCTTCTGCATCCAGAGGAAGAGGCCGCAGGCCGCCAGCACGATGGCTGCGCCGGTCCCCATCGGGGCGGCATACTCGCCCAGCACCAGCGACAGGGCGCTGATGTTGATGAGGCCGCCGCTGCGCAGGGTGTCCGAGATGGTGCTGGATGTGGCCACGCCGGAGGCGTCCCAGAGCGGGATATTGGCGTATGGGGCCGGATAGCGGAAGACCTTCTCCGGCCAGGACACTGCCGCCACCGCGTAGCCCACGGCGGCGGGGTGGAAGGGGTAGCTGCCATAGCCGCCGAAGACCTCTTTGCCGATGAGAGCACCGGCCAGAATGGCGGCGGCGAGGACATACCAGTCCACCGTCGCGGGCATCAGCAGGGTGATGACGAGGGCAAAGCTCTCGTTGGAATAATCCCCGGCCTGATAGACGCGGCGGCGCAGCAGAGAGATGAGCCGGTCGCACAGGTTGCCCATCAGCACCGCAAAGCCGCAGAGCAGCAGCGGGCGCAGGCCGTAGAGGTAGCAGGAGACGCAGAGCAGCGGCACACAGAGAAAGCAGATGTGCTTATAGTATCTGCCGGTGCGCCGGAGTTCTTCCTCCTGCAGCCGGATCAATGCTTCATCCATGGGCAGTCCCCTCTCAGAGAGCTGCCATCGCACGGACGGCCGCGGCGGGGTCGGCGGCGCCGAAGATGGCGCTGCCCGCCACCAGCACGTCCGCACCGGCGGCGACGCACTGCGGAGCGGTGGCGGCATCCACGCCGCCGTCCACTTCCAGCAGGAATTTCAGGCCCCGGCGGTCTTTTTCCGCCTTGAGCCAGCGGAGCTTGTCGAGGGCCGAGGGCATGAACTTCTGGCCGCCGAAGCCCGGCTCCACGCTCATGACCAGCACGAGGTCCAGCTGGTCGATGTAGTAACCCAGCTCTTCCACCGGGGTGCCGGGCTTGATGGTCATGCCCACCTTGCAGCCCTGAGCCTTGATGGCGTCGATGGTCTCCTGGATGTCGTCGTCGCACTCGAGGTGGAAGTTGAGCAGGCTGGCACCGGCCTTGGCAAAAGCCTCGGCGTACTGCTGGGGATGGGTGATCATCAGGTGGACGTCATAGAAAGCGTCCGGCAGAGCCTTGTGCAGGCTCTTGAGCACCGGGACGCCAAAGCTGATGTTCGGCACGAAGTGGCCGTCCATCACGTCATAATGCAGCATCTGCGCACCGGCATCCAGCACCATCCGGCAGTCTGCGCCGAGATGGCTGAAGTCAGCCGAAAGAATAGAAGGACTGATCGTTGTCATTTTATTTTACTCCCCGTTATTTTTTAGAGAATTTTTGTAATTTTGCTCTGCCGCCGTCCCTGCGGCATCTCCCACAGGAGCAGTCGGCATAGTCGATTATAGTTTACATGAAAACAGCGAAAAAATCAAACCCGCAGCCGTGTTTTTCACGGAAAAGACGTAAAGTTCTGCGTATCTCCCCTCTTCCACAACGCAAAAAGCAGCCAGACCGCTCCTTTGAGGGGCAGTCTGACCGCTGTGAAGTTAGTCTACCGGCTTCATGCTGGCCGGGTCTTCCACCGCACCGGGGCGGCCGCTCTCGTCGGGCAGACGCTTCATGCCGCCGGGGTTGGGGGGCTGGACGGGCAGGGTGAAGACGAACCTGCACCACTCGCCCTGCTTGCTCTCCACCCGTATCTGGCCGCCGGAGAGGTTGACCAGCACCTTGCAGATGTTCAGGCCGAGACCTGCGCCCCGGGCGTGGAGGCCCCGGGACTGGTCTTCTTTGTAGAAGCGCTGGAAGACGTAGGGCAGCGCCTCGGGGCTGATGCCTTGGCCGGAGTTCCAGATGGAGACTTCCACCTCCGGGCCCAGTCTCTCCACCCCGAAGCGGATGGTGCCGCCCGCCGGGGTGAACTTGATGGCGTTGTCCAGCAGATTGTAGGCCACCTGATGGATGAGGTCGGGGTCGGCATAGACCAGGACTTTCTCATCCATGGTCAGGCCGTCAATGTCGATCATGCCGTCGTTGATGCGCTGCTCCGCCGAGAGGGCCACGCCGGTCAGCGTCTCCCAGATGTTGAACATCCGGGCGTTCACCTGATATTCGCCGCTCTCCAGCTTGGAAAGGTCCAGCATATTCTGGATGAGGCGCGCCAGACGGCCCGTCTCCTCGCTGACCAGCTGTAGGTAGTGGTTCTGCATATCGGGCGGGATGGTGCCGTCCAGAATGCCGTCGATGAAGCCCTTGATGGTGGTCATGGGGGTGCGCAGCTCGTGGGCGATGTTGCCCATGAACTGGCCCCGGGAGTTGTCGTTGGACTGGATATTGTCCGCCATCTTGTTGAAGGTGCGGGCCAGGTCGGCCACTTCGCCTTCGCCGTCCACGCCCTCGACCCGGACGGACAGGTCGCCGCCGCCGAAGCGCTGGGCCGCGTCCGTCACCTTCTGGATGGGGTCGGTGAGCTTATGCATCATCACCTTGGTGAGGACGCTGGCCACCAGCAGCATCAGACAGGCCGAGAGAAAGAAGTTCGAGAAGAACTCCCTGCGGAACTCCACCAGCCGGTCGCCCGACGAGCAGAGGAAAAGGTAGCCGGTACACTCGCCGCTCTCTCTGCGCATCTCACGCACCGAGATGTAGCTCTTCTCGGTCAGTACGCCGTCCAGCGTGCCGAAGACGTGATAATTCTCCTTGGCCTTGGCCGACTTTTCCAGCACGGACGCCTCCACCACATCCCCGGCCAGATTTTCCGGGTCTGAGGCCAGCACCACGTTGCCGTCGCAGTCGGTGAAGAACAGGTACACTTCCGCGCTCTCGCCGATGAGCTCGAGCTTGGTGTTCAGGGCTTCCAGTTCTTCGCCTTCCGGCAGAGCGGCTTCCTGCACCAGATGGGACGCCGTGCGCTGGGCCACATTGACCACTTCGTCCAGCACGTCATACCGCTCCTGGGCGAAGTAGTTGCTGAACAGCACCAGCTCCGAGCTTCCCATGATCACCGTGCCGAAGATGAGCAGGGTGCTCATGAGCGAGAAGAACGCAACGGAAACACTTTTGCGCATTACTGACGCACCTCGAATTTATAGCCCACGCCCCAGACGGTCTTCAGCTCCCATTTATCGGAAGCACCGGCCAGCTTCTCGCGCAGACGCTTGACATGGACGTCGATGGTGCGGCTGTCGCCGTAGTACTCGAAGCCCCACACCTCGTCCAGCAGCTGGTCGCGGGTGTAGACCCGGTTGGGGTGGGAAGCCAGGCAGTTCAGCAGTTCCAGCTCCTTCGGGGGAGCTTCCACCACCTTGCCCTTGACCCGCAGCTCGTAGCTGTTCATGTCGAGGCGGAGGTTGTCGAACTCAATGACGCCCTCGGAGCTCTCGGTCTGGGACGTGGTGACGGTGCAGCGGCGCAGCACCGCCTTGATGCGGGCCACGACCTCTTTGGTGTCGAAGGGCTTGACCATGTAGTCATCTGCGCCCAGCTCGAGGCCCAGCACCTTATCGAAGGTCTCGCCCTTGGCCGTCAGCATCATGACCGGGGTGTTGCCCAGCTTGCGGATGCGGCGGCAGACCTCGAGGCCGTCCATCCTGGGCATCATGACGTCCAGCAGCACCATGTCGGGCTTGAGCTGGTTGAACTTTTCAAGGCCCTCTTCGCCGTCGTTGGCCGTCGTGACCTGATAGCCCTCCTTGGTCAGGTAGAGCCGCAGCAGCTCGCAGATGTTGGTATCGTCGTCCACAACGAGTATCTTTTCGTTTGCCATGTGAGTGTTCCTCCTCTATCCAGTCCAAAGCCAGCCCCCGCCGGGCGCTGGCCGCAATTCTGATGTTGACCTATATTTTATTATACGGGACAGTTATGACAAAATAAAGAAGGTTTTGTATGATTTTTGAATCTTTGGCAGACAAAGAGGGCGGGAGGGACATTGTTCGTCCCTCCCGCCCTCTTTACTTTTCTCCGGTCTCCGGCTTGTTCAAAATCCCACAGCGCAAAACCGCTTTTGAAAGCGTTTCGTTGCCCTCGCCGATGCGGATGGCCTGCATTGCGGTAAGGTCTGCACCGAAGCAGACATTTTTCAGCGCATCACAGCCGTAAAACACATCCGCTTCTATGTATTTTACGCCCGCCGGGATATACACGTTTTTGAGATGTCGGCACTCGCTGAACATCTCCCAGTGCAATTCTTCGACGGTCTCCGGGATATGGACTGTCTCAAATGCACAGCCCCGGAACGCGCCCTCCCCTATCTCACGCACACTTTCCGGGATGCTCAGCCGTTCCAGTGCGCCGCAGCCCGCGAATGCTTCTATTCCAATTTGCTCCAGCTTCTCCGGCAGCCGGAGCGTTTTTAAGGCGGCGCAGTCCCGGAACATTCCGGCCTCGATTTTGCGGATGTTGCCGCTCAGTTGTACTTTTGCCAGCTGACAGCACCCGCGGAACATCGACGCTCCCGTTTGGCGTCCTTTTATCTCCGCGCACCGCAAAGCACTGTCTGCGAAAACTTCGCCGCCCAGCCTTGCCACTCTGGGCGGGATGCTTATCTCCTGCAAGCCGCTGTTCTTGAATGCCGCTGTGCCGAGTTCCACCAGCCCGGCGGGCAATGCGATTTGAGCCAGATTTCCGCAGCCATAAAACGCAGCTGCACCGATTCTCCGCAGCGTTTTGGGCAGCTGTACCCGCCGGAGATTCTTCATCCCCGCAAAAGCCCCCGGAGCAATCTCCTCCACGCCCTCGGGTACGAACATCTCCCAGCCGTTCAGCCCGGCTTTCTGCATGGCGGCGAGAATGTCGGCGGCCGCCTCACCGGTAAGTATCGTGTTGCTCATTGTCACTAGCTCAGATTCCAGAGGTAATATGTCATTGATGAGGCTATCAAAATGCCAAGCACTATCGTTACAACCTTTGATTTGATAACGTTTTCATGCAGCCACATCAACGCCAATGCGATTCCCGCACACACTGCAAGCAGTACACCAAACATCAAAGGGACTGTCAAAAGATAGCAGAAAAAGAGCCATAAGTCATTGGCCAGCGCATCCAGCACAATCACTATCAATCGTATCGTACCAACATATATAGGAACGAGAAAAAAGTGGAAAAATCGTTCCTGCTGTCTTATCCTCATCTGAGCGAGTCTTATCTCTCCACCCTGATATTACCAGCAATGCAACCGGAAGCCAGACGATGATTGAAATGATGACGATGTGGTCTAAAATAAATTGAAGCGCGCTGGCACCTATCGCCAATGGTATCAATATCATCATAATTATGAATATCGCGGGTATCGTAAAGAACACAAACATTTCCATCTCTCCTTTCGCTTTTTATTTTAACGGATTATCCGTTAAAAATCAAGATATTCGGGCCATCCTTTGTAGACTTTCTACAAAGAGGTGAATCCTATGCTATACACGGAACGCATCAAGGCACTGCGCAGCGACCACGACCTCAACCAGACGCAGGTCGCGCGGGCTATCCATGTTGCCCAGACCACCTATTCCGACTACGAAAAGGGCAAAGTGCGCATCCCGGTCGAGTGCCTCATCCAGCTGGCGAAATTCTACGACGTCGATATGAACTATATCACCGGCGTCAGCGACACCCTCCGGCCCTTCCCCAAGCTGCCTGTCTCCCTATAACGCACCAAAAGGGGCCTCCTTTGCAGGAGGCCCCTTTTGCATATCACGAGCCGGTCAGAATGGGGGACGCAGCCCGGTTTCTGGTATTTTCAGGGAAATACGCTCAGATCCTTTGAAGCAGTCTTTACAGGATGGGGCTCTGGATGTTGTCGTTGTTCTTGATGCCGTGCTTCTCGGCGTAGCCGGTCAGCATCAGGGTCAGAGCGCCGTCGCCGGTGACGTTGCAGGCGGTGCCGAAGCTGTCCTGCAGGGCAAAGATGGCGAGCATCAGAGCGGTGCCGGCGCCATCGAACATCAGAACGCCGGTGATGAGGCCCAGAGAAGCCATGACGGTGCCGCCGGGGACGCCGGGAGCGCCGATGGCGAAGATGCCGAGCAGGGCGCAGAAGAGGAGCATGGTGCCGATGCTGGGCAGGTGGCCGTAGAGGATCTTGGAGATGGTCATGCAGAAGAAGACCTCAGTCAGGACAGAGCCGCAGAGGTGGATGTTGGCAAACAGGGGGATGCCGAAGCTGACCATATCCTTGCGCAGGACCTTGCTCTTGCGGGCGCAGTCCAGAGCGACTGCCAGGGTGGCGGCGCTGGACATGGTGCCGACAGCGGTCAGGTAAGCGGGGCCGTAGTAGCGGAGGACTTCCCAGGGGTTCTTGCCGGAGTATGCGCCGGCCAGCAGATACAGGACAGCCAGCCAGATATAGTGGCCTGCCATGACGATGAGGATGATCTGGATGAAGGCGGGCAGCTGGTGGGTGATCATGCCCTCATAGCTCAGGTTGCAGAAGGTCGCGGCGATATAGAAGGGCAGCATGGGGATGATGATCTTGCCGACGATGTCCAGCACGATGTTCTGGAACTCGCCGAGGAAGTCGCAGGTGAGCTTGCTGTTGGTCCAGGTAGCGGCCAGACCCATCAGAACGCTGAGCACGAGGGCGCTCATGACGCTCATGATCTGGGGGATGTTCAGCTCGAACACGACGTCGGGCAGGGTCCGCAGACCGGCCACCTTAGTGTCGATGGACAGGTGCGGGATGAGGGCGTAGCCTGCGCCGGTGCTCATGAGGGCTGCGCAGACAGAGGAAACGTAAGCGATGACGATCGCCACGCCCAGCAGGCGGGAAGCGTTCTTGCCCAGCTTGGTGATGGACGGGGCGATGAAGCCGATGATGATGAGCGGCACACAGAAGGTGATGAGCTGGCCCATGATATACTGTAAGGTGACGACCACCTTCATGACGCTCTCCGGGAAGACCTGGCCCAGGATGACGCCGATGATGATACCGAGAAGCAGCCGGAACGGCAGGTTATCGAATAGCTTTTTCATAATAATTTACCCCTAATTCTCCTGCGCTTCGGGCGCAGGGTGTTTTTGCAGGATGCGGATGCAGGCTTGCCAGGGTTTTTCGAGGACGCTTATTCGGCGTCCGGAGCATGTTCTTTGTTGAGCATCAGGTCGAGGATGACGCTGTCGCTGGTGCCGTGGGTGCTGAGGATGGCGAAGTTGTCCAGCGTGCGCTCCACGTTCTCTTCCACGATGCCGTCGGTGCTCTGGACGCGGACGCCGCGGGTACCCATAGCCGCTGCCTGACAGGCGGCATTGACGCAGGTGGAGATTTTCAGGGCGCAGTCGGCCTTTGCGCCGTCGCACACCATGCCGGTGACATTGCCCACCATGTTCTGGATAGCGCAGCATATCTCATGGTAGCCGCCGCCCAGCAGGTATGTAATGCCGCAGGCCGCGCCGGTGCCGGCGACGGTGGCGCCGCACAGGTTGCTCAGACGGCCAAACTTCGACTTGATGCGGATGGCGATGAGGTTCGACAGGGTGACGGCACGCAGCATGGTGGGCTCGTCGATGTCCAGCCAGCGGGCAGCAGCCACGACGGGCATCGTCGCAGTGATGCCCTGATTGCCGCTGCCGGAGTTTGCCACCACCGACACCGGAGCGCCTGCCATACGGGCGTCTGCGCCCGCAGCGGCGGCGATCATGGAGTTGGTGGTCAGATCGCGGGTCATGAGACCCTTGCGGCAGTTGAGGTCGAGGTTGCGCCCAATGGCGAGGCCGTACTCCTTGGAAAGGCCCTCATCGCTGATGACGGAGTTTACCTTCACGGCACTGCGGATGATGTCGATGGGGTCGTTCATCGGGTCGAGCTCTTTGGTGCAGTAATCCCAGATGGAGCGGACGGTCAGGAAGGACGCGATCTGCTCCGGGGTGACCACATCGCTGTCGCCTGCGGCGGCAGTGTCCGTGTCCCGCTTGTCGAGGGTGGCCACACCGTCCTGCTCTACCAGCACGACGTTGGTGTGCAGGTCGCGGACGATGGCACGGCCCGTATGGCCGCCGCCCTTGGCAATGACCTCGATGTAAAGCTTCTGCGGCACCTGCGCCACATTCACCCTGACCTTGCCGGCCTTGACCAGCGCGGCGGCAGCTTCCACCGTCTCGCGGGGGACGTGGTTCATGACTTCCAGCAGATAGACCGGGTCGCCGCCCAGCGCACCGATGGCGGCGGCATAGTCCATGCCCTCGTAATCGGTGCCGGGGATGCCCGCCGACATGGCGTTCTTGATGATGTTGATGCTGGCGTTGACCGTGATCTCTTCGGCCTTGTCCACACCGGCCTTCCGCAGGGCCTGACCCGCCTCGGCGGCAGTCAGCGCCACAGCGCCCGGCTCGGTGCAGCCGGTAGCCAGCTCCATCTCACTGTTCAGGATGCGAATGAACATGTTCTGTTCCATAGTGTTGCACCGTCTCTTTCTCTTATAGGATGCTCTGTTACTTCACGGCGATGCATTCGATCTCCAGCGGTGCGCCTTTCGGCAGTTTTGCCACCTGCACGGCGCTCCGCGCGGGGAAGGGCTGGGCGAAGTATTCGCCGTAGACTTTGTTCATCTCAGCAAAGTCGTTCATGTCGGCCAGAAAGACCGTGGTCTTGACCACATCGGCCAGGGTCATGCCCTGCTCGGCAAGGATGGCCTGGATGTTCTTGAGGGACTGTGCGGTCTGGGCTGCGATGCCCTCGGGGATGGCCCCGGTGGCGGGGTCGAGTGGGGAGCTGGCCGGAGACGTAGACCGTCTGGCCTGCTGCGATGCCCTGCGAATACGGCCCGATGGCGGCGGGCGCCTGTGCAGTGGCGAGTGCCTGTTTCATAATTCTCTCTCCTTTTTCGAATTGCAGGGGCATCGCTTGCCTTGACGCCCCTTGTCCTGACCCTATCCTAACGCGGTGGGCGGCAAAAGTCAACAATTTTCTCTCTTGATGAGAAATTATTATCACTTGTGACAAATCCCGCGGATATTTTGAAGCACTTTCACGAAAATACATTGAGTTTTCAGTTTCTCATTGTCAATAACACGCGAACGTGATATGATATAGGCAGCAGGATGAGAATAAATTCTCATCATTTCCCTCATGAAACAACGTGGAAAGTGGTGACATACATGGATGCACGGCTGGAACCCTATCGGACACTCGTTTCGTTTCTGGGCGAGGCGCTGGGGCCGGACTATGAAGTGGTGCTGCACGACCTGACCAGCGAGGAAGGCACCATCGCAGCCATCGTGAACAACAACATCAGCGGCCGCACCGAGGGCGCACCGCTGTCCAATATGGCCCTGCGGTTCATCCACGGCAAAGTCTACGAAAAGCAGCCCTATGTGGCAGGCTATCAGGGCGCGTCGCAGGCCAAGGGGCGGCTGCGCTCCTCCACCATGTTCATCAAGGACGGCAGCGAGCTTGTCGGGATGCTCTGCATCAACTTTGACGCCGCCAAGTACAGCCGGATGGCGCAGGAGCTTCTGTCGCTCTGCGGGGCCCATCAGGAGCCCGGCCCCACGCTGGGCGTCGAAAACTTCGTCAGCAGCCTGCCCGACGCGGTGCAGGCCGCCATCACCGACGTGACCGGCAGCGCTCTGCCGCCGACCGGCTGACGATGGACGAGAAGGTCCGCATCGTGGAAGACCTGCAGCAGGCGGGCATCTTCTACATGAAAGGCGCAGTCAGCGAGGTGGCGGCACAGCTGGGCTCCTCGGAGGCGACCATCTACCGCTATCTGAGCAAACTGAAGGATTGATACTTGCACTCATACGCTCCTTCGCGTATAATGGTAGATGTATTATTATGTCTACCATAACGTGAAGGAGCGTATTTTATATGAAATTAGGTATCGTCGGCCTGCCCAACGTCGGCAAGTCCACTCTGTTCAACGCCATCACCTCCACCAAGAACGCGGAGGCTGCAAACTACCCCTTCTGCACCATTGAGCCCAACAGCGGCATCGTGGCCGTGCCGGACAAGCGGCTGGATAAGCTGGCTGAGATCTGGCAGACCAACAAGAAGACCCCCGCCATCGTGGAGTTCGTGGACATCGCCGGCCTCGTCAAGGGCGCAAGCCAGGGTGCCGGCCTCGGCAACAAGTTCCTCGGCCACATCCGCGAGTGCGACGCCATCGTCCATGTCGTGCGCTGCTTCGACGACGACAACATCATCCACGTCGTGGAGGACGTGACCAAGGCCGAGGCCGTGGACCCCATCGCCGACATCGACGCCATCGACTACGAGCTCATCCTCTCCGACCTCGAAGTCGTCCAGAACCGCGCAGGCCGCATGGCCAAGGCCGCAAAGAGCGGCAACAACAAGGGTGCTGCCGCCGAGGCCGCATGGCTGCAGCAGCTGGCCGCCCATCTGGAATCCGGCAAGCCCGCCCGCAGCTTCGACTTCGACGAGAACGACGCTGAGCAGCAGACCGTGCTCCACGAGATGGGCCTGCTGAGCGCAAAGCCCGTCCTCTACGCCTGCAATGTGGGCGAGGACGACCTGATGGAGGGCATCGAGAACAACAAGTACGTCCCGCTGGTGGCCGCACGCGCCAAGGAAGAGGGCGCACGCTACATCCCCATCTGCGCCAAGACCGAGGAGGACATCGCCGACTACAGCCCCGAGGAAAAGAAAGCCTTCCTCGCCGAGATGGGCATCGAGGCAAGCGGCCTCGACAACCTCATCACCGCCAGCTACGACCTGCTGGGCCTCATCTCCTTCCTGACCGACGGCAAGAAGGAGTGCCGCGCCTGGACCATCCGCAAGGGTACCAAGGCTCCGCAGGCTGCCGGCAAGATCCACAGCGACTTTGAGCGCGGCTTCATCCGCGCCAGCGTCATCGCCTACAGCGACCTCGAGGCTCACGATTTCGATTACGCCGCCGTCAAGGCCAAGGGCCTGCAGCGCACCGAGGGCAAGGAGTACGTCGTGAAGGACGGCGATGTCATCGAGTTCCTGTTCAATGTCTAAAATAGAGGAACAACCTCTCAGTCTCGCTACCGCTCGACAGCTCCCCTAGAAAGGGGAGCCAAAGCAGAAAAGGATTAAAATTATGATTATCGGTATCATGGGCGCAATGCCCGACGAGGTGGACCAACTCTGCGCCAGGCTGGAAAATGTCACGGTCGAGCCCTACGGCGGCGTGGAGTATCATAAGGGTATGCTGGCCGGCAAGCAGGTGGTCGTCTGCTGTGCAGGCATGGGCAAGGCCAACGCTGCCGCCACCACCCAGGTGCTCATCACCAGGTTCGGTGCTGAGAAGATCATCTTCTCCGGCATCGCAGGCAACATGACCAGCAAGATCGGCATCGGCGACGTAGTCATCGGCAAGACGGTGCTTTACCACGACGCCCAGCTGGATATGATCTGCCAGAATCCGCCTTTCCTGAAGGAGTACACCGGCGACCCGGCCCTTATCGCCGCCGCCGAGAAAGCCTGCGCCGACGCAGGCGTCAAGGCTCTGGCAGGCAAGATCGCCACCGGCGATATGTTCGTGGGCGACAGCGCCACCAAAGCCGCCATCGAGGCCAAATGCGCCCCCGACTGCGTGGAGATGGAGGGCGCGGCCGTGAGTCAGATCGCCGCCAAGAACGATGTGCCTTGCGTCATCCTCCGCGCCATGAGCGATAACGCCGACGAGGACGGCCATGAGGTGCTGGTGGTCAAAAAGTTCAGCATCACCGAGTACGTCGCCACCGCGACCAGGATCGTCGCCGCGATGGTAGAGTCTCTGTAACAGACAGCAACAGAAGCCGGTCACAAGACCGGCTTCTGTCTGTTTACAGGTACTGCTCCAGCTTCAGCCTGTTATCCTCCTCAAAATCCTGCAGCTTCTGCATCAGCCTCTTCGACCCCGGCGCGGCGTCGGGGTAGTCCTTCTGGGATTTGATGCAGTCCACCACGCCCATGCCGCTGCCCTGGGTGAGCATCTCGGCGAGGTTGCGGGTGGATTTGTCGGTGATGGTCTTCATGCCGATGCTCACCTTGGTGTTGAGCTTCGCCATGGCGCTCTGGCCCTGGGCCGAGCCGCCGCAGGCGTCGATGGCGGCGTGGGCCTCCTGATTGAGCTGGCGGTAGATATTGCGCTGGCGCAGAAGCTCCGCCTTGAACTGCTCATCCTCCGCCATCGGCACGAGCTGGTCGAGGGTGTTCTTCCCCATCTCGGTGTTCTGCACGATGGCTTCCAGCATATTGAGATTGTCGTTTTTCTGGTTTTCCATACAAAAATCCCCCTTTTGAGGGTAGTTTCTCTCAAAAGGGGGACTCTTATGCATTATTCGCCGTCGTAGATGCGGTCGCCGCCTGCGGTCTGTGCAGCGGCCAGCCGCTTCTCGCACAGGTCATAGAGGGCATCCCAGTTCTTGCAGCGCACCTCGCGGGTGCCGGCCACGCCGATGGACTGGGTGAACGGCACCCGGCGCATCAGGCCCACCGAGGCCACACACTCCTTGGGCATCTCGGCATAGATGGCTTTCAGCTCCTCTTCCAGCTCACGGCGGGTGCGGTCGGCGCAGCCGATGGCGAACAGGGTGTCGCTCAGGCGGCAGACCACCCGCTCAGCAGGCTGGTCAAAGTGCTTTTTCCACTGGTTTGCCACAAAGCAGACCAGCTGGCCCATGACGGCGTCGCTCTCCCGCGCGGAAAGCTTCTCTGCGCCGTCGATAGACACCAGCGCCAGCGCAGCGCAGCGGTGGCAGTCGGTCCACTCATCGAGTTTCGTGCAGAATTCCGTCTCGTAGTAGCGGCGGTTGAACACCCCCGTCACAAAGTCGTGGTTCATGTCGTCGCGGCACATCTCCCGCTCCCGCGGGGTCATCCGGTCTTCGGGCAGGTCATTGCCTGCCAGAGGAGCCGTCATCTGCAGCTGCCATACCTTGCCGTCGGCCACGACACAGCGGCGCAGCACACAGTCTACCTGACCGCCGCGCAGCTCGTAGTCCACCATCAGGCCGTCGTCCTGCCAGCAGCGGTCGGCGTCCTCGTCCACCTGCGTCAGGCTCACATCCTGAAACACAGGCCGCGAGCTTTCGACGAATTGCCGCAAGTCCTGCTCAGTCCATTCATTCTTCATGCGTTTTTTTCCCCATTTTATACACCGGGTCTTCCTTCCCGGCGCTCTGCCTTTTCACAGTCGAGCCTGTTTTCATGGCCAGCGTATCGCTGTGAAAATAAGTCTTATCCCTGACTGCGTCTCCTGCGATTATACCACGACGGCGGAGCGCTTACCAGCAAAACGCACAATTTTCAAAAAGATTTTTTACATTCCCGTCAAATTGAGGTTTTGGCCTCTTTTTCGACCGGCTCCTTGGCGCGGCAGCAGACCTCGCACTCAGCCTGGATACGGCTGGCCAGAGGCTCTGCGTCGAAGCCCTCCGCGGCGCGCCAGGTCCAGTTGCCGCCCAGCTTGCCAGGGGTGTTCAGGTGGGCCTCTGCGCCCAGACCCAGCCAGTCGGACATGGGGATGATGGCCCGGTCAGCCACAGAGCCGAGGGCCGCACGCAGCAGCGCGATGCGGGCAGCGTCCGGCTTGACGGCGGCCACTTCCTTCGCGGTGGGCTTGCAGGGGGTCAGGTGGAGGTAAGCGGCGGCGTTGGCCTTCTCCTTCCCGGTGGCGGCGTTCTCCCACCAGTCGGTGAGGGTGGTGTTGTCGTGGGTACCCGGGTAGACCACGCTGTTCTTGACGTGGTTGTGGGGCAGATACTCGTTGTCGCCGCCGCCGAAAGCGAACTGCAAAACCTTCATGCCCGGGAAGGTGCTGTCGGCCAGCAGCTCGCGGACGCTGGGGAACAGCTCGCCCAGATCTTCCGCGATGATGGGCAGCTTGCCAAGGGCAGCTTCCAGCGCGTGGAACAAGTCCATCTGGGGGCCGATCTCCCACTTGCCGGTGCAGGCGGTAGAGCTGCCCGCCGGGATGGCCCAGTAGGTGTCGAAGCCGCGGAAGTGGTCGATGCGGAGCAGGTCGTAGATGCCGAGGGCGTGGCGGACGCGCCGGATCCACCAGGCGTATCCCGTCTGTTTATGATACGGCCAGTTATACAGCGGGTTTCCCCAGAGCTGGCCGTCTGCGGAGAAGTAATCCGGCGGACAGCCGGCCACGCGTGCAAAGCCTCCCTGCGCGTCCAGCTCGAAGAGCTCGCCGCCCACCCATGCATCCACCGAGTCGGCAGAGACGTAGATCGGGATGTCGCCCAGAATTTTCACGCCCTTGGCGTTGGCGTAGCCCTTGACCTTTTTCCACTGGGCGGCAAACTCGTACTGCAGGAACTTCCAGAAGCCGATCTCCTCTTCCTGCTCTGCTGCGAACCTTGCCAGCGCGGCGGCGTCCCGCAGGCGGTACTCCCGGGGCCACTCAGTCCAGCTCTTCATGCCGTTGGCGGTCTTGAGGGCCATGTAGAGGGCGTAATCATTCAGCCAGCTGTCGTTGGCAAGGGCGAAGGCGTAGTAGTCGTCGGGGTAGTAGTGGGCGCAGCCGTGGAGACCGGCATACTTCTCGCGCCATACGGCGTAGGCGGTGCGCAGCACCTTATAGCGGCTGGTGTAGAGAGTGCCGTAGTCCACCGAAAGCGGGTCATCGCCCCACTTTTCCGCCTTGAGCTGGGCGGCGGTCAGCAGGCCGTCGGCCTTGAGGGCGTCGAGGTCGATGAAGTAGGGGTTGCCCGCAAAGGCAGAGCAGCTCTGGTAGGGGCTGTCTCCGTAGCCGGTGGGGCTGAGGGGCAGCAGCTGCCAGATGTGCTGGCCCGCAGCGGCCAGAAAATCCACGAACTTGAGCGCTTCGGCGCCAAAGCAGCCAATACCATAGGGGCCGGGCAGGCTGGACACCGGCATCAGGATTCCACTTTCACGCATGATGATACCTTCCTCGCTTTATATTCCGTTTGGGTTTCTGCTGTTTCCTATCATAACATAAGCGAAGACTATTTTCCACAGGCAAAAAACGTGGTATACTTAGTTTTATAGTGGGATAATATCGTTTTTATTACAGGAGGTATCGTGCCATGCAGCGCACGGAAAAAT
>ENA-OQJN01000254-OQJN01000254.1-human-gut-metagenome-genome-assembly--contig:-NODE-254-length-25516-cov-4.652605_pt1 | contig 25516 bp, 26 predicted proteins | sample MGYA00242610_ERZ504777 | MGnify/ENA primary metagenome ERZ504777 (study PRJEB26092, sample SAMD00036350) | human gut metagenome | host: Homo sapiens | study: EMG produced TPA metagenomics assembly of... | reverse complement strand
CTCGTGGATCCAGCGCGTCGAAATCGCTGGTGGTTTCTGGTTCTCTTTTGACATCAAAAGAGAACAATTAGCCTTAATGAAAAAGCGCTCTCCCCCGCGCACAGGCGCGTGAAGCCGCTCAAAAGAAAAAGAGCCAATGTTCCACATGGAACACTGGCCCTCCCCCCTCACCTCTGTGCCGCTGCCGTCGGGATGCGCACGGTATACTCAATGTACCCATCCCGCTCTTCCCGGTGCGCCGTTGCCGGTACACCGTTGTCCGTCATCAGGCGGATGGCGTGGTCGATGGTATTCACAAAAATGCGGACGTCCTTCACCATCGAGATGCGGTGGCGTCCCGGGGCAGCTGCGTTCAGCAGCTGCTCGATGTACAAGTCTGTAGCCCGGGCGTTCATCTTCCGCTTGGCGATGGTGATGAGCGCTTCACTGCGGCGGTTCTCGGGCAGGCGCAGCACTGCCCGGGCGTGGCGTTCCGTCAGGCCGTTGTCCAGCACGAACTGCCGCTGGTCCTGGGTGAGCTGCAAAAGCCGCAGCTTGTTGGCCAGTGTCGGCTGAGCCATGCCAAGCCGCTTGGCCGCCTCCGCCTGCGTACAGTCCCACAAGACCATCACATCCCGCAGGCCCTGCGCCTGCTCGAAGGGGTTCAGATTCTCCCGCTGAAGATTTTCCAGAAGCCCCATCGCCGCCGTCTTGTCGTCGGCATAGTCGCAAAGGATGGCCGGGATGGTCTGCATCTTTGCCATCTTGCAGGCGCGGAGGCGCCGCTCCCCCGCCACCAGCTCATAGCCGTCTTCTTTTTTGCGCACGGCTATCGGCTGCAGTAAGCCGTTCTCCCGGATGCTGGCCGCAAGCCCCGCAAGCTCCTGCTCGTTGAAATTCGTCCGCGCCTGAAATGGCGACGGCTGGATGCTCTCAATCGGGAGAGTGTAGATTTTTCCGGCAGATTTCTTTCTCTCAAACATGATACCGCCCCTTTTCGTCTGGAATCGTCATGGTTTTCCACCCTTTCCCGGGAAAACGTGGAAAAGTCAGCTGCTTACATCCCCAGTTTACCAGAAAATAAAAGACCCTGCCAGAAGATTCGTTCGGCAGGGTCTTGCATTTTCTATTCGATGCTCCGTTATTTCAGCGGACTTTTTCGCAATTTTTCCGCCGTTTCTGGGGTAGGCAGTCGGAGTTTGCGAAATCTTTTTGCAGAGGATGAGGGTGCGGGTATCGCCGCCCGGAAGATGGAGGGTGCGGGTCTCTTTGTACTCGCCGCCCAGCTTCTTGATGGCGCCCCGGGCTGCGGCCAGCTCTTCTTCGCCGGAAGCGCCCTTCATGGCAAGGAAGTTTCCACCCACCTTCACCAGCGGCAGGCAGTATTCTGCCAGCATGGGCAGAGCCGCCACCGCGCGGGCCGAAGCCAAATCGAACTGTTCACGCCACGCCTTGCGGGCGGCTTCCTCGGCGCGCTCCTTGGCGAACTCCACACCGGTAAGGCCCAGCTGGCCGCAGGCGTATTTCAGGAACTCCACCCGCTTGCCGGTGGGTTCCATCAGGGTCAGCTCCAACTCGGGCTTGAAGATCTTCGTCACGATGCCCGGGAAGCCCGCGCCTGCGCCGACATCCACCATCTTCCCTGCCACCTCGGGCTGAGAGGCAAAGAGCAGGCTGTCGAGGAAGTGCTTGTCCTCGATGCCCTCCGGGTCGGTGATGGCGGTCAGGTTGACCTTCTGGTTGTACTCCACCAGGATCTCCGCAAAGGCGTCCAACTGGTCGAGCTGGGTTCCGGTGAGCGCGATGTTCCATGTGGAACATTTCTGTTCCAGCCGGCTTTTATCGATCATAAACTTATCCTCATTTCACAAAAGCTTATCGCAATTTTCAAAAATAGCATTCATCAAAAAGGTATATTGCTGTCTCTCGCGCCGGTGGCGCGGGCAAAGCTCTCTTGCAGTTGGGCTTGGTTTCTTTAAGCAGGTTCGCGCGCTGGTGGCGCGGGGCTGGTTTTTTCTTTTGGTCAAGCGGCTTGCGCTCCGCGCGGGCCAGAGCGCAGGGCTGGTTTTTTCTTTGAGCTGGTTCTCGCGCTGGTGGCGCGGGGCAGGTTTTTTCTTTCGGTCAAATGGCTTGCGCTCCGCGCGGGCCAGAGGTAGGGAGGGGTGTTTCGAATCCCCCCTCCCTACCTCTGGACTCCACTCTCCCCGCAACGAGTTAAGGGCTGCTCGCCCTTAACAAGCCCAAAGAAGAAGTCGAAACGGAAAAAAGCTAGTCGCTGCGCTTAACGCTTTTTTCTCGTTTCTCCAATTTGCTGCTTCGCAGCAGACTTTACGCCCTTGCTGAACGTAAAGTTCTGCGAAAGCGTAACACCATCGGCGGAGCCGTAAACCGGAGAAGCCCAAAAAATGCGTTTAGCGAAGCGGCTAGCATTTTTGGGCTTCGACAACCCCTTCGGGGTCTGAAAGGGGCGAGCAGCCCCTTTCTCGTGGATCCAGCGCGTCGAAATCGCTGGTGGTTTTCTGGTTCTCTTTTGACATCAAAAGAGAACATTAGCCTTAATGAAAGAGCGCTCTACCCCCGCGCACCGGCGCGCGAAGCTGGTGTTTTTCTGGTTCTCTTTTGGCACGCAAAAGAGAACTTAGCCCCAATGCAAAAGCGCTCTACCCCCGCGCCACAGGCGCGCAAGCCTGCCTCACGGCGCGGCATACCTTGCATACTCTCCCATCTTCTCAAAGCCCAGCCGGGTATAGAAATGCACCCGCTCGGGGCTGCACAGGAAGACAGGCATCCAGCCTTCGGCGGCGAGGGCATTTGCCATCTCGACGATGAGCCGCCCGCCGACGCCTTTGCCCCGCAGAGCTTCCACGGTCTCGCCGCAGGCCATGTATGCCTGACCATTTGCCAGCGCGTAGGCTCCCACCGTACAGATGATGTTTCCTTCCCGTTCCAGCGTCCAGACCCGGGCAAGGCCCCGGCTGCGCTTGGAGCAGAGCTCAGAGTAAAAATCGTCCCGTTTTGAGGGCCTGTCAGGGAAGAGCAGATCCGCTGCTTTTCCGGCGGCAGGTTCTGTGTTTTTGGCAAGACCCTGCCAGAGGGCAGCGTCTGCCTCAGGCAAAGCCAACTGACGCCCCGGCGCAAGGCCGAAGACGCTGTGTGTCTTGGCCCGCTTCCAGCCCGTGGGCGGCGGACACTCAGCCTCGTCCAATACGACGGCCTCACAGCCGCAGAAAGTCAGAAAGCCCGCCAGCTCCTCGGGGTTGGCGTGACCCGCCAGCCACGCGGTGCTGCCGCCGACATCCAGCGCCAGCGTCGGCCCGGCGAAAAAGCGGCCCGGCTGGCTCTTGCCGAAGAGGGCGAACGCCAGCGGCATGGTCGCCCCGAGACAGAGCTTGCCCCGGCAGGCGTTCAAAAAGCGCTGCTTCTGGCGGGGCGTTTTGATTTGAGTTATCACTTCAGCGCGTTGACGATGCTCTTGAACTCGCGGCCGCGCACTTCAAAGTTCGGGTAGAGGTCGAAAGAGGCGCTGGCCGGCGAGAGGATGATGATGTCACCGGGCTTTGCGCAGGCGCGAGCCAGCTCCACGGCGTGCTGCATGTTGTCGGCGTGCTGGATGGGCAGCTCGGCCTCGTTGAAGTTCGGGTCTTCGCGCACGGCCTTCTCGATGCGGGGTCCGGTAGCACCCATCAGCACGAGGTTCTTGACATGAGCCGTGATCTCAGGGGCCAGCGGCTCGTAGGGGATGTGCTTGTCGTAGCCGCCTGCGATGAGGATGACCTTCTGGTCGAAGCTGCGCAGACCGGCGATGGTGCGGGTGGGGCTGGTGCCGATGGAGTCGTTATAATAGGTGACGCCGTCCAGCACGCGCACCGGCTCGATGCGGTGCTCCACGCCGGTAAAGCTGCTGCCCACCAGCTGGATGGCCTCCACAGGCACCTCGCCCCAGACGGCGGCGGCAGCGGCCAGCAGGTTCTCAATGTTGTGCAGGCCCCGCAGCTTCACGTCCTTCTGGGCGAGGAAGGGGGTCACGACGCCGTTCTCTGCCATGCAGAGCATCCCGTCCTCCCGCAGGAACGCGCCGTTGTCCGTCTCGTGCAGGCGGGTGAACCAGACCTGCTTGCCCTTGCAGTCCTTCTGCATGGAGCGGCTGATCTCGTTCTCATAGCCGAGGACGGCGCGGCAGGGCTGCTTCTGGTAGAGCAGGATATTCCGCTTGGCGTCGATGTACTCCTGCATATCCTTGTGGTGGTCGAGGTGGTTGGGGGTCACGTTGGTGACGACGGCGATGTTGGGGCTCTGGTGCATACTGATGAGCTGGAAGCTGGACAGCTCCACCACGGCCACGTCGTCGGGGCTCACCTCGGGCAGCATGGGCAGCAGGGCTGCGCCGATGTTGCCGCCCAGATGCACCCTGCGGCCTGCGGCCTCGTAGAACTTGGAGATAAGGGTGGTGGTGGTGGTCTTGCCGTCAGAACCGGTCACGGCCACGATCTCGCAGGGGCAGAACTGGAAGAACAGCTCCACCTCGCTGGTAACCATGGTGCCGGCGGCCATGGCGTCCTGCAAAGGCTTCTCGAAATAGCCCACGAAGCCCGGGGTGCGCATGATGATGTCCTGCCCCTTGAAGCCGTCGAGGTAATTCTCGCCGAGGCTCAGATCGATGCCCAGCTCCTTGATGGTGGCGGCGTAGTCGCCGAAATCTTCCACGCTCTTTTTCTGGTCGCAGAGGGTGACGTGCGCACCCAGCTCCACGAACTCCCTGATGAGCGTCTTATGGCTGACGCCCGCGCCGATAAAGGCAACCTTTTTGCCCTTGATGAGGTTTGCAAGCTCCTGCTGTTCCTTCTGCATAAAAAAGGACCTCCTCTATAAATGTGTATATTACCATAGCACCCCCGCCGCACACAGCCGCAGGAGAAAATGCATTGCTGTCCCCCCATTATAGACCATTTGTTTCCGATTGGCAACGGAAAAACACAAACCGTGGCTCAAAATGTCTACCCAAATCAACAAAATGTCGATTGTCTTTTCTGCCTGTTTCTGTTACACTTATAGCGATTTCAATTTTTGGCGCAGCATCAACAGCATTGCGCCGGCTCGACACCAGAATTTTCCTGCACCTGTCCGGGTGCAGTTTTCCTATTTCTTATCACTTTCTGAGACAAACAGGGCCGCACCGGCCCGAAAGGATGCATTTCTTGAAACAGCTTCGCTTTGTCGCGGCCCTGCTGGCTGCGTTTTTCGTTCTGAGCCTGACCGCCTGCGGCTCCGGCTCCAACAGCTTTACCTGGTTCGTGGACTCCATCCCCGCGAACCTCGACCCGCAGGTGGCGTCCAGCGCCTCGGACATCATCGCCTGCGAGAACCTCTACAGCGGCCTCGTCCGCCGCACACCGGACGGCAGCCTCGCGCCGGAATTGTGTGAGCGGTGGGAGGTATCTGCCGACCGGCTCACCTATACATTCTATTTGAAGGACGGTCTGACCTATACCGCCTCGAAGGGAGATCCCTCCGACTACGCCATCACCGCCGAGGACTTCGTCTTCGCGTTCCAGCGGATGTTCCTCCCCGGCACCAACTCCCCCTACGCCGTGGAGTTCTCTGCCCTCGAGAACAGCGCCGCCGTTCTGGCCGGTCAGAAGCCCGCCAGCGCGCTGGGCGTCACCGCTGCGGAGCCGCTGAAACTGGTGTTCCGACTCTCCTCGCCCGACGAGACGTTCCTCTCCAAGCTGACGCTGCCCGGCGCGATGCCCTGTGACGAAGCGTTTTTTGACAGCACCCGAGGCACCTACGGTCTGACCAGCGCCTCCACCCTTTCCAGCGGACACTTTTACCTTTATAACTGGACGTCCAGCGGCCTTTTTCTCCGCCGGGCGGCTTCGGGGAGCCAAATCGACAGCCTGCGCCTCGTGGAAAACACCACGAGCTCCGGCCAGTCCGCCGAAGAGCTCATCAATAACGAAAAATGCACCGCCGCCCTCGACGACAGCGGTACCCCCACCTCGCTGCAGAGCGTGTCCTACTCCGACACCACATGGGCGCTGCTCTTCAACTGCGACTCCATCTTTGCTTCCACTGAGCTTCGGCAGGCACTGGGCAGTGCAGCCGCTTCGGCGGTGGAAGTCCCCGGCGGTGGGCTGTTCGCAGAGGCAAAGGGCCTCATCCCCGACGGCCTGACTGTGGACGGCATCGACTACCGGCAGACGGCGGGCGATGTCCGCCCGGCCTTCGGCGACCCCCGCGCACTCTACATCGCCGCCCGCGACGGCGGCGTCTCCCCCTCCGACTTTGGGCGTGTCTCCCTGCTGCTGCCCTCCGGCAGCGGCCTCAGTGACACCGCCGAGCTCATCAACAGCGCATGGCAGAAGGAGTTTTCGCTCTTCTTCTCGGTGGAAGAGGTGGAGCCGGAGGAGTTCCAGAAGCGGCTCGAAAACGGCAGCTACACCATCGCCCTGGCCCCCGTGCAGGCCGAGGGCGGCAGTGTCTACACCGCGCTGGCCCAGTTCTCCCCCACCGGCGGCGGGCTGACCGGCTACAGCGACGCCCTTTACACCACCCAGCTCTCGGCCAGTGCCACAGCCACCGGCAGCACCCGCTGCTCTCTGCTGGCCGCCTGTGAGCGCCAGCTCCTCGAGCAGGCTGTTGCCGTGCCGCTCTTCACCCAGCAGAAGCGGCTGCTGGTGGCCAACGGCATCGAGGGCCTCGTCTTCGACCCCTTCGGCCCGGTGCTGGATGTGACGTATGCGACGAAAAGTTGACCGCCGCCTAAGCCTCTCCCTTTGGGAGCAACGGCGACGACCGCCGCCAGCGGCGGAAACAGGGAGGAGCTGTTGGGGCAGCGGCCAGCAGGATGCGAGCGGCAGCGAAGCAGACGCTGGGAGCCGCAACCCGGGCAGTGTCACCGAAGGTGACGGAGAGGGCAAGGATGCTGACGATCAAATATAAGCGCAGCGATAGTATCCCTCCGACAAAGAGTCTGCCTATCGCAACGCGCTGTCCCTTTCGCAGCGGGCTTGCCCTCTCAGGCGCTTACGCGCCAGCTCTCCCAGAGGGAGAGCCTTTTGGAAACGGCTCACAGTCAGATAAATTCATCAAGCACAAAAAACAGAGAGGATAGTTCAGGAATGACTATCCTCTCTGTTTTTATGCTTTTTACGTTAATACGAAGGTCAGCTCTGCGGTGGCGGCGCACTTGCCGTCCACATAGGCGGACGCTTTGCCGATGCCCACCGGGCCGCGCTGCTCGACCAGCTCACAGTGAAGGGTGAGCACGTCGCCGGGGGTGACCTGCTTGCGGAAGCGGGCGTTCTTGATGCCGCCGAAGAGGGCCAGCCTGCCTTTGTTCTCAGGCAGGCTCAGGGCCGCGACAGCGCCGGTCTGGGCCAGCGCTTCGAGGATCAGGACGCCGGGCATGACCGGCTGGCCCGGGAAGTGGCCGCAGAAGAATTCTTCGTTGCGGGTGACGCACTTGCGGCCAATGGCCCACTGACCCGGCTCGTAGTCCAGAATGCGGTCCACGAGGGCGAAGGGATACCGGTGGGGCAGGATGGCCGCGATCTCCTCGCTGGTCAGGCTGTTTGCGTTTTCACGCACGGTGCGGGGTTCTGCCATCGCTCAGCCCTCCCACTTCTTGAAGGCCAGGCAGGCGTTGTGTCCGCCGAAGCCCAGGCTGTTGCTCAGAGCGTACTCCATCTTCATCTCACGGCCCACATTCGGCACATAGTCCAGATCGCACTCCGGGTCGGGCTGCTCGTAGTGGATGGTGGGCGGCGCGAACTGGTCGCGGAGGGCCAGTGCGGTGAACACGGCCTCAATGCCGCCTGCGCCGCCCAGCAGATGGCCGGTCATGCTCTTGGTGCTGACGACGGCGATGTCCTTGGCGTGGTCGCCGAAGACGGCGTGGATGGCGGCAGTCTCGCAGCTGTCGTTCATGTGGGTGCCGGTGCCGTGGGCGTTGATGTGGTCGATCTGCTCGGGGGCAATGCCGCCGTCCTTGAGAGTCAGCTTCATGCAGCCGATGGCGCCTGCGCCGCCGGGTGCGGGAGCCGTGAAGTGGTAGGCGTCGCAGTTGGCGCCGTAGCCCACGACTTCGGCATAGATGTGTGCGCCGCGGGCCTTGGCGTGCTCCAGCTCTTCCAGCACCAGCACACCGCTGCCCTCGCCCATGACGAAGCCGCCGCGCCGTGCGTCAAAAGGAAGGCTGGCCGCATCAGGGTCCACAGCAGTGGAGAGAGCCTTCATGCTGGTAAAGCCGCCGATGCCCAGCGGGCTGATGCAGCTCTCGGCACCGCCGCAGACCATGACCGGCTCGTAGCCGTCGCGGATGCGGTGGAACGCATCGCCCACAGCGTTGGTGCCGCCTGCGCAGGCCGTCACCGGGCAGGTACACATCCCCTTGAGGCCGAAGCGGATGGCGATCTGTGCTGCCGCCATGTTGGCGATCGCCATGGGGATGAAGTAGGGGCTGACCTTCTCCATCCCCTTTTCCTCGCCGCGGCTGTGCTGCTCCTCGATGGTGGGCAGACCGCCGATGCCGCTGGACACGATGACACCGATGTTCTCGGCCTCGGCTTCGCAGTCGATGCCGCTGTCCTGGATAGCCTCGGCGGCAGCGCCCAGCGCCAGCAGGGTGAAGCGGGCCATCTTGCGGGCTTCCTTTTTGTCCACGACGGTCTCGGGGTCGAAGCCCTTGACCTCGCCTGCCAGCTTGCACTTGAACTCGCTGGCGTCGAACTGGGTGATGGGGCCGATGCCGCACTTGCCTGCGCGGGCTGCGGCCCAGCTGTCGGCGGTGTTATTTCCAAGAGGGTTCACGGTGCCAAGACCGGTGATGACGACTCTGCGTTTTTCCATAGAAAAGCTCCTTTTTACATTGCCATGCCGCCGTCCACACAGAGCACCTGCCCGGTGAGATAGCTGCTTTGTTCGGCGGCGAAGAAGGCCACCGCGTTTGCCACGTCCTCCGGCTGGCCGGCGCGTCCCTCCGGGATGGTCTTGCACATCTCGGTGCGGACAGCCTCCGGCAGAGCGGCGGTCATATCCGTGGCGATGAAGCCGGGAGCCACCGCGTTGACGGTGACGTTCCGGCTGGCCAGCTCCTTGGCGAGGCTCTTGGTCAGGCCGATGAGGCCCGCCTTGCTGGCGGAATAGTTGGTCTGGCCTGCGTTGCCCCGCAGACCTACCACGCTGCTCAGGTTGACGATGCGGCCATAGCGCTGGCGCACCATCCGGCGTGCGGCCTCCTTGCAGCAGAGGAACGCACCCTTGAGGTTGGCGTTCAGGACGGTATCAAAGTCCTCCTCGGAAAGGCGGAGGATGAGGTTGTCGCGGGTGACGCCTGCGTTGTTGACGAGAATATCCACCCGGCCAAAGGCGTTCACTGCCTCTTCGAACAGCTTCTTGCAGCCCTCGGCAGTGGAGACGTCGGCCTGCACGGTGACGGCCTCGACGCCAAGCTCTTTGCACAGTGCGGCAGTCTCGGCGGCAGCGGCCTCACCGTGGCAGTAGTTGACCACCACGTTGCAGCCCTGCTTTGCCAGCGCAACACAGACAGCCCGGCCGATGCCCCGGCTCCCGCCGGTGACGACGGCGGCGCGGGTCAGCTTTTCTTCGCTCATGCCTGTGCCTCCTTCCAGCTGGTGAGGAAAGCTTCCAGCTCTTCTGCCGTCTCGACAGCGGTGCAGTGGACGTCTGCGCCCAGCGTCTTTTTCACGAAGCCGCTCAGGGCCTTGCCCGGGCCGACTTCGAGAATGTCGGTGACGCCCAGCTCGCCCAGACGGCGGAGGGTATCTTCCATGTAGACGCTGCTCTGCACCTGCTTTTCCAGCAGAGCGGGGATGCTGTCGCTGTCTGCCTTTTCGTGGCCGAGGCAGTTGAAGAGGACGGGTGTCTCCATCTCGCCGAAAATGCTCAGACGCAAAGCGCTTTGCCAGCGCGTCACCGGCGGGGTGCATCAGCTTGGTGTGGAAGGGGCCGCTGACCTTCAGCGGGATGCAGCGGCGGGCGCCTGCGGCTTTTGCCAGCTCAGCGGCCTTTTCCACGGCGGCTTTTTCGCCGCCGATGACCAGCTGGCCCGGGCAGTTGTAATTGCAGATCTGGACACAGCCCAGAGCGGACGCCTCTTCGCAGCACTTTGCCAGTGCGTCGCGTTCAAGGTTCATCACAGCGGTCATGCCGCACTCGATGCCCTTGGCGGCGTCGGCCATGGCCTTGCCGCGGAAGGCAGCCAGCTCCACAGCCTGCTTGGCCGTGAAGACATCAGCGGCTTCCAGCGCGGAGTATTCGCCCAGCGACAGACCGGCCAGATACTCGGCCTTGACGCCGTTTTCCTTCAGGACAGCCGTGACACCGGCGGCGAAGGCCACCATGCAGGGCTGGGTGTACTGAGTCAGATTCAAAACGCCTTCCGGGTCGTCGAAGCAGACGCTCTCCAGATCAAAGTCAAGGTCTGCGGCGTTGAACGCCTCCCGGAACGCGGGGTATCTCTCGTAAAGGTCTTTGCCCATGCCGGGGTGCTGAGAGCCCTGACCGGCATACAGAATGGCAAGCTTCATTGGTGTTTCCTCCAATCATCCATCAGTTCATCCATCAGCTCCCGGACACTGCGCATCCGGTCGAGACGGCCCACGTTGGCCCCGCAGAAGAAGAGCCCCTCTTCCACATTGCCCTTCACGGCCTCGATGAGGGCGTGGGTGATGCAGTAAGGCACCTTGGCCGGCTCACAGGCTTTGAGGCAGCGGGCGCAGTGCTTCGGCGGGAAGCGCAGGCCCTGCTCAAGCTTCTGCACCAGCGGAGTGGCCAGCGCACGGCCCGGCATTCCCACAGGGCTGTGGATGATGCGCACATCCTCGGGCTTGGCCGCCAGCAGGACATCTTTATAGGTCTGGCTGGCGTCGCACTCGTAGGTGGGGATGAAGCGGGTAGCGAGCTGTGCGCCCGCAGCACCCATCTTAGTATACTGGGCGATGTCCTCGCCCGTGTAGACGCCTCCGGCCACGAAGACCGGGATGTCGTGGCCGAACTGAGCCTCGAAAGGCTTCACCTCGGCCAGCACTTCGGGCAGGATCTCGTCGAGGGTCTGGCATTTTCCGGCCAGAAGCTCTTCTTCCGAAAAGCCCAGATGCCCGCCGGCCTTGCAGCCCTCGATGACCACGAAGTCGGCGGTGCGGCTGAAGGCTTTTGCCCACCGGCGGAGGATGAGCTTTGCAGCACGTCCGCTGGACACGATGGGTGCCAGCGCAACATCCGCTTTTTCCACCAGACCGGGCAGCTCCAGCGGGAGGCCCGCACCCGATACGATGGCATCCACGCCCGCCTCCACAGCCGTGCGGACGGCGTCGGCGTAGTTCTGGGTGGCGACCATCGCGTTGATGGCCACCAGTCCCGCGCCGCCTGCGATCTCCTTCGCTTTGGCGATTTCTTTTTCAGCGCACGGAGATTCGCTGCGCAAGGGTCGCGGGCAAAATCGGGTTCGCGGTAGCCTGTGTCGGCGGTGGAGATGCACCCCATGCCGCCGCAGGCCGCGACCGCACCGGCCAGCCCGCCGAGGGAGACGCCCACGCCCATGCCGCCCTGTAAGACAGGCACGGCCAGCGGCTTGCCTGCGAGGGTCAGCATAACTCGCTCAGCGAATGCATCCGCTGCCTCCCGCTCTCCCACAGCTCGTCGAGGATGTCAGCCACAGGCCGCACCTCGTGGAGCATACCGGCCACCTGACCGGCCATCAGACTGCCGGTGGCGGTGTCGCCCTCAAAGACGGCGCGCCGCAGACTGCCCAGCGTGTATTTTTCCAGCTCCATCTTGTCGGCACCGGCCTTTTCCTGCCGGACATACTCGCGGCTCATCCGGTTTTTCAGCACACGGACGGGGGTGCCGCCGATACGGCCGGTGACGATGGTGTCGCTGTCCTTGGCGCGCAGAAGTGCGGCCTTGTAGTTCTCGTGGACGGGGCATTCCTCACTGACCAGCAGGCAGGTACCCACCTGAACGCCGCAGGCTCCCAGTGCGAAGGCTGCCGCCAGCTGGCGGCCATCGGCGATGCCGCCCGCCGCGATGACAGGGACATCTACAGCGTCCACCACCTGGGGGACAAGGGCCATGGTGGTCATCTCGCCCACATGGCCGCCGCTCTCGGTGCCTTCGGCGATGACGGCATCCACGCCCAGAGGGGCAAGGTGCTTGGCCAGAACGGCCGCCGCCACCACGGGGATGACCTTGATACCGGCTTCCTTCCACATGGGGATGTACTTGCCTGGGTTGCCCGCGCCGGTGGTGACGACCTTGACGCCCTCTTCCACGACGATTTTGGCAAACTCGTCGGCCTGGGGGTGCATCAGCATGATGTTGACGCCAAAGGGCTTGTCGGTGAGCTCCTTGCAGCGGCGGATGTTCTCCCGCAGCGTCTCAGCGTTCATGCCGCCTGCGCCGATAAGGCCCAGCGCACCGGCGTTGGAGCAGGCAGCGGCAAACTCGCCGGTGGCGATGTTGGCCATGCCGCCCTGAATGATGGGGTATTTCGTGCCTAATATCTCGTTGAGTAATTTCATGTAAATCGTCCTATTTATAGGTTTTACTTTAGAGCGCTCACCCGGGAAGAACCTCTCAGTCTGCTTCGCAGACAGCTCCCCTGATAGGGGAGCCACTGGCGTGCCGGTCAAGTCCACGCTGGACGAGCAAAGCTCAGTATTTCGGAAACGGTAGTGCCCTGTTGTCCAGGTCAGCACCGGCTTGACAAGGTGCGTTTGTCCAGAAGTTCCTGCCCCCGTAAGCAAGGCCCGCTCTTTTGCGCCATAAAAAAGCTTTCGGCAATCAGTGCAAAGTGGCCCGGCCTGCCAAGGCCTCCCCTCGATAGGGGAGGTGTCAGCGCATCAGCGCTGACGGAGAGGTTCATACGTCACCAGCATCCCGCCCCAGGTCAATCCGCCGCCGAAGCCGATGCAGGATACCTTCTGCCCGACTTTGAGCAGACCGGCTTCGGCCATCTCGTTGAGGGCCACCGGGATGCTGGCCGCGCTGGTGTTGCCGTGGCGGTCCATGTTCTTGTAGAACTTTGCGGCGTCGGCGTGGAGCGCTTTCACACAGTGGTCGATGATGCGGCTGTTGGCCTGATGGCAGACCACCCAGTCCACATCGTCCAGCGCCAGCTGCGTCTCGTCCAGCACCGCGTGCAGACAGCGGGGCAGTGCGTCCACCGCAAAGCGGAAGACGGCACGCCCGTCCATGCTGATGGGGGCCGAGCCGGTGCGGCAGGGGCCTCCTGCGTGGATAGCCTCGTCGCCCCGTGCGCCCAGCGTGATCGCAAACGGTGCGTCGCACAGTTCAAAGATCGCTGCGCCCGCACCGTCGCCGAAGAGCACACAGGTAGAGCGGTCGGTCTGGTCCATGAGGCGGGACAGCGCTTCGCAGCCCACCACGAGGGCGTACCGTCCGCCCAGCGTCGCCATCAGGCCGCGGGCCACGGCGGTGCCGTAGATGAAGCCCGAGCAGGCGGCGTTGACATCCAGCGCGGGGCGGTTTTCGGGCAGACCCAGCGCCCGCTGCACCTGACAGGCCACACTTGGGGTGGCGTCAGGTGCCGAAAGGGTCGCGCAGACACAGCAGGCAATATCCTGCGGCGAAAGACCGCTGCGCTCCAGCGCCTGCTCTGCCGCCGCGATGGCCAGCGTGGCGGCGGATTCTTCCTCCGTACACCAGTGGCGGGCGCGGATGCCGGTGCGGGTGGTGATCCACTCGTCGCTGGTGTCCACGGTGCGGCTCAGCTCTTCATTGGTGACCGTGCGGCCGGGCAGAGCTCCGCCGGTGGCGATCAACTGCAAACCGTTCATGCTCGTTTCGCTTCTCCGATCTGACGAAATTTTTTGTACCGCTGGTCGGCCAGTGCCTTGCCGCTCATCTTGCAGAGGGCGGTGAGGTGGTTTTTCAGGGCCGTATCCATGGCGGCAAACAGGGCCGCGTGGCTGCGCTGTGCGCCGCCCACAGGCTCCGGGATGATCTCCTCGACGATGCCGTCCTTGTAGAGGTCCTGTGCGGTCAGCTTCATGATCTCACAGGCTTCGCCGCTGCGGGAGGGATCCTTCCACAGGATGCTGGCGAAACCCTCAGGGCTGAGCACCGAGTAGACGGCATTTTCCAGCATGAGGATGTGGTTTGCCACACCCAGCGCCAGTGCGCCGCCGGAAGAGCCCTCGCCGGTGACGACAGCGATGACGGGGACCGTCAGACCGCTCATCTCCATCAGGTTTCGGGCGATAGCCTCGCCCTGTCCCCGCTCTTCAGCCTCCTTGCCGGGGTATGCGCCCGGCGTGTCGATGAAGGTGATGATGGGGCGGCCAAACTTTTCGGCCTGCTTCATGAGACGGAGGGCCTTGCGATAGCCCTCCGGTCCCGGCATACCGAAGTTGCAGGCCATGTTCTCTTCCAGCGTGGAACCTTTGCGGTGGCCGATGACGGTCACGGGCATCCCGTGGAAGCGGGCGATGCCGCCCAGGATGGCGCTGTCCTCCCGGCACTGACGATCGCCGCACTGCTCAAAGAAATCGGTGAACAGAGCATTGATGGTCTCGTCGATATGGGGGGCGCTCCGGGTGGCGTGCCAGAAAGACCCGATCCTCAGCGGTCAGCGGGCCGCAGCAGCGGAGGATCTCATCTTCCTCCACAGCCAGTTCGGCCAGCTCGGAGGCGTGGGCCGTGATGGCGGCCATCTGGCTCTCCTCGTCCTGTGCGCCGCCCCGCAGGGCAGCGATCTGGGCGTCCAAAGGAGCAAGCTGCTCCAGAAGTTCTTTTATCATTCTGTTTTCCTCCCGCCTGCGTGGAGCTGCAGCAGCTGGATGAGGGTGGCGCGGAGCTCACTGCGGGGGACGACCTTGTCTACAAAGCCGTGCTCCAGCTGGAACTCGCTGCGCTGGAAGCCCTCGGGCAGGCGCTCGCCGATGGTCTGCTCAATGACGCGGGGGCCTGCAAAACCGATGAGTGCGCCCGGCTCGGCCAGCATGATGTCGCCAAGGCTGGCAAAGCTGGCGGTAACGCCGCCGGTCGTGGGGTGGGTCAACACACTGATGTACAGCCCGCCCCTGGCCGAAAAGCGCTCGATGGCGGCGCTGGTCTTGGCCATCTGCATCAGGCTGAAAATGCCCTCCTGCATCCGGGCGCCGCCGCTGGCCGAAAAGATGACCAGCGGCAGTTTTTTCGCCGCCGCGTACTCGATGGCGCGGGTGATCTTCTCTCCCACGGCCGTGCTCATGCTGCCCATAAAGAAGCGGCTGTCCAGCACGGCGGCCACCACCGACACGCCGCCGATGCGGCCCACTGCCGCGACAACGGCCTCGCTGAGGCCCGTCTTCTGGGTCTGGGCGCTGAGCTTTTCGGGATAGCCCGGGAAACCCAGCACGTCCTGCGGGGCCAGCTCTGCATCCAGCTCCCGGAAACTGCCGCTGTCCAGCACAAGGCTCAGGCGGTAGTACGCACCGATGGGCTGGTGATTGCCGCAGTTGGGGCAGACGAAGAGGCTCTTGGCCCAGATCTGGCGGGTGGCACGGCGGCCGCACTGCTTGCATTCCACAAACTGCGGCTCATGCCACGCCGCACCGGTGTCCCGCCGGGCTTTGAGCTGGAAGGCGCGCTCCCGCATCCGGCCCGGGAACAAGTCTCTGATGTCGTTCATCGTTATGCCTCAGCGTGTGCAGTCAGGTAGTTGAAGATGTCGCCGACGGTCTTCATGTTGGCCAGCTCCTCGTCGGGGATGGAGACACCGAAAGCGTCCTCCAGAGCCATGTTCAGCTCCACAGCGTCCAGGCTGTCGGCCTCGAGGTCCTCGGTCAGGCTGGCCTCCATCGTGACCTTCTCCTCCTCGCAGTTCAGGGTGTCAACGACGATCTTCTTCATATCCTCAAAAGTCATGGTGATCTTCTCCTTTTATCTTGTGTATGTGTGTTGTACTATCGTATCTTGTTCGGGCAAATCAGTTCATGTCATTTAGTTAAATGTTTTGAACGATTTGATAAGGCAATTATACTCGCGAGGCCACCATTGTCAATAGTTTTATCTAAAAAGTTTTAGTTTTCTCATTTCTTTCACAGGTCGTTGCGCAACCAATACAATATTTTCGTCGTGTATTTCGGGCTTTTTGTAGTTTTTCCCGGCCCCTGTGCTATACTCGGCCCGGAAACGCTGATAGATCCATAACAAAAAGAGCAGAGACTTGCGGGTTTTCACCGCAGGCTCTGCTCTTTTGGGTTACACTGTTATCTCGATTTGATTTCCTTCCACCGCAAGGACACAGCTTTCATAATAGCCGTCTCCGGTGGTGCGGGGGCCGCTGAGGACTTCGAGGCCGTCGGCCTTGAGGCGGGCCGTCAGCGCATCCACCTTCTCCCGACTGCCGACGCTGAACGCGATGTGCGCGTATCCGGTGCGGGCGGCAGGCTTCGGCTCGTCGGACATCCCGGGTTTGTTCATCAGCTCCAGGCGTGCGCCGTCCGCGAAAGTGAGAAAGTAGGAGCGGAAGTCCGTCCTCGGGTTGTGGTAGCCCGCATTCGGCACGGCGTCAAAATAGCGCACAAAGAAGTCCTTTGCAGCCTCGAGGTCGTTGACGTACAGGGCGATGTGCTCGATTTTCATAGTGTCTCCTTTCTATGTTTCACCAGATAGTAACCAATGCCGATGGCGTCCGCCAGCGCCATGCCCGCAATAATGCACGCTGCACGGGGCAGATTTCTTCTTTTTTCACATCTCAGCAAAATTTCATACGGTATTCTTTGGGAGTGCAATGTTTTATCTCCCGGAAGATCTTGATAAAGTAGCTGCCATCGGTGAAGCCGCACTCCGCGCCGATCTCGCCGGTCTTGAGCCGGGTGGAGCGAAGCAGATCAGCAGCCTTTTCCACCCGGTACTGCTTGACGTACTGGATGGGCGTGATGCCCAGCATCTGCCTGAAGCTGCGCAGACAGGCGCTCTCGCTGAGGGCCACGCTGCCCGCGATGAGCTGGACTGTCAGCTCTTCCGCGTAGTGTTCCTCCACGAAGCGGAGCATCTGCTTCATCCGCTCGGAGGCGATCTGCTCCTGCTGGGAGACTTTCGTCCGCCCGCCCACGCACTGGGTGCTCAGCAGCCGCAGGGCCAGCGAGAGGTAGTAGCGCACCCGGTTCTCGTAGTCGAAGGGTTCGTCCGACACGGCCTTCCAGCTCTCGTGCAGACAGTCCAGCACCTGTTTCTGCCACGGCACCAACCCATCCAGAAGGAAAAATGGCGGGGCGTCGGGCTGGGTCATGGGGCGGATGAGCTTCTGCCAGAAGATGGTGTCCATCCCGCCCACAAGGCGCGGATGGAACACGCCCGAGTGGAGCAGGGCTGAGCCTTCCGGTGCCTGCTCCACCGCGTGGAGGACGCCTGAGTTGATGAACACTCCCTGCCCGGTCTGCAAGGTGAGGCGGGTCTTGTTGACGTCCACATGGAGCGGTCCCTTCGTGCAGAGCACATATTCAAACTCTTCGTGCCAGTGCCACGCCACCGAATAGCTGGACAGATCCTCGGCATAGCAGGCGATGGGAAACAGCGCGCTGCCGTGCTGCACAAGTTCCCTGCCCTTTTCGCTGGCGACGATGTTGGAGCTGATATTTAGTGCCATATTCGCCAATTCCTTTCCCCAATACATTGAAGTTTTTTTATCAAAGCCGATTTTGTTGTACAAAGAATCTGCTTTTGTTCTATCATCTGTGCCGGTTTCGTGGTATTATTTCATCGGAGCCGATAAGCTCAGTATAGCACTGAAACGGGGCAGATACAACCCATAACGAAGCTTTGCTTCCAAGGGTCTGTGCGCACTGTCCCACAGCTCCAAGGCCGCGATGCCGCCCGCACCCCGACCCACAAGGCTTTTGCAGAAGCCTTACACACTTTACCGAACACGGAGGTATTTATTATGCTTCGCATCGAATATTTTGATAAAAACCGCTTCATGAAACAGGTCGCCGCAAGCCGCGGCAGCGTCATCCTGCACCTGGACAATGGCTCCACCTGCGACCTTAAGAAGGACGACGAGGCTTCCGCCATCTTCCAGACCATGGACGCCCCCAAAAAGGGCTTCAGCATCAGCGTGAGCGACCCCGCTGATGTCACCGGCTTCCTGCGCTATATGCTCGAGGCTGGCCGCGCCTGCTGAAAACGCCATCATCTATTCTTCATTATTCATCATCACAGCAAAACGGGACAGCCCCGCTCTGGCACATCTCAGAGCGGGGCTGTCCTGTTTTGTTTCATTTTTATTTTACAGGATGCACCGGCTGATGGCCTGCGCCACAGCCAGCAGCTCTTCCTGCCCGATGAAGCCGAACTTCATCTCGTGCTCGTCGGCGTAGCAGACCGTCAGTTCCGAAGTCTGCAATGGGTCGCCGAAGCCTGCCGTCTGGATGCCGAAGTGGACGATCTTCCGGTAGGGCAGGACGAAGATCTCCTGCCGGGTGCCGGTAACGCCCTGCATATCCACCATGAAAATGCGGTGGCTCGTAAAAACGGCCTGATCGCGCACCGTCTTATATGCGCCCACGATGCTTTCGCCGTCCAGCAAAAGCGCCTGCACATTCTTGCAGATCTCCTTGTCCTTGATGCGGATGAGGTTCTGCATCGGCTTTTCCCGAAATTCCATACCGGAGTCTCCCTTCTTTTGCCCTATCTAATAGGTGTTTCTGGGCCAAGTATAGCATTTCTGCCACAGAGCTTCAAGTCATTCTCGCCTTTTGGGCCGGGTTGTGTTATACTGACAGGTGATTTGAGATTTCTTGTATACAAAAAAGAGGTTCACATATGGAGATCATCGTACATCAGGCCATTCTCCACGTTCTGGATACCACGCTGGATGCCCCCGTGCTCAGCGGCAGCTGCATGGAGATGACAGCCGAAAAGACGGCCTATCTGCAATACCACATCGAAAAGCTGCTTGCCAGCGACGACATCCGCCAGTGCCGCCCCCTGCCGGACTCGGCGTTCCGGTACGAGCTGGAACAGAACAAGGACTTTATCGACCTGTCCTGCCGCATCGCGGGCGTCCTGTTCGACTATATGCACGCTCATACCACCATTCCGGGGGCCGACCTCGCCGTGGTGGATTTCACCCGGGACGGCCAGCCGTGGCTGGGCATCCTCAAGCTCAACTATAAAAACGGCTACACCCACTACACCGAGAGCGTGGACGGTGCGCCGGTCAACTCCATCATCCAGCAGCGGGCCTGCCTGCCCACCCAGAGCGGCAAGGTGGAGGAAGGCGCACTGGTGGACCTGACCGACTACTCCATGAAGCTGCTGGAGAAAAAGTTCGACATCGACGGCCACAAGGAGTTTTACCTCTCCACCGCGTTTTCCAGTACACCACCGCCGAGCCGGAAAGAAAAAGCTGCAGGCCATTCAGGACGCCGCCGTCCAGGCCGTGCAGGAGAACTATCAGGATGAGCCCCATGTGGAGGCACAGGTGGCCATGCTCATTGCCAATCAGGCCGCTGACAACGACAACAGGGTGACGGTCGAGCAGGTGCGCCGGCAGCTTGCTGAGGAATACCCGCTGGCGGCTGTCCCCTTCGACGACTATGTGGAGAAAAGCGACGTCCTCGAGCCGGCGCAGGCCCAGCAGCCCGTCACGGTCTCCCCCGCCCGCATCCGCCGGATGGAGAGCCGCAGCATCCACACCGCCAGCGGCATCGAGGTAAAGATCCCTACCGAGATCCTCTCCGAGGATTCTGCGGTGGAATTTCTCCACGCCGAGGACGGCAGTGTTTCGCTGCTCATCAAGAACGTCATCCTGTAAGGAGGGGAGCTTATTATGGACCTTGCCGTCATCACCGCCCAGCAGGTGGCGGAACTGTTCATCCTCATAGGGCTGGGGGCTCTTGGTGCCAAGACCGGCCTGCTCCGCCCCGAGGGCAAGCAGACTCTCTCGAACCTGCTGGTCAACCTCGTCGTCCCGGCCATGATCATCAGCTCCTACCGCATGGAGTTCAGCGCAGAAATTCTGCACAACCTCATGGCCGCGTTCGCCCTGAGCACCCTGTCCATCCTGCTGGGACTCATCATCACCCTGCTGTTCACGGCCCGCAGCAGGGACAGCCGGACGCCCATCTTCCGGTTCGCCTGTGTCTTCTCCAATGCGGGCTACATGGGCCTGCCCCTCATTTCGGCGCTCTTCGGCTCCGAGGGCCTGCTTTATGCCAGCGCCTTCTTTACCCTGTTCAATCTCCTGCTCTGGACGGTGGGCTACAGCATGGTCAGCGGCAGCTCCGACCCCAAAAAGGTCACCCAGAGCCTGCTGCACTGCCCGGCCATCTACGCCATCGTCGTGGGTCTCGTCCTCTACCTGCTCCAGATTCCGCTGCCCGACCTCATCGTCCAGCCCATGGAGCTTCTGGGCAGCATGAACACTCCCCTCTCCATGCTCATCACCGGTATGCTCATCGCCTCGGGCGACCTGCACCGCACCCTCACCGATCAGCACATCTGGAAGCTCACCGTAGTCCGGATGCTTTTCATTCCGGTGCTGACCATCGCAGCTTTCGCCGCGCTGGGGCTCTTCCGCTGCGGCATGGTCACGCAGGTCATCCTGCTGCTGGAATGCTGCCCCGCCGCGTCCATCACCTCGGTGTTCGCCGTCCAGTTCCACCACGATGAGCAGTTTGCCGCCGGCAGCGTCGTGCTGACCACCCTGCTCAGCATCCTGTTCCTGCCGCTGTGTGCGCTTATCATTACGATGTTCTGAGGAGTAAAAACCATGTCTGATATTACCATCCGCAACGCCACATTGTCCGACGCACCCCGCATTCTGGAGATCTACGCCTACTACGTCGAGCACACGGTCATCACTTTCGAGTACGATGTGCCGTCACTTGCCGAGTTCGAGGGCCGGATGCGGGACCTCATGCAGAAGTACCCCTATCTCGTCATCGAGCGGGATGGCCGCATCGAGGGCTACGCCTATGCCCACGCCTTTGTGGGACGTGCCGCCTACGACTGGGCCGCAGAGCTGACCATCTACCTCGACCACGACGCCAGGCGCGGCGGACTGGGCCGCGTCCTCTATGAGGCGCTGGCCGAACGGCTCAAGACCATGGGTATCCTCAACCTCTACGCCCGCATCGGCTACCCGCAGGTGGAGGACGAATACCTCACCAAAAACAGCGCCCAGTTCCACGAGCATCTGGGCTTCACACCGGCCGGTACCTTCCACAACTGCGGCTATAAGTTCGGGCGCTGGTACGACATGATCTGGATGGAAAAAATCATCGGCGAGCACCGCCCCGACCAGCCGGACATCGTGCCGTATCAATATTGAGCCTATGCAAAAAAGCAGGTGCATCATGCGATGCACCTGCTTTTGCTTTACTGTTTATCCATCTGTTCTTTGTGGTATTGCAGCGTATACAGCTGATAATACCGGCCATGTGCGGCGAGAAGCTGCTGGTGAGTCCCCTGCTCCAGGATCCTGCCGCGCGACAGCACGATGATGTTATCTGCGTGCTGGATGGTGGAGAGGCGGTGTGCCACGATGAGCATAGTGCCGACGCTGCGCATCTTTTCCAGCGAATCCTGAATCAGAAGCTCCGTCTCGGTGTCGATGTTGGCGGTGGCCTCGTCCAGGATCATGACGCTGGGCTTATGCAGGATGGTGCGGGCAAAGCTGAGCAGCTGGCGCTGGCCCGCCGAGAAGTTATTGCCGCGCTCCCGGACTTCTTCGTCGAGGCCGTGCTCGAGTTTGTTGATGAAGTGGTCGGCATTGACATACCGGCAGACCTTCATGATCTCTTCGTCCGGAATGTTCTCCTCCCGGAGGACGATGTTGCTGCGGATAGTACCCGAGAAGAGGAAGACGTCCTGCAGCATCTGGCCGAAGTGACGGCGGAGGGAGGAGATCCTGATTTTGCGGATGTCGATGCCGTCGATCAAAATCTCGCCCTTCTGGAACTCGTAGTTGCGGCAGATGAGGGAGAGGATGGTGCTCTTGCCCGAGCCGGTGGAGCCGACGAAGGCCACGGTCTGGCGGGGCTCCACATGGAAGGAAACGCCCTGCAGCACCCACTCGCCGGGGATGTAGCTGAACCAGACGTCCCGGAACTCGATGTCGCCCTTCACTTCGTCCAGCTCGACGGCGTCGGGGGCGTCCACCATCTGGGGCTGGATGTCCATGATGGAGAAGACCTTCTCCGACGACGCCAGCGCCGACTGCAGCCAGTTGAACTGCTCGGCGAGGTTCTGGATGGGGGTGAAGAACTTGGAGATATACATATAAAAGGTGACGATGGTGCCGCTGGAAATGGTCTGCCCGAGAAAGGTGACATGGTTCAGATGGCCCATGCCGCCGAGATAGAACAGGCAGAGGATCGAGCTGATATACAGCATATACACCAGCGGACGGAAGACGCCGAAGACGAAGATCTGCTCCTGCGTGGCCTTGGCGAGGGTCTGGCTCTTCTGGCGGAACTCCTCCATCTTCTCGTCCTCACGGCCAAAGATCTGGGTGACTTTGATGCCGGAGAGGTTCTCGGAGAGGTAGGTGTTGATGTCGGTGGTCGCGTCCTTGACCTTGCGGTAAGCGCGGCGGGAGAACTTGCGGAAGATGACCGTGAACAGGAGGATGAAGGGTACGAAGCAGAGCACCATCAGGGTCAGCTCGTAGTTCAGGCAGAGCATCGCCACCAGAATGCCCAAAATGACGAAGGCGTTCTTGGTGAGGTTGACGAAGAGGTTCGTGAACATCATCGAGATGGCGTTGGTGTCGTTGGTCACGCGAGTGACGAGCTTGCCCACCGGGATGTCGTTCAGCTGGCCGTGGGAGAGGCTTTCAATGTGGGTGAAAAGGTCTTCACGCAAATCGGAGATGATGCGCTGGCCCACACGCTGCAGAATGACGGCCTGCAAATAGGTGCTGGCCATCGAGAAGACCAGCACACCCGCGTACACGGCCACACTGACATAGAGGCTTTTCAGTTCGAAATCGCCCACCACAAGCTCTTCGATGTAGCCCACGATGAGGGGCGACGCGATGTCGTAGGAGATGGAGAAGAGGACGAGAAAGCCCACGACGATGAACTGCCTGAGGTAGGGCTTGGCGTAGCCGAAGAGGCGGCGCAGGATCTCTCCGTCGGCCATGCTGCGCTCGAAGCCCATAGCCGTTTTCTTGTCTTTGACGCAGGCGTAGGCGATGAGCAGCAGCACCGACACGGTGCCGATGACGCCGCCCACGAGAAGAAGCGGATTCAGACTCATCATGCGTTGCCACCTCCCACTTCGTCTTCAAGCTTCTGCAGATCGACCATCTTGCGGTACTCCGGGCAGGATGCATAGAGCCGGTCGTGGGGGCCGACGGCCTCCACCTTGCCGTCCTCGAGGAAGATGATCTTGTCCAGTCCCTCCACCGTCGAGATGCGGTGCGCGATGAGCAGAGTCGTCTTACCGGCACGGCTCTGCTTGAGGTTGTCGAGGATGATTTTTTCCGTCCTGGTATCCACCGCCGAAACCGAGTCGTCGAGGATCAGGATGGGCGCATCTTTCAGCAGGGCGCGGGCGATGGAGATGCGCTGCTTCTGACCGCCCGAGACGGTGACGCCGCGCTCGCCCAGGACAGTCTCGTAGCCATCCTTGAAGTCCACAATGTTATCCCGGACGTCAGCAAGGCTGGCCGCCCGTTCAATGTCCTCGGGGGTGGCGTCATCCACGCCAAAGGCGATGTTGTGGGCGATGGTATCCGAGAAGAGGAAGTTCTCCTGCGGGACATAGGCACACGCCTGCCGCACCGAGTGGATGGAGACGCCGTTGACGTCCTTCCCGTCCACGAAAAGGGTGCCGTCGGGGACGTTATAAGTGCGCAGGAGCAAATCGACCAGCGCCGTCTTGCCTGCGCCGGTCTTGCCCACGATGCCCACGCTCTCGCCGGGCTGGATCGTGAAGGAGATGTTTTTCAGCACATCGAACTCGCCGTCCGGGTAGCGGAAGGTCAAATCGCGGAGCTCAATGCCGCCCTTGGGGTTTTCGAGGTCCGGCACACCGGCGCGGTCGGCCACATCAATGGGTGCGTCCAGCAGCTCGGTGATGCGGTTGAGGGAGGCTTTGCCGCGGGAGGTCTTTTCGATGAGCATTGAGATCGCCATGATGGGCCAGACGATCGCCTCGAAATAGCCGATGTACTCCACCAGCTGGCCCGCATTGAAATCTCCCTTGTAGACAAGATAGCCGCCGTAGCCGAGGATGACGCAGATGACCGACTCCACGAAGAACGTCACCATTACTTCGAGCAATACCGAGATGCGGGTATACTCCACGTTGACTTCTTCGTTGTCTTTGTTGAGTTTGCGGAAAGCGATGAGCTCTTTGAGCTCCTTGACAAACGCCTTGATGACCGCGATGCCGGAGAAATTCTCCTGCGCAAAGTCGGACAGGTCCGAGAACGCCTGCTGGCGCTTCTCCCACGTTTTGGTCATGGTCTTGCCCATCACGGTGCCGATGGCAAACATGAACGCTGCCGGGATGAGGGCCAGCATGGTCATGCGTCTGTCCATGCACCACATCCGGTAGAGGGCCAGCAGACCCAGCACCAATGCGTCAAAGAACATCAGGATGCCGTCGCCGAAGCACTCCTGGATGGTGTCGAGGTCGTTGGTGTAGAGGCTCATGAGGTTGCCGACCTTGTTCACCTGATAGTACTGCTGGGACAGACGGCGGCTGTGGTCGAACATCTTCTCCCGCAGATCCGCCTGCACCCGGATGCTGGTGCCGAAGAAGCAGATGCGCCACAAAAAGCGCCCCACCACCATGAACAGCACGATCCATATCATGGGCAGGCAGATGTGCTGGAACAGCACCTCTTTTGTGAAAGGCATCGTCTCGCCCCTCACCACCACCTGTCCGAGGTTGACGCCGTTGATGACCAGACGATAGAGCTGCGGCACAAGCAGCTGGATATAGTCCACCATCAGCAGCGCAAGGATGCCCAGCAGCAGCGCGGGCGCGTGGCGCAGGTAATAGCGGTTGATGTACTTGCCGAATATCACTGGTTTTCCCTCCCTTTCCCATAGCACAGAGGCGAGCCAACGCCCGCGGGCCGAACTCCCGCAAGCGATCAGCCCGCCTCTGTTTGCTGCACGATAGTCTCAGTATACGGCCCGGAGCATCGAGTTGTCAACATTTGATGCAGTTTCTGTTGAAAAAAGCCATCGTCGTGCATCTCTGCACAAACGATGGCTTCATGTTGGAGCGGCCGACGAGGCTCGAACTCGCTACCTCCACCTTGGCAAGGTGGCGCTCTACCAGATGAGCTACGGCCGCATACCCGGCACATCTCTGTACCAAGCGGGACCCCGCGAAAGCTTGCGAATGCAAGATTTTGTGGGGAAGAGGAGAAATTTCAGTGCTTGTCACAGCGGTCTTGCTTCGCAAGACTGCCCGACAAGCGGCTGACATTTCGACGTGGTGCCTCCGATCGGAATCGAACCAATGACACGGGGATTTTCAGTCCCCTGCTCTACCGACTGAGCTACAGAGGCATAGAAAGTGCATTTTATCCCTGCACTTC
>ENA-OQJN01000251-OQJN01000251.1-human-gut-metagenome-genome-assembly--contig:-NODE-251-length-25577-cov-6.732063_pt1 | contig 25577 bp, 25 predicted proteins | sample MGYA00242610_ERZ504777 | MGnify/ENA primary metagenome ERZ504777 (study PRJEB26092, sample SAMD00036350) | human gut metagenome | host: Homo sapiens | study: EMG produced TPA metagenomics assembly of... | reverse complement strand
AGTACATACTCCAAATCCTTTTCAGCATCCTTAATCTGTTTCTATTTTTATATCTCTTTAATAAAATTATTTTTCTTTTAGAATCTAATCATATTTTGGACACATTTTCTTTTATACTAAAGTCAGATAGTTGATAGAACAACTATCTCCCCCCTCATAAAGTAATCATCTTCGGATTTCTGAAGATGTACACTTTACTCTCATTCCTTTAGATAACTATAAAACAACGAAACCCGTTAGCCCTTGTGGTTAGCGGGTTTTCGCTGTGTACGCTTATAGAAAAGAAACTGTGTTTTCTCCAACCTTAAGAAGTGCTTAATAAAATTTCTTTTTCTTTTAGAATCTAATCATATTTTGGACACATTTTTCTTTTATACTTAGAGTCAGATAGTTGATAGAACAACTATCTCCCCCCTCATAAAGTAATCATCTTCAGATTTGAAGATGTACACTTTACTCTCATTCCTTTAGATAACTATAAAACAACGAACCCCGTTAGCCGAAAGGTTAACGGGGTTTCGCTGTTTGTAGAAACTATTTGTACCACCTGTGGACAGTTTTTGAACAGTTTTTCTAAAGAAATTTGCACATTTATATTTTCTTTTCATTTCTTAAATAATCTCTTGATATAAATTCTATAATTTATCCATTTCTGATTTTGCTTTATCGTCTGTGACATGAGTATATAAATCCAATGTAATTGCAATCGAATAATGTCGGAGAAAATCTTGTACCACTTTTGCTTCAATTCCTGCTTCAAAACATCTTGTGGCAAAAGTATGCCGAAGTGCATGAGGATAGAAATGTGGTATCGGTTCAAAACTCGTCTTATTCTTCTTTGCAATACACTCACGCTCTTTATTGATTGCTTTCTCTATCCCGTCCAATATAACTTGAAATCCCTGTTCAGAAATAGGTTTCCCATTCTTTTCTAGAAAAACAAGATGTTCAAATCCCTCTAAGTTTTCCCATTCTTCACACAATTTCTTCTATTCCGACAGGCATACTATTTTTACAAGAGATTTTGAAAGCATTCACATGGTATTAACAACCGCCACGATTTACTATTATGGAATTGATACAAAGACTTATGAGTCGAAAGTTACCATGCTTTTTACTCACAGGCTGATGATTACTTTTATATCGACAACGGAATACAGGACTATCACATAAAAGCATTTGAAAAAGAACTGGAAAAAGAAGCACTCTACTTAAAACATAACGCCCAATAACAGACAAGAGGACTTATAAGGTTTCTGGCCTTTCAAGTGCTCTGCTGTGTCATGGTGCTGTTGACTGTATCCGTTCCGTCAAAGACTGCCCTACGGCATATCGGCTACGCCTTGTGCCTTGACGGCACTGACCTATCGACAATACGAACACAGTTATAAAAACTCCACTTACATATCCTTCATTATTTGTGCTATATCTATATATTCCCAAAGATTATTAAAAACAGAATAATCCACGAAAAATCTTTTTTCCAAACTTCTTTCCTCAATCCCTTTTAGCCATTCAAGAATGTTCTTTTTTATGTATTCATTCGTTGGATTAGAGACATAAAAATGAGTTCCATTTGCATGAATATCTTGAATGAAATGTTTATATTTACTCTTTGCATAATACACCTTATCTAAAGAACGGTATACATCAAACCATACATCGTTTTTCGAAACAGAAATGCGTATAAAACCAATTATTTGATTATACTGCCACACGCACTCTGGAAAATAACTATCGGATACAAAAAGTTTTGCATCTTCTTCTGTATGTCCACCACTAACAAATAAATTATGAAGAAATGTTTTTCTTTTTTCCCAACGTTTATGAAATTCTTTTTCACTCATAGCATAAATCGGAATTTCAAATAAAGTTTTGTACTTCATATTTTATCCCCATATCTTTTCCATTTCTTTTATTCTTCACAAGAAGAATTGTCACAAATAAATATCTCAAACAAAGTTTCTTCTATTACTCTTACGCATTCATCAGTATTTTTCAAAATATCTTTTCCCCAAAAGCGAATAACCGTCCACCCTAAAAACAATAATTGCTTGTTGACTTTCTCATCACGTTCTCGGTTTCGTGAAATTTTTTTAATCCAGTAATCACTATTCTTAGTTTTTTCTAAACGGGGTTTTAACACTTCCCAATCCTTGCCATGAAAAAACTCGCTATCACAAAATACTGCAACTTTATATTTAGTAAAAACAATGTCTGGTTTCCCCGGTAAATCAACACAATTCTTCCTATACCGCAATCCTTTCTTCCACAATGCTTTACGCAAAGCTACTTCTATCTTGGTATCTTTGCTTTTTATATGTTGCATATTTTTTCTTCTCTGCGCTGCGGTTAAGTTATCTGCCATATTACCACCAAACCAATCTATAACTATTCCATTGCTTCTAATATGCTCGTCGCAATTCTCCTAATTACAGGCACACATACCGAATTACCCGCCTGCTTATATAATCTTGCGTCACTCTGTTTCTTCGGCAACTTATAATCTTTCGGAAATCCCTGCGTATTAAAACATTCTCTTGGCGTCATTTTTCGCAAACCGTTCTTTGTTTTTACAATGCAGACATTATGACCACCCTCCCCTTGATTTGCTGTCAAAGTAGGAACGACACCACTTTTATTCTGTCTTACATATTTTCTCCTCCATTGATAGATTGCTGGATTTTTTAAATCATCATTTTTAGTTGCCTCTACCAAAAGTTCATATATATCGCCCTTATATTTTCCCTCTGTATAATAATATTTTTCATCAACCTTTTTATTAAAATCAATGATATCTTTTACTGTTGTCATTAAAGGTATCGGCAACGGCCAATGGAACTTATTGAAATCCTCGCTATCACGAAATGCAACAATATAAATACGCTCTCTATTTTGTGCCATATTTCCGTAATTCATAGCGTTTAGCACCTGTGATGTATAATGATATCCCAGTAAATCTAACTGTTCGCAAATCACTCTAAATGTATTTCCATTGTCATGCCCTGCTAAATTTTTTACATTTTCGAACAAAGCAACTCTAGGTCTTCTGGCTTCTAACATACGCACCAGTTCAAAAAATAATTCTCCACGACCTTTTTCATCACCAAAGCCCTGTCTATATCCTGCTATCGAAAATGCCTGACATGGAAATCCACCAATTATAACATCTGTTCGTGGCACATCTTCAACTGGAACAATATGAACATCTCTTTGGTCTACTTTCACTGTCGGAAAATTAAGTTCAAAGGTTTCACTCGCATATTTATCAAACTCATTTGCATAGATGGTCTGAAATCCACCCGTCTGTTCAAATCCTAAATCTATTCCACCTACTCCTGCAAAAAATGAAGCAATACTATACATTTTGTTTTCTCTCCTAGTCAATTTGATTATAATTCATATTATCATAGATCGCGGCGCGCCGCAATCTACAAGTTAAAAAAAGCAGAAATAAAACACTCTGCCTTTCGTATTATTTACCCAGTTAGTTTTTGGTAGTATTCTGATAGTCTGTTATAAGCCTTACATCTTCGAATATCGAAAATTATATCAGGCTCTAAATTCTGTGCGTCTACAAACAACTGTTGTAAACTCACATGTGGTCTTCTTCCCTGTTCTTTTTGGTCTTGGATTGTTTGAGTTTTATTTGCAGGGTATTTACCAAATTCTTCTGAATTGATTTTCAAGTCATAGATATACAGTAAATTCTCGTTTTAAATTAAACCTCAAAAATACCAAATCGTCAAATTCGCATTTCGGTCCAAAAGAGGACAAATCTCCTTCAAATCGGGAAGTTGCTTTAAATTCGATTTTTTCGCCCGTCTTAGGATTTGTTGCGTCACCAACTTCACTGCCACGATTCCATAAATATCCTAAGCAATAGCACCCCATAGGCTCACTAATTGCATCAGGCATATTTATTCCCCTGCGACTGTTGTTAGAAATATAAGTATTCAAGTCTTTCCATTTGAAGTAGGCATTACATGTTTCGTCAATTCTGGCTTCATCAATTTCAATCAGCCCAAATCCATTATATATCGCCATATTACCTGTTAGAGTGTTTTATCTCTACATCACAAGTATACCATATTTTTTCTACTCTGACATGCTTTTGATATTCTAAATTTTTCTTACCTAAATTTTTCTTAATAATTAGTCCCGTACCGTAACTGCATGTCCCAATTTTTCATCTACTTGTCCCAATGTAAAAGACGTTGTAAACTCCCAATGTTTATCATCAATATCGAACACCTTTATTTTCACAATATAATCTTTCTTATCGTCATCGACTCCAAAAAAATGTCCTTTGTATCCAAAAACATCATAAATAGAACCATATATCGGTTTAATTACTATAACTTCATTTTCCTTAATAAACTCTTTTTGTCGTTTCCATGCCCATACATTGTCTCTTGCACCTAATTCAAGAATTTCTCCATTTTTTATATCTTCAACATTTAATACAACCTTTTTAATCACTAGTGTCTGCTTTCCTGTATTCCGAACAAGTAGAAAAAAAGAACAAATCAAATCGTCCCAAACCATATTTGCCTCAAGACGCTTGATTTTTTGACTCCAAAAACTATTCCACATGGAAATTATAATTGCAATACAGGAAAGAATTATCGGCGTAAAAATACCTAAATAATCAATAAATCCCTTCTCCAAATTACTTGCTATTGTTTCTAGCGTGTTTATCATGCACGCTCTCATCTCCTTCTGCCAATCTATTCTTCTATTTAAACTGCCTGCATCAAAAAATTACTGTCTTTATCCATTTCTATTAATATCTTAAATTCTTTTTTTTGTACGTCAAAATAAAAAGTTGCACCATCGTAGTCATGTTCGGGGTGCTGAATAATGAACATCCCCAAGTCTAAAACAGCATTTTTCTCCTTTTTATTCCAACGTTCAAATGGAATTGAAAAATCATTTTTTATTTTCATAAAGCATGCAATAATTTTTTTCAACTGCTCAAAACTCTTCTCAACATTCTCACATGGACTACCTATTTTAAATTCTTTTCCATCTATTTCAAACTGTTTATGTTCCCATACTTCTGCCAAAAAATCAATATCGTTTAGTATTTCATCAAATTCACGTATCTCTTTTATCCCCAACGATAAGCTCTGTTTATTTATTCTCCCCTCTATATTCTTTCCTAATTGCAAGAACAATTCTTCATCCATAGAATAAACTCTTCGAACATTTGTATAAAATATTTTTCCTTTAACACTAACATTCATATTATACGTACACAAAATTTCACCTGTATTATCTAAAGTTTCTACCGGATACCAAATTGAATCATCTTTCATCTTTCCGTAAAGATTCGTGAACCCCTTAATTAGTAATGTACCCATTTCAGCTTTTTTCTTATCTGATACAATTTCAATTTTAACTTGTTCTATGTCTTTTAAATTTCTTAGGCTAATATAATTATTTACAATTTGTCCCCTTCCACTTCCCTGTTTTGAAGAATCGATTTTATACTGTTGCAAAATGGTATATAACTCTGTAACATCCATTTTATGTAATACTATATTCTTAGTTTTTTGTGTATCCCTTTTTACAGACTCTAATATCTTCTTTAACTTAATGGGCATTAAAATATTATAGAAAATTCCTACACTGCTCCCATCATCAGAAACTGAAACGACAAAATACAAAGCCCCATTTTCATTATAGTAATTCCGTAAATCATCTATTTCTGCTGGATATGTTATCCACGCTTTATTTATCAAATTCGGTTTGTTAATTCCTTTGATTTGAACGGGAACTCTTACCTCAAGACTTCCTTTATTTAATTTTTTATCCGAATATACATAAATGAATCCGTCCCAAGAAGGTGATTTATCTTTTTGGTTCAATTCATCATCTAAATATGGATGCTTTGCAATCAACTGTTGCAACGCCGACACAGACAATACTTCTACCTTGTTTGCATGCATATTTACCTTACACCCACTCTTTCTCTTATATAATTTTAATATCTCTGTATTTTATATTATATCATCCACTTCGCTATTAAACAATCTGGCAACCCCGATTGAACAACACTATTATTCTTTTATCTATGGACAGTTTCTGGACAATTCGCCATAACATTTTATAACAATTTGTAATCTCCACGCATTAAAAAAAGCCTGGAAACACGGGCTTTTTAACATGATGTAACACCATATAAATTATTTAGACAGTACCTCATTCCTTTAGATAACTATAAAACAACGAACCCCGTTAACCGAAAGGTTAACGGGGTTTCGCTGTTTACGGACTTCCCCAGAATTTGGATTTATCACCTCAAACTATGTTTTCAGCATAACATACTTTTTCTCCCTCGCGGGATAAAAACTAACGCCAGAACTGCAACAAACATCGTTAAAATTTCCGCTCCTGGAACTGCAAGCCAGATTCCATTCATTCCAAAAAATTGTGGCAGCACTGTCAAAAACAGCAGTAACAACGCGAACGAGCGAAGGAATGTAATTCCTCCTGCAAAATATCCTTTCCCATAAGCCATCATACGTACTGCTGAGAAGATGTTAATTCCGGAAAACAAAAATCCCAAACCATATATCCGCATTCCGGAAACCGCCAGTGTATATACACTGCTATGTTTATCGGCAAAAAAAGATACACACATTGGTGCCAGAAAAAAAGTCAATGCATAAATTACAATCGGGGCAATACTGAAAAAACGATATGCATACCTCTCAAGAGCACGGCATACATCAAGTTTTTTATCTCCATATGCATATCCAAGCGGAGGTGCCATCCCCATAGAAAAACCGGAATAAACCCCAATAAACAAAAATTGCAGATACATAATAATGGAGACAGCAGCTATCCCATCTTCTCCGGCAAACGCCATCGCCGTTCTATTAAAAACAATTGTTGTGATCGCGATTGCCAATTGATTCACAAACTCGGACGTTCCGTTTATCATACAGTTAAATCCTATCTTGAAAGACAGTCCTCGAAATGTAAAGTCCAAGGTATGTTTCTTCTTCACAAAATAGTAAAGTCCCATAGAAAAAGAAAGTAGCAGTCCTAAAATCGTAGCAAGTGCAGCTCCCAAAATCCCCGTGTCCATACATCCCACAAAAACATAGTCCAATACAATATTTAGGAGACCTCCTGAAAGCGCTGTCAAAAAGCTGTAAGTGGGTGAGCCGTCCACGCGAATAAAATAAGTAAGCAGCTCTTTTCCAATGACAACAGGAGTACCGACAAGCCACCAAAAAGCATATGTTTTGCAATCACTCATCGTTAATTGTGTCGCGCCCAGCAATTCCAATAGCGCAGGAAGTTTTATCCAGATTAAGGCAGATACACCGCAGCCAACCAACAGTGACAGCAGCATGCTGACAGAAAATGTTCTGTTTGCTTCTTCTTTTCTTTCTCCACCGATATGAAGCGCTGCAAGTGCACTCCCACCTGTTGCAAACGCCAGTGCAATTCCCGTCAATATATTTACAATCGGATACACAATATTGATAGCCACTAATGCATTTGTCCCCACATAGGACGACACAAAAATTCCATCCACAATGGTATATACCGTATTAAACAATGCCGTCAAATACGTTGGGATAATAAACTTTAATAATTTTCCAAACCGCACTTCCTTCGCCGAATCAAAAATCAATAATTTTTCCATATGTTCTCCCTCCTCAGTGCTATTTTAAACCTTAAAGTAACTTGAAGGTCAACACAAAATATCTTATAATGAAAGAAAAATTATCAGGAGCAATCATCATGAAAAAGCAATTTCATATTGGAGAGATTTCAGAATTTTTCAATCTGCCTGCTTCCACCTTACGTCACTGGGAAAGCACAGGGATTCTGACACCCAAAAAGAATCACGAAAATAACTATCGTGAGTATACGATAGAAGACTTTATGAATCTCTCCGATATTATTTTTTACAAAAGTCTGGGACTCCCGCTCAAACAGATACAAACGATGGAACAGTCCACCCCTGAAGAGCATTCCTTTTTATTACATGAAAAAATTGATGAATTAGTTCAGCAACAGCAAGAACTTCAGCACCGAATGCAAAAACTTCGCAATCATCTAAATGCTATAAATACTTTAAATGAGCTGAAATCCCATCCACTCACAGAAGTCGATATCGATACCGACTGTATTGTCTCTTTTGATTTAGGTGAAATCGAAAAACTCCGACAATATATTGAGAATCCGTATCTGTATTCTCGTGTACAGCATTCAGAACATATTCAGTCAGAGCTTCGGGGATTGACGATTCCGTCTGAACAGCACTCTTTGTTTCCCGATACTCAGGTACTTTGGGAGAAGAGCAGACACCGTTACATCGCTTGTTTGATGAAAGAAGAAGTCACTGAAGGATTTCCTAATAATTTGTCTCAACTGCTGTCGCAGATTCAAAAGACATACCGCACCGGTTTTATAATCAGCCGATTTTTATTGCGTGCCAAAGAAAATGGAAAGCTTTATGACTTTTACAAAACATTTGTTGAGATTGAGGAGGATTCTTATTTATGTTAACATCACTTGCATTTATTTTTCTCGTAGGTCTTGCTGCCGCAGCTATTTGTCAGCAATTAAAGCTACCCCGTATTATTGGAATGCTCATCACCGGAATCATTCTAGGTCCATATGTTCTTGACTTGCTTGATCCTTCTATTTTGTCCATTTCATCCGAGTTACGGCAAATGGCTCTGATCATCATTCTGTTAAAGGCCGGATTGTCATTAGATCTGTCTGACTTAAAAAAAGTCGGGCGTCCCGCTGTTTTGATGTCATTTGTACCTGCAAGTTTTGAAATACTCGCTTTTTTCCTTTTTGCCCCTCATATTTTTGGGATTAAACCGATTGAGGCAGCTGTCATGGGAGCCGTTCTCGCTGCAGTATCTCCTGCTATTGTCGTGCCACGAATGGTCCGCCTGATGGACCAGAATTACGGTACAGATAAAAGTATTCGCAGCTTATCCTTGCCGGTGCCTCCTGCGATGATATTTTTGTCATCGTGCTGTTTTCCACATTTTCCAATATGGCCCAAGGTGGAAATGCACATCTGATGGATTTTGTCAACATTCCGGTTTCCATCTTGTTCGGCATCGTACTCGGTGGCATTACCGGGTATCTGCTCAGTTTATTTTTCGAGACAGCATATGCACACAAGCATTGTGTCCGAAACAGTATGAAAGTGATTATTGTATTAGGAATTTCTTTTTTGTTAATGGCAATTGAAACGTGGATGAAAGACATTGTATCTATATCCGGTCTTTTAGCTGTTGTAAGCATGGCATGCCTGTTAAAAATTAAAAGCACCACTTTTGTTTCCAAAAGACTTTCTGATAAATTTGGGAAATTGTGGCTCGCCGCAGAAGTCATTCTGTTTGTTTTGGTCGGAGCTGCTGTAGATATCCGCTATACACTAAACGCAGGCGGCGCTGCCATTCTCATGATACTGGTTGCACTTCTATTTCGTTCTGTCGGAGTTGCGATATGCCTTATCCGGACAAGGCTCACAAAAAAAGAACGGTTATTCTGTATCCTTTCCTATCTTCCAAAGGCTACCGTTCAGGCTGCTATTGGCTCTGTTCCGCTTGCTATGGGACTCCCTTGCGGACAGATTGTCCTTTCCGTTGCAGTTTTAGGAATTTTAATCACTGCCCCGCTTGGTGCCATATTGATCGATGGCACTTACAAAAAACTACTTTGCCAATCAAAAAATAAGAAATAACTGAACGTTTTCATTGATTCTTCAAAAACTGTTCACATTTTTCTTACTTTTCTATCACACTTTTTACACAAAAAGCCAGTATACTAATAACCATAAAAGATATTAATCTTTTTATATCATTTTCTTTTTCATAATTGCCGGTCATAAGACCGGCTTTTCCTCTGTTTATCCCCTTTTTATATACAACATAAATCTTCTTAAGATTAACTTAATAAAATTTCCTTTTCTTTTAGAATCTAATCATATTTTGGACACATTTTTCTTTTATACTAAAGTCAGATAGTTGATAGAACAACTATCTCCCCCCTCATAAAGTAATTCATCTTCGAGGTAACTCGAAGATGTACACTTTACTCTCATTCCTTTAAATAACCAAAAAAGAAAGCTGTTACAGCTTTCTTTTTTTGTCTATCTTTTTCGTTTTTCCATCCAAGTCAGCAAATCGTCAAAAACCAGACTACGATCCACTTCATTTAAAATCTCATGGCGGTCATTTTCATACAACTTTATGGAAACATCTTCTATTCCACATGATTTGTAATCTTTATAAATGTTTTCCACACTCTTTCCAAAGTTACCAACAGGATCGTCTTTTCCAGCCACCAAAAATATAGGAAGTGTCTTTGGTATCTTCCCATTTTTCTCCTGACGATTTACCTCCTGTATTCCACAGAACATCTGATAATAAGCATTGACAGTAAACATAAAGCTGCATAACGGATCTTTTGCATAATTTTGAGAATTAACGGGATTCCTTGACAGCCAGTTAGAACCATTTGTCTCTTGTGAGAACTTCTTATTAAAACCGCCAAACGCCATATTGTTCACCAATTTACTGCGATATTCCCAACCTCCTCCAAAAGCAATGATGCGACATAGCACTTTGCCGGCTGTAAGAAGCAGATTGGACTTGCTTCCGGTTCCCATCACAATTGCTCCCGAAATCCCATCCCCATATAATCCGAGATACTGTCGAAGCAGAAAAGACCCCATACTATGTCCCAGCATAAAATATGGTACATCTTTATATTTTTTCTTTGTTATCTTTCTCAAATGGTGAATATCTCCTATCACGTAGGTATTTCCCTTGGATTCATGAAAAAATCCAAGCTTATCTTTTGACGTGACAGATTTGCCATGACCTAGATGGTCATGGCCCACAACATAATATCCTTTTTCTGCTAGAAATCGTGCAAATTCATCGTAACGGTCAATATGCTCCACCATGCCATGGCACATCTGCAATACCGCCACCACTTTTCCCTCCGGTATCCACTCAATTGCATGGATCTGCGTGGTGCCGTCTTTGGATGGATAATAAAATTCGTTTTTTACTACTCTTTTGTTCATTTACATCATCTACTATCTATCATGAATTCTTATATAATCTCTGTGCGGACACAATGGCTTGTAAGCCGGACGGATGATCTTATCCACATTCTTCAGCTCTTCTAACCGATGTGCACTCCAACCTACGATACGTGCTGCCGCAAAAATCGGTGTATAAAGCGCTTTTGGAAGCCCAAGCATTCCATATACCAAACCACTGTAGAAATCGACATTTGCGTTAACACCTTTATAAATTCTACGCTTTTCCCCGATAACCTCAGGTGCCATATGCTCTACCATCTCATACAAAGCATATTCTTTCTCGCAGCCTTTTTCCGTTGCAAGCTGCTTTACAAATTTCTTAAAGATATCCGCTCTTGGGTCAGAGATCGAATATACTGCATGTCCCATTCCATAGATCAGTCCTTTTTTGTCAAATGCCTTTTTATCAAGCAGATCTTCCAAATATTTTCGGACTGCATCTTGGTCTTCCCAATCTGACACATGCTGTTTCATATCCTCAAACATCTGTGTCACCTTAATATTGGCGCCACCATGCTTTGGTCCTTTCAAAGATGCCATCGCTGCAGCCATTGTAGAATAGGTATCTGTTCCGGATGAAGTTACAACGTGTGTCGTAAAGGTCGAGTTATTTCCACCGCCATGATCCATATGTAATACTAACGCCATATCTAGAATCTTTGCTTCCAGTGGTGTGTATTTTCGATCCTCACGAAGCATCATTAAAATATTTTCCGCCATGGACAGTTCTTTTAATGGTGCATAGATATATAAGTCTTCACCTCTGCGATAATTGTAAGCATGATAGCCATATACCATTAACATCGGGAATTGGCTGATCAAATTCAGACACTGGCGCAGAACATTCGGAATCGATGTGTCATCTGCTTTTTCATCGTAAGAATACAGATTCAAGATGGAGCGAGACAAACTATTCATCATATCTCTACTTGGCGCTTTCATGATAATATCACGCACAAAATTCGGTGGAAGTGTTCTTCTCTCTGACAATGCTTCTGTAAATCTATTCAACTGCTCTTCTGTCGGAAGTTCTCCGAACAACAACAGATATGTCGTCTCTTCAAATCCGTAATGTCCCTCTGCTAAGAATCCATTCACCAGATCTTTAATATTGTAACCTCGGTAATACAAATTTCCTTCACACGGTACTTCCTCACCGTCTACAATCTGAGATGCACAGACATCAGAAATGTTAGTCAGTCCGGCAAGAACACCTTTTCCGTTAAGATCACGCAGACCTCTTTTTACCCGATACTCTGTATATAACTCTTTTTCAATTGCATTGCTTTCTTCACACAATTTTGCAAGCTGCAAAATCTCCGGTGTGATATCAAACAATAACTCGTCTATTGAATTTGCCATAGTCATTCCCCTTTCCGTCTTTAAAGTATTGTAGTTTATTATACTAAATTGTAAATAAAAAACAACAAATATATCATGAACGATTTATTAAAAAAGAGACAAACTCTTGTAAAATTTGTCTCTTTTCTCAAAATATTCTAATTACTTGACGGGAAGAACGGTCTCAATGCTCCCGCTACATTACTGATCGGCATCGTCTGAAGCCATACTCGACCTGGTCCTGTAACCACCGTATTGAACAGACCCTCTCCTCCAAATACGACATTTTTCAATCCTTTGATTGTCTGAATGTCCATCTGGCAGCTTGGTGTCATCGCTGCAAGATGTCCTGAATCAATTACAATTTTCTGTCCTGGCTGTAACTCATATTCGACCACATGACCATCAAATTCAGCAAAAACAGTTCCCATACCGGATACCTTCTGTAGAATGAATCCTTCTCCGCCAAATAATCCGGATCCCACTTTTTTGTGGAAATGAATCGACAGTTCCACACCTGCTTCTCCCGCAAGGAACGCACTTTTCTGAAAAATCATCTCATTTCCAGGTGATACCTGAAATGCCTTGATAGATCCCGGAAAACTTGAAGCAAATGCGATCATTCCATTTCCGCCCTGTGCTGTGTACGTATTTTGGAATAAAGCTTCTCCTGAAAATGCTCTTCCAAATACTTTTCCGATACCTCCGTTTGATGTCGTCTGCATCTCCATATTCGGTGACATCCACGACATTGAGCCACGCTCTGTGATCATTTTTTCACCAGATTCCAAATAACAAACAACAACTGGTAATGTTTCTCCCTTGATTTCATAACGCATATGAATCCCTCCTTTTTATGAAGTTATAGATTTTGATTAATTCTATCACTAAGCATCGCAAATTCCTGCAATGTCAAAGCCTCACCTCTCACACTCGGGCCTTTTCCAAGACTTTCGATCGCAGTTGTGATCACTTCTTTTGGAAGATGAATCTCCGGCGAATTATTCAGTCCGTTGGCAAGTGTTTTTCTTCTCTGGTTAAAAGAAGCACGAATAATCTGGAACATTAATTTTTCATTTTCAACCTGTACCGGCGGTTCTTTATGACGTGTCAGACGAATGACTGCCGAACCAACCTTTGGTCTTGGCATAAAACAATTCGGCGGCACATTCGCAACAATATATGGTTCTGCGTAATACTGCACAGCGAGGGAAAGTGCCCCGTAATCTTTGGTCCCCGGTCCCACCTGCATCCGATCTGCCACCTCTTTTTGCACCATGACAGTAATACTTTCAATCGGTACATGGCTTTCAAACAAGCCCATAATAATCGGTGTCGTAATATAATACGGCAGATTTGCTACCACTTTGATCGGCTTGTTATCATTATATTCCTTTGCAAGTTTTGGAATATCCACTTTCAGCACATCGTCATTGATCACAGTTACATTGTCGTATGCCTGCAACGTATCCTCCAAAATCGGAATCAATGCTTTGTCGATCTCCACCGCCACAACCTGTCTTGCAGCACATGCGAGATACTGTGTCATCGTCCCGATTCCTGGTCCAATCTCTAACACAAAGTCATCCTTCGTAATCTTGGCAGAACTGATGATTTTATCCAACACATGTGTGTCAATCAAAAAATTCTGTCCAAACTTTTTCTGAAATGAAAAATCATATTTTTGTAATATTTCAATTGTATTTTGCGGATTGCCTAATGTTGGCTTTGTCATATATTTACCTCAAATTCTAAATAAATCTCTTCCATTTTTCTCTGTGCAGGCAACAACTTCATCGTAGCTGATTCCTTTGAGCTGCGCGATCTCCTGAGCGATATAAGGAATGTTCAGAGAAGAATTGCGTTTTCCTCGATTCGGAGCCGGTGCAAGATACGGCGAATCTGTCTCCAGCAGAATCTTTTCCATCGGTATATCTGCCACAACTTCTTTGAGTTTCTTGCTATTCTTAAATGTAACAACACCTCCGACACCGATGCGAAATCCCATCTTCACATATTCCTGCGCCATCTCTTTTGAATACGAAAAGCAATGAATTACACCGCGAAGTCCTTTTGCATGCTGCTGCATCATCTCAAGCGTGTCCGCCGCAGCATCTCTGCTGTGAATAATGACCGGAAGGTTGAATTCCCTCGCCAGTTCAAGCTGTCTTTGGAACCATTTTTTCTGTATCCCATGAGATTCGTTATCCCAATAATAGTCAAGTCCAATTTCTCCAACTGCCACAACCTTGTCTTTCTTGCACTGTTCTCTCAAATATGCAAATCTTTCCTCATCCAGTATTCCTACTTCATCCGGATGCACGCCTACTGCCGCATAGATAAATGGATACTCTTGTGCCAATTGTACCACTTCTGTGCAGGATTGAAAAGTGGCACCGACATTAATAATCGTGCCAATGCCATTTTCCTGCATAGAATTTAAAAGCTCTGTTCTGTCTTCCTCAAACTGCTCATCATCATAATGCGCATGGCTTTCAAATATCATTGCTTCCATCTTATAAAATCTCTTTTCTTAACTGTTCCGGAGTCTTCTGTGACAATAATGCCGGCGCGATATCAAATACTGTCTTCGCCCCACATTCACCATTTGCGGAAAGTCTGTATGCCGCTCTCGCATAAGCAACTAAAACACTTGAAGTAAACTCCGGATTTGAATCCAGTTTCAAAGAATACTCAATTACATGTTTATTTCCATCTCTTCCGGTCTCTCCTGTACGGATCACAAAACCACCGTGAGGCATTTTGCTGTGATTTTCTTTCAATTCTTCTTCTGTGATAAATGTCACTGTTGTGTCATAATCTGCAAAATAGTTTGGCATTTCCTTGATTGCTTTTTCAATCTGTGCCTTGTCCGCACCTTCTTCCGCTACAACATAGCATTCACGCAAATGCTTCTGTCTTGTCGTAAGCTCTGGCTCACTTCCACTTCTTACTTCTTCAACTGCCGCTTCAATCGGTACTGTATACTGGATGCCGTTTTTTACTCCTTCTACACGACGGATCGCATCAGAATGTCCCTGACTTACACCTTTTCCCCAAAATGTGTAAGTGCTTCCCTGTACTAAGATAGACTCTGCGTAAATACGATTCAGCGAAAACATTCCCGGATCCCAGCCAACAGAGATAATTCCAATATGATTTCCCTCTTTTGCTGCTGCATCTACATTTGCAAAGTATTCCGGAATCTTTGCGTGTGTGTCAAAACTGTCAATAATATTAAAGTTCTTTGCAATCTGTGGACCCATAACCGGGAGATCTGTCGCAGAGCCCCCGCACAGAATCATCACATCCACTTCTCCTTTCAGAGAAAGTACATCATCTAAATGTACCTTTTTCACACCTTCTGTGAGAATCCTTACATCCTCCGGATTACGGCGTGTCACAATCGCCACAAGCTCCATATCATCGTTGCGCTCAATTGCAAGCTCCACACCACGTCCTATATTTCCATAACCTACAATACCAATTCTGATTTTATTCATTTTTCTGTTCTCCTTTCAACTTTGGGGACGTAGTAAAATTCAATTTTACTACGTCCCCAATTGAATTTTGCCCTGTCCCTTTTTGACTTCTACGTGAACTAATTTTAACAAATTTCCGCGCCTGCCGGCATTGTTTTTTCCGGTGTCATCAGCGCAAGGTTACCTTCTGCATCTTCTGCACACAAAAGCATACCTTCTGACAGAACCCCTGCAAGTTTTGCAGGCTTCAAATTCACAAGTACCATAACTTTTTTGCCAACCATTTCTTCTGCTGTATAATGTCCTTTGATACCTGACACAATCTGTTTTACCTGACTTCCGATTTTCACCTGCGAGCAAAGTAATTTTTTCGATTTTTTTACTTCCTCACAAGCGATAATCTCTCCAACCTGGAACTGCATCTTCATGAAATCGTCAAATGTGATCTCTTCTTTTGCTTCGATATCAATTCCTTCCTCTTCTTTTTCTTCCTCTACCGGTGGATGAAGCTCTTCCACTTTTTTCATGATTTCTTCCAAATCAAGTCTCTGGAATAAGATCTCCGGCTTATCTGTTACATTTCCGCCGTTCAACTGAGCAAGAATCTTCTCAGATGTCTCCGGCATAAAGGATGACAATAATTCTGCTCCCTTAGAAATGCTGTCAATCAAGTTATAAAGCACTGTCTCAAGACGGTCTTTCTGCGCTTCATCTTTTGCAAGTACCCAAGGCATTGTCTCATCAATGTATTTGTTGCAGCGTTTGAAGAGATTGAAAATCTCTGTGATGGCATCTGCCACGCGAAGTTTGTCCATCTTCTCCTCAACAGCTGCCGGAGTGCCGTCTACAACCGCCTTCAAGTCTGCATCTACATCCCCTGCTACTCCCTTGTCAGTCACGCTTCCGCCAAAATATTTATTTGTCATGGAAACTGTTCTGTTCACAAGATTTCCAAGTGTATTTGCAAGATCAGAGTTCATACGCTCTACCATCAGCTCCCATGTAATCACACCATCATTTTCGAATGGCATCTCATGCAGCACAAAGTAACGGACAGCATCCACACCGAACATATTCACAAGCTCGTCTGCGTAGATTACATTTCCTTTCGATTTACTCATCTTTCCATCACCCTGCAAAAGCCATGGATGTCCGAAAATCTGTTTCGGCAGTGGCAAATCCAATGCCATCAAGAAAATCGGCCAGTAAATTGTATGGAAACGAATGATATCTTTTCCGATCAAATGCAAGTCAGCAGGCCAGTCTTTTTTGAACTGTTTTGTGCTCTCGCCATCACAGTCATAACCAATTCCCGTAATGTAGTTTGTCAGCGCATCAAGCCATACATATACAACATGTTTTGGGTCAAAGTCTACCGGAATTCCCCATTTAAATGAAGTTCTCGATACACAAAGATCCTGAAGCCCCGGCAATAAGAAATTGTTCATCATCTCATTTTTACGGGAAACCGGCTGAATAAATTCCGGATGCGTGTTAATGTGCTCAATCAGTCTGTCCGCATATTTGCTCATTTTGAAGAAATATGCTTCCTCCTGTGCCGGCTGCACCTCACGTCCACAGTCCGGACATTTCCCATCTACTAACTGAGATTCTGTGAAAAATGACTCACAAGGTGTACAGTACATTCCTTCGTAGTGTCCTTTGTAAATATCCCCTTGCTCATATAACTTTTTGAAAATCTTCTGAACTTGTTTCTCATGGTAATCATCTGTTGTACGAATGAACTTGTCATAAGAAGTATTCATCATATCGGCAATCGCCTTTACTTCCCCGGCAACTTTATCCACAAATTCCTTTGGTGAAACGCCTGCTTCCTCCGCCTTCAACTCGATTTTCTGTCCGTGTTCGTCAGTTCCTGTCTGGAAAAATACATCATATCCCTGACTTCTCTTGTATCTTGCAATCGCATCTGCAAGTACAAATTCATATGTGTTTCCAATATGCGGCTTGCCCGATGTGTAGGCAATCGCTGTCGTCATATAAAATTTCTTCTTGTCCATGTTCCTACTCCTTTTTGTATAAAAAATGAAACCCATCTTCCCAACAAAAGTTAAGAAGACGGGTCTGATACCGTGTTACCACTTCTCTTCGCTTATACTTCACAGTATAAACCTTATCAAGTATGTTCATACACCATACTCTTTTCGCTATAAAGGGCGAACCCATTGTACTTCACTAAAATCTTTCAGCTTGGCACACCGCTCAGGAGCCATCTTCGATATCTCTTTCATCGTCTCTTCTCAGCTTCATGAGACTTCTCTGTAAATGTCTGAAATATCTACTCTTTCCATCATTGCGTTTCCTGTTTTTAATGTTATCTCACATGAGAAAATCGTATCACAGGATTTTCTCAGTGTCAAGATTCTCATTTTTCTTTTTTATTACTAGTTTTTGACCAAAAGAGATGCACCGACACAATGAATCTCTTTTTCCAATCTGATTACAATTGTTCTCCGTTTGTTTTGATCACCTGCTGGTACCAGTAAAATGATTTTTTCTTCAGACGTGCAAAGTCTCCTGTTCCGTCATCATATCTTCTCACATAAATCATTCCGTAACGTTTTGCATATTCTCCGGTAGATGCAGATACAAGGTCAATGCAGCCCCACGGTGTGTATCCCATCAGATCCACTCCGTCTTCCACCGCAAGCTTCATCTGTTCAATATGCTGTCTGAGATAATCGATGCGGTAGTCATCATTCACCGTTTGATCCTCCTCCAGTACGTCTTTTGCTCCTAATCCGTTTTCTACAACCATCAGTGGTAAATGATATCTGTCACTCAAGTCATTCAACGCATAACGCAGCCCTTCCGGATCGATCTGCCATCCCCAGTCTGAGGCTTTCAGATATGGATTTAAAACTCCTCCGAGGATATTTCCCTCCCCGCTCTTTTCTTTTGAATCTGCCGTCTGGCAAGAAGACATATAATAAGAAAATGTGATAAAATCTACCGTTCCGTTCTTTAAGATTTCTTCATCTCCTGCTTCTTTCTCCAACACAACTCCCATCTCTTTCAGAAGAGAATCTGCATATGCCGGATATGCTCCGTATGCCTGCACATCTGCGCAGTAATAATTGTAAAGCCGATTGTATTTCTGGCAGACAAGAACATCTTTTGGATTGCATGTCAGCGGATAACTCGCCGCGTAAATCATCATATTTCCGACTTTATATTCCGGATCGATCTCATGCGCCATCTTCACGGCAAGTGCAGATGCAACGAACATGTGATGAAGTCCCTGAAATCTCTGCTGCGGAATGTCCGGCTGTTCCATGAACACCGTAGGATTTTCCAAATCATTTAAAATTCCCTGATTCAAAAGCGCTCCCATCGGCGCCACAGAGCTGTTGATCTCATTAAATGTAAGCCAGTATTTTACCTTCCCTTTATAACGCTCGAAAATTGCGCGGCAATAATTGAGATAATAATCGATCATTTCTCTGCTCACCCATGCATTACATTTCTTCGTCAATCCAAATGGTACTTCATAATGCGAGATGGTAATAATCGGTTCAATTCCGTATTTCAGACATTCATCAATCACTTCCTCATAGTGTCTTAAACCTGCCTCATTTGGCTCTTTCTCGTCGCCGTTTGGGAAAATTCTTGTCCATGCAATTGAAAAACGATAGCATTTGAATCCCATTTCCGCAAATAGTGCGATGTCCTCTCGGAACTTTTCATAGTGACGAATCCCCTCGTGACTCGGATAAAATGTCCCCTCCTCCAACACCGGAGTAATTCGCTTGCTCTGTCCAAATTTTCCTCCTGTACAAATATCAGAAACGGACACACCTTTTCCATCTTCGTTCCATGCACCTTCACACTGATTGGCAGCTGTAGCGCCGCCCCACAAAAATTTTTCAGAAAATCCCATCTTCTTATCCTCCTATCACAAGTCTTTCATTTTCTACGGTTACTCCACCGAGCCCTTCCACATTGGTGATGATCACCGGAGTCTGAATCTCGCATCCGGCTTTTTGAATAGCATCTATATCAAATTCCAACAGAAGCGCTCCCTTTTTAAAATGCTCCCCATTTCCGATATGTGCCTTGAATGGCTCTCCTTTCAAAGCTACCGTTTCGAGTCCTACATGAATCAACATCTCGATTCCATTGTCGGATGTGATTCCGATCGCATGTAATGTATCAAATAGATTTTCACACACTCCATCAAAAGGTGCATATACTTTTCCTTCTGACGGCACAATCGCAAATCCTTCTCCGAGGATGCCTGTCGCAAATGTATTATCCTTTACTTCTGTGAGTGAAATCACCTTTCCTTTTACCGGCGCTTCGATTTCTACTTTTCCGGTAAGAACAGCTGCGCTCTTCTGTAATTCTGTTTCTTCTACAGCTTCCTCCTCTGACTCACCCTTTGTGAGAATAAAGGAGAGCACAAAAGAAAGTACGAGTGTCACTGCAAAAATGATTACTGCATATAAAAAGTTTTTCCCTCCGTCTGGAGAAATGAACTGTACCAAAGATGTCATGGACGGAGTCACAAATGCATAAGATTTTACCTGTAAAATTCCTACGATCAATCCACCGATTCCACCGGAAATACACGCTGCAACCATAGGCTTTTTCAACTTTAGAGTAACTCCATACATTGCCGGTTCTGTTACCCCTGCAAGCAGTGCAGATACAGCCGCCGGAAATGCCATCTTTTTCATTTCTTTATCTTTTGTCTTAAATGCTGCTCCAAATGCAGCTCCCGCCTGAGCAGTGTTGCTGCACAACATTACTCAGGCGGGAGCTACATCAAATCATATCCCACACCGGAAATTCCAAGCATAGACGCCGGCACGAATGCCCAGTGCATTCCAGTCATTACGATAAACGGCATAAATCCGGCAAACAGCATCATCGCAAGCCATGGTGCAAACCCATAAATTCCGTTGATTACGAATTGCAGACCATTTCCTATGATTAATCCAAGCGGTGCGATTGCACAGAGGGTAATCGGAGTTACAATCATTACAATCAAAAGCGGTTTCAAAAAGCTTTTTGACCACTCCGGTGTGATTCGATCAACAAGTTTCTCCACATATTTTAAAAGCAGTGTTGATAACATCGCCGGAATAATCGGAGACGAATAACTTCCGTGTACTACCGGTATCACACCAAACAAATATGTCGCACTATCACCGGCAAGCAATAAAACGGAGCGTCTCCAAGTGCATTCATCAAAATATAGGTGTCACTTGTCGTCTGCATCACATTCAAAAGTGTCGGACCGAAAATGACGAGCAGTACCTTCACAAGACCGCCTGCAATAATCGCTGTGAACAGCGGTGTCATACACCCTGCAATAAAGTCCAGCGCCGCAACAATCGGATTGACTTTTTCGGTATGCTCTGCTGCACCGCCTCCAACCGCTGTATCAGAAATACCGATTGCAGCTACTACTTCCTTGTAGACATTTCCCACGGAGTTTCCAATGATCACCTGATACTGTCCCCCCGCAATATTGACTCCCATAACACCCGGAATCTTTTCTACCTCTTTTTTGTTTGGAATACTTTTGTCCTTCAGAACAAATCTTAATCTGGTCATGCAGTGTGCCACCGACGTAATATTCGCAGTTCCACCAACTGCTTTTACGACTGCCTCTGCAATCTGTCTGTTTTTCTCTGCCATAATTTTTTCTCCTTATCGTTACTACGTTTTCTAAAATATCTTCTCGATTCATGTGCACCTGCCCCGAGAAAACAAAAACCTCCCACAACAGAGTCGCTATACGCTGTCTCTGTCATGGAAGGTAATGCCCAAATGGTTACAATCCCTCTCTCGTACATATCCTGTTAATATGCAGAATCAGATATAATTTTCTTCTTTTGAAAGTATAATACCACTATTTTCTTTTAAAATATCGTTCTAACAATTCGACACATGCCGCAATTCCCGGAAACTCATCTTTCATACTCTGATACATGATTCCATTATCCGAATAAAGCATCTTGTTTCCTGCAATCCGATCTAGAAGATACATCAAATGCGAAGAATAACGTGCAAAATTGAATGAATCTCTGTCAATCACAATTCCTATCTCATCTTCCACGATACTGATCGTATCTTCCAAAATCTCCTGATATTGCTTCTTCAGCTAATCAGCCACATCCGTCTTAAGCCTTGTATCATATCGGGCATTTACAAAATTCATTGCAATTCCCGAAGCTTCATTCGGATCTAACTGAACATTGAATCTGCGCTCTATCTGCTTCACCGCATATTTTCCAATGCGTGCCTCCGCCGGAAATGTCTGCTCCACCTCATAAATCAATGGCATCTGTACATCAATATTTTTCTGTGCCCTCTGAATACTAAAGTGAATGTGATCGGACATCGTCACGACCAAATTCGGGTTCATCTCATACCCCAGCTCATTTTTTGCAACCTCCACAAGTTTCGCTGTAAAATGAATCACTTTTTCCGGAATATCCTTGAAAAGTTCAATATACTTTGGGTCAATATCGTAAAATGTCCGTGTGATCAAGTTCAGGTCTTCAACCTCATATGGAGTTTTGGGAAATCCAATACCTTTACCGACAGCAATCAGCTCTTTTCCCTCACCATCGATACAAATGGCAAAATTATTGTTTAATTTGTTAATTACTTGCATCTCTCTCCAATAAAAAAACTCCTCAAGACACTAAACACCTCATTTTCACTAAACAGGTACTATTAGTAATGCCTCAAAGAGTAACAATCTAATTTACATGTATATATTAGCAAAATACATTAATTTTGTCCAGCGGCACATTACACAAATATTTCTTGCGATTTTTAGTGGTTTTCAAAATAATATTTTTCTTTTAAATAATTCCATTATTTATTTTACATCTCTTCACTTTCCCCGAATATCGCTTTCAGCACCGCTGAGAATACTGCTGCGACAGGCCATATGATCCAACTTCTTCCCCAGTCAAATGTATACAAACTATATCCAAGATACACTGCCGTCACCAGTGGCCAATAGATGGCAGCCCATTTTTCTGTTTTCCTGTCTATCTTTTTGGCTTTCGCCGTATATTCTCCTTCCTGCAGCAATCTGTCGTATGTCTCTCTGACCATGCACACCTGAATCAAAAGATAGACCGCAACAGCAACAATCATAAATAAAAAACAATTCCTGTCACTAACAGGTGATCCGGAAGTCCAAACGCCCCCATCACAATAAGTGGAAGAATTGATATGATGCATAGACTGACACCAATTACAATTCCCATTGTATAACGTTCCGAATACCCTTGTTTTTCTCTTTGATAATTCCGGTAACGCCGTATTCCAACTCAATGATTTCTGTATCAATATACTGGTATTTTTCCATTTTCATTCCGGTTGTGATAAAAAGAGCGACTGCCGGAATCACCAACAAAATTAATGCAGCAATTCCTATGCCTCCTGCCACATCTTCACTGATTCCGATCTTTCCGTATTCCGCCATACTTGCCAAATAAATTAATATCACCGGACTCAAAATACACAAAACAACCCCCACTCCGATTCTCTTTGCCGCACACCGTCTATCCTTTATATATTCCTTCGACTCTTCCAGAGAAATTTTATAAATGGTTTCACCGCCTGCCGCTTTCTCCACCGTCTCCTCTACAAAAATTTCTGCCTTTTGTGTTTCTTCTATATCGTCTCTCAACAGATAATCCGTACTCACGCCAAACACTTGACTCAGCAGCAGAATTTTACTCAGGTCCGGAATAGAAGCGCTGCTCTCCCACTTCGACACAGACTGCCTCGACACGTGAATCTTCTCAGCAAGTTCCTCCTGAGACCAACCATTTTTCTTTCTCAGCTCCATAATCTTTTCCGCTAAAATCATATTATCTCTCCTCCTGTATTGAATTTATACCACAACTCTAATCCATTTTCCAGTTGCAATCTACCAACTCCCCTTGAAAATGTGTCAACCGGCAGTTGCAAATGCCGAAAACACGCCACTTCCTGCTGTCATACATTCCCCGCATCCCACATAAGATACTAAAAACGCTCTGGAGTCTTTTATGAAACAGAAAAAATATTACGTATCTCTTATTTCATTTTTTCTCGCTATCACCATCCTTCTCACCAGTTGTTCTTCTCCCTCCATTCCGACAAATGCGAATACTGCATTTCAAAATTTTACCCGAAATCTGTTTGAGCAAGATGTCGTTTCCACAACAATCGGTCTTCACTATACCTTGCAAAATCCAGAATCCTACGGTATCAAAGAAATTCCGATTACATATGGTTCCTTCGATGTAGATGAAACCGCTTCCTACGCAGCTCTTGAAAACTGTAGTGCGGTGCTCGATAAATTTTCCTATGATACTCTGTCGAAAGAAAATCAAATCACATACGATGTCCTTTCTTCTTATCTGGATACTGCAAAAAAAGGGATTCCGTACAGTCTCTACGAAGAACCACTCAGTCCGGTCACCGGCATTCAGGCACAACTTCCAGTTCTGCTCGCTGAGTATCAATTTTTTTCTGCAAAAGATATCGAAACCTATTTAGCCCTCCTTAAGACGACACCGCAATACTTTGATTCCCTCATTCAGTTTGAACAGAAAAAATCGGATACCGGATTGTTCATGGCAGATTACACCGTCGACTCCATTTTGGAACAATGCAACGCATTTCTTGCTATGGGCGATTCTAACTATCTACTATCCACGTTTGAAGAACGGCTCTCTGCACTGGAAAATGTGACAGCGGAACAAAAACAAAGTTATATCAGCCAAAATCATGAACTTCTTTCTTCTTCGATTTTGCCCGCCTACGAGCACCTTGTGTCTGCACTCACTAAGCTCAGAGGCTCTGGTAAAAATACGAAAGGTCTCTGCAATTTGCCAAACGGAAAGGATTACTATGCTTATCTTGTTTCCCGTGACACAGGTTCTCCCCATACGGTAGAAGAAATTCAAAAACGAATCTATGCTCAGATTAGCTCCGACCTCATTGATATGCAGACAGTTGCCGCCAAAAATCCAACTCTCTCTCAGGAAACTTCCGTCACTTACGACGTTCCGCCTTCTGCCATCATACAGGATTTGGAGCAAAATATTACTGATGCATTTCCAAAACCTGCAAATGTCACCACGCGGATTAAATATGTCCCAGACGCATTGGAACCATACTTAAGTCCCGCATTTTACATGATACCTTCCATCGACAATACTTCCGAAAATGTCATCTATATCAATCAGGCTCATACTATGGAAGATATTAGCCTGTTTACGACATTGGCGCACGAAGGCTATCCGGGACATCTCTATCAGACTACCTACTATGCCAATACCAATCCGGACCCACTCCGAAATCTTTTAAATTTCAGTGGTTACGTGGAAGGCTGGGCGACCTACGCTGAAATGTGCTCCTATTATCTGAGTTCTTTGGAAAAACCGTACGCCACGCTGCTGCAAAAAACAGCTCTGTCCTCCTCGGGCTTTATGCGGCTGCCGACATCGGTATTCACTACGACAATTGGAGTCTTGCACAGACCACTCAGTTTTTTACTTCTTACGGAATCAAAGATGAGAAGGCAATTGGAGAAATTTATGAGTTGATTATCTCTGATCCTGCCAATTATTTAAAATATTATGTAGGATATGTGGAAATTTTAG
>ENA-OQJN01000249-OQJN01000249.1-human-gut-metagenome-genome-assembly--contig:-NODE-249-length-25703-cov-3.381686_pt1 | contig 25703 bp, 26 predicted proteins | sample MGYA00242610_ERZ504777 | MGnify/ENA primary metagenome ERZ504777 (study PRJEB26092, sample SAMD00036350) | human gut metagenome | host: Homo sapiens | study: EMG produced TPA metagenomics assembly of... | reverse complement strand
ATGATTCTTCTGGAATCCAGACTGGACAATGTAATGTTCCGTATGGGATTCGCAAGAACAAGAAAAGAAGCTAGACAGATCGTTGACCACAAACACGTTTTAGTAAACGGAAAACAGGTAAACATTCCATCTTACCTTGTAAAAGCTGGTGACGTGATTGAAATCAAAGAAAACACAAAGACTGCCAGAGATACAAAGATATTCTGGAAGTAACAGGTGGAAACATGATTCCTGACTGGCTGGAAGTTGATGCTGAGAACCTGAAAGGTACAGTAAAAGAGCTTCCTTCAAGAGAAGCAATCGATGTTCCTGTAGATGAGATGTTAATCGTCGAGTTATATTCTAAATAATCTCTCAGTGAGTAGCAGAAGTTTTAGAATCCGGAGATTTAACATTGTACCCCCTCAACATATATTAACCCATAAGGAGGGTCTGTGTAGTGTTTGATTTTAATAAGCCGAATATTGAAATTACAGAAATTTCAGAAGATAAAAAATATGGAAAATTTGTAGTGGAACCTCTGGAGAGAGGATACGGAATCACATTGGGTAACTCCCTGAGAAGAATCATGCTTTCTTCTCTTCCGGGAGCAGCCATCAGTTCTGTAAAGATTGACGGAGTTCTGCACGAATTCAGTTCCATCCCAGGTGTAAAAGAAGATGTAACAGAGATTATCATGAACTTAAAGTCCCTGGCAATCAAAAATACATCAGAATCAGACGAAGTAAAGACTGCATATATCGAGTTTGAAGGAGAAGGTATTGTAACAGGTGCTGATATCCAGACAGATTCTGATATTGAGATTATGAATCCGGAGCAGGTTATCGCTACATTGAGCGGCGGTAAAGACAGCAAATTGTATATGGAACTTACCATTACAAAAGGCAGAGGATACGTAAGCGCAGACAAGAACAAGAGTGAGGATATGCCGATTGGTGTGATTCCGATCGATTCAATCTATACACCGGTTGAACGTGTCAATATGACCGTTCAGAATACTCGTGTCGGACAGGTTACAGATTATGACAAACTGACATTAGACGTATGGACAAAGGGAACACTGCTTCCGGATGAGGCAGTCAGCCTTGCAGCAAAAGTTCTCAGTGAACATCTGAAATTATTCATTGACCTTTCTGAAGTTGCTCAGTCAGCTGAAGTCATGATTGAAAAAGAGGATGACGAGAAAGAGAAAGTTCTGGAGATGAGCATTGACGAATTAGAGCTTTCTGTACGTTCATACAACTGTCTGAAGAGAGCCGGCATCAACACAGTAGAAGAACTTACAAACAAGACACCGGAAGACATGATGAAGGTGCGTAACCTTGGACGTAAGTCTCTGGAAGAAGTGCTGGCAAAATTAAAAGAATTAAACCTTGAGTTAAATCAGGGAGAGGAATAAAGAAAATTATCCCGTCAGTAAGCCCGAAGAGCGTGGCGGGAGCATTTGATTTATAAGCCCGAAGATGCAAAACCAAATGTTTATTTAATGGAGGATCATAAAAATGGCAAAATATAGAAAACTCGGCAGAACATCCAGCCAGAGAAAAGCTTTGATCAGAAACCAGGTAACAGCATTACTGAACAATGGTAAGATCGTTACTACAGAAGCAAAAGCAAAAGAGATCCGTAAAGAAGTTGAAAAACTGATCGCTTTAGCTGTAAAAGAAAAAGATAACTTCGAAGAAGTAACTGTAAAAGCTAAAGTTGCTAAAAAAGACGACAAAGGCAGAAGAGTGAAAGAAGTTGTTGACGGTAAAAAAGTAACTGTTTACGAAGAAGTTGAAAAGACAATCAAAAAAGATATGCCAAGCAGACTTCACGCAAGAAGACAGATGCTGAAAGTTCTTTACACAGCAACAGAAGCTCCAAAGAACAACATCAAGAGAAATATGAAAAAAGTTGATTTAGTGGATAAATTATTCACAGAAATCGCTCCAAAATATGCAGACCGCAACGGTGGTTACACAAGAATCGTTAAGATTGGCCAGCGTAAAGGTGATGCAGCTATGGAAGTACTGATCGAGTTAGTTTAATCAGTAATCAAAATAGCAAAAGAGAAGCACTTGAAGATCAGAGATGGTTTTCGAGTGCTTTTTTGATTCATCTAAAATTAAAAAAAATTTAATGATTTTTGCAACACATTTGTAATCTTTTTCGTCTAATATATAGGTGATACTGTATTACGGTATTATTACATAAGAGAATGTAAAAGGGGAACATTTAGGATGGGAAAAGCGAAAAAAATAAAGGCAGTAAAAAGAAGAAAGACGGGAAAAGACGGGAAAGTAAAGGCTTTGTGGATCACAGGAGGGGTTCTTGCAGTGATCTGTTTGATCTATGTTGCAATCTCTGTGTATTTCATGAGTCACTTTTTCGTGAATACGAAAATTAACGGTAAAAACTTTTCGGGGAAGACAGCAAGTGATGTAGAAAAGTATCTCCAGACAAATATAAAAGATTATAAGCTTACAATTTTGGAAAATGAAGGAAGACAGGATGTGATCAGCGGAAGCGAGATTGGACTGGAATACAGAGCGGGGACAGAAACAGAAAAATTGTTGAAGGATCAGAATGGATTCGCCTGGCCGAAAGCTTTCTTTACGGAGAATTCCAGAAAGGTTTCAGTCAATGTGTCATATAATGAGGAATCCTTGAATCAGCGGATCTCACAGCTTTCATGTCTGCAGACAGAGCAGACACCGGCAGAGAATGCAAAGCCGGAATTTGATGGAAACCAGTATGTCATCAAACCGGAAGTGTATGGAAATGCCGTGGATAAAGAACGTCTTACAGAGCAGGTAAAAGTTCATATCACAGAGTTTCAGCCACAGTTGGATATGGTGGAAACCAAGTGCTATGCGAAACCGAAATATACAGAGGATTCCAAGGAAGTACAGGAAGCCTGTGATGCAATGAATAAATATGTAAATGCAAGTATCACATATCCGATGAATGAACCAGTCGTAGTAGATAAAGCGCTGATCTCACAGTGGCTGCAGGTAGACGGAGAAATGAAGGTTTCTCTCAATACAGAGGCGATGAAGCAGTGGTTTACTGCCTTTGGAGATAAGTATGATACACAGGGAACAACCAGAACCTTTACAACGCCGGCCGGAAAGAGCGCAACTGTGACGGGCGGGACTTATGGATGGTCGATTGATGAGGATACAGAGCTTGTGAATCTGCAGAACAGCATTTTAAACGGGGAAGTAGTCACAAGAGAGCCTGCATATTATGCGGGCGGTACTGCCGCAGCACATTCCGGGCAGGACTGGGGAAATACGTATGCAGAAGTGGATATGAGTGCACAGCATATGTGGTATGTTCAGAATGGACAGGTGGTGCTGGAGACGGATGTTGTGACAGGAGAGCCGATTCCGTCCAAGATTACACCGGAAGGAGTGTATTCCCTGATGTGGAAGCAGCCAAATTCTGTTCTGGTCGGAGATATTAATCCAGATACCGGAGAACCGGCATACAGAACAAAGGTAAAATACTGGATGCAGGTGACGTCAAGCGGAGTCGGTTTTCATGATGCGACCTGGCAGACTGCATTTGGCGGGACATTGTATCAGATTCCGGGAACAGGGTCTCATGGCTGTATCAATATGCCGTTAGATCAGGCGGGGGCGCTCTTCAATATGATCGAACCAGGGACACCGGTAATCTTCCATTGGTGATAAAAATTAATTTTTTGTGCAAATGTACCAATTGACGTTAAAAAGATAACGTTAAATATTTGTCAAAAGCTATATTGACAATTATTTAACAAGAAAGTATACTAATACCTGTAATTAAGAAACCAAGTCAATTACAGGAGGATTATTGAAATGGCGAAGAAAAAAGAAGAGATGGGAGTACCTGCAATCGTAGACAGCGTAGAAACACTGGAAGCGAAGATGAAAGCAATGCGCGAAGCTCAGAAAGAATTTGCAAAATTCTCTCAGGAGCAGGTTGATAAGATTTTCTATGAAGCAGCAATGGCAGCTAACAAGATGCGTATCCCGCTTGCTAAAATGGCAGTAGAAGAGACACAGAGAGGTGTCCTTGAAGATAAAATCATTAAAAATCATTATGCAGCAGAGTATATCTACAATGCATATAAAGATACAAAAACTTGTGGAGTGATCGAAGAAGACACTGCATACGGAATCAAGAAAGTAGCTGAGCCGATCGGACTTGTTGCAGCAGTTATTCCGACAACAAACCCGACATCTACAGCAATCTTTAAAACATTGATCTGTTTAAAGACAAGAAATGCAATCATCATCAGCCCACATCCAAGTGCAAAAGCATGTACGATCGAGGCTGCAAAAGTAGTTCTTGACGCAGCAGTAAAAGCCGGAGCACCGGAAGGAATTATCGGATGGATCGATGTACCGTCTCTGGAACTGACAAACCAGGTTATGAGAGATTCTGATATCATCCTGGCTACAGGTGGTCCTGGAATGGTGAAGGCTGCTTACTCTTCAGGAAAACCGGCACTTGGTGTAGGACCTGGAAATACACCTGTTATCATTGATGATACAGCAGATATCAAGATGGCAGTAAACTCTATCATCCATTCTAAAACATTTGACAATGGTATGATCTGTGCTTCTGAGCAGTCAGTTACTGTTCTGGACAGCATTTATGAAGAAGTGAAGAAAGAATTCCAGTATCGTGGATGCTACTTCCTGAAAAAAGGCGCTGAGCTTGATAAGGTTCGTAAGACAATTATCATCAATGGTGCATTAAACAGCAAGATTCCTGGAAAATCTGCATATGAGATTGCAAAAATGGCAGGTGTAGATGTTCCTGAGAATACAAAAATTCTGATCGGTGAAGTAGAGTCTGTAGATATTTCAGAAGAATTTGCTCACGAAAAATTATCTCCTGTACTTGCTATGTATAAAGCAAAAACATTCGATGAAGCACTTGCAAAGGCAGAACAGCTTGTAGCGGACGGTGGATATGGACATACATCTGCTCTGTACGTTCATCCGGCACAGACAGAAAAGATTGAAAAACACTATGCAGCAATGAAAACATGCCGTGTTCTGATCAACACTCCTGCAGCTCAGGGTGGTATCGGAGATCTTTACAACTTCAAACTGGCTCCGTCTCTTACACTGGGATGTGGTTCATGGGGCGGAAACTCCGTATCAGAAAACGTTGGAGTAAAACACCTGATTAACGTGAAGACAGTTGCAGAGAGGAGAGAGAACATGCTCTGGTTCAGAACACCTGAAAAAGTATACTTCAAGAAAGGCAGCATGCCGGTTGCACTGGATGAACTTGGAACAATCATGCACAAGAAAAAGCATTCATCGTAACAGACTCATTCCTGTACAAAAACGGATATGTAAAAGGAATCGAAGAGAAACTGGATGCTATGGGAATCCAGCACACATGCTTCTATGAAGTAGCTCCGGACCCGACATTGCAGTGTGCACAGAAAGGTGCAGACATGATGCGTTCTTTCGAGCCTGATACAATTATTGCTCTTGGTGGTGGATCTGCAATGGACGCTGCTAAGATTATGTGGGTAATGTACGAATATCCGGATGCAAACTTTGAAGATATGGCTATGGACTTCATGGATATCCGTAAGAGAGTATACACATTCCCTGAGATGGGTAAAAAGCATACTTCGTAGCAATCCCGACATCTTCAGGAACAGGTTCTGAGGTAACACCATTTGCGATCATTACAGACGCAGAGACAGGTGTAAAAATGGCCCGCTGGCTGATTACCAGTTACTTCCGAACATGGCAATCGTTGATGTTGACAACATGATGACACAGCCAAAAGGACTGACAAGTGCATCAGGTATCGAACGTTATGACACATGCGATCGAAGCATTTGTATCTATCATGGCTACAGACTACACAGATGGTCTTGCTATGAAAGCAGTGAAGATGGTATTTGAAAACCTTCCATCAGCATATGAGAACGGAGCAAATGATCCAAAAGCACGTGAAGAGATGGCGAACGCTTCTTGTATGGCTGGTATGGCATTCGCAAATGCATTCCTTGGATTGAACCACTCTATGGCTCATAAACTGGGAGCATTCCACCATCTGCCACACGGTGTTGCAAACGCAGTACTTCTGACAGAAGTTATGAGATACAATGCATCTGAGGTTCCAACTAAGATGGGAACATTCTCTCAGTATCAGTATCCACATGCACTTGCAAGATACGCTGAGTTAGGACGTTTTGCAGGATGCACAGGAAAAGATGACAAAGAAGTATTTGAGAACTTCCTTGCAAAACTGGAAGTATTAAAAGAACAGATCGGAATCAAGAAATCCATCAAAGAGTATGGTATCGATGAGAAATACTTCCTTGACACACTGGATGACATGGTAGAGCAGGCATTCAATGACCAGTGTACAGGAGCAAACCCAAGATACCCACTGATGAAAGAGATCAAAGAACTTTACCTGAAATGCTACTATGGAAAATAATTTCCGGTAAGGAAAATAAGAGAGAAGGACATTCCAAACGCCAGAAATGGCGGGAGGAGTGTCCTCTTTTTGTGAACATAATAAAAGAAGAAAATTGTTAAAAAGTTAAGAAATTAACAATTATATTCAGTGAAAAAATATCGTGAAAAATTGCACAAAGTTAACTTTAGGGGCTTACATTTCAAAAAAGCAGGAGCTATAATAAGGTCAGTAAAAGAAAAACAGATACCACACCGGAAGGATTTACCGGGCGGGATAGAATGTATGACAGGAGGCAATTTTTATGAAACTGGAAGAAAAAAACTTAATCGTAAAACGTTCTTACAAAGAAGTGTACAAATGTGAAGAAGGAATTGTAAAAGTATTTGCAAAAGAGCATCCGAAGTCAGACGTACTGAATGAGGCTTTAAATACTGCCCGTGTTGAAGAAGCAGGACTGGATATCCCGAGTGTAAAAGAAGTGACACAGATCGATGGAAAATGGGCTCTGGTGATCGAGTACAAAGATGGTAAGACAATGGAAGAGATGATGAAGGTCGATCCTACAAATCTGGAAAAATATATGAATGATTTTGTGGATCTGCAGCTGAGTGTTACAAGTAAAAAGGCACCTCTTTTAAACAAGATGAAAGATAAATTTGCCCGGCAGATCAATGGATTAAAAGTCCTGGATGCGACGACAAGATATGAACTGATGACACGACTGGAAAGTATGCCGAAGCATGACAAGATCTGTCACGGAGATTTTAATCCGAGCAACGTGATCGTTGGAAAGAACGGTAAGATGACTGTGATTGACTGGGCTCATGTGACACAGGGAAATGCAAGTGCAGATGCAGCTATGACCTATCTTTGTTTGCACTGGAAAGTCAGGAAAAAGCAGATCTGTACCTGAAGATTTTCTGTAAGAAGAGTGATACAGCAATGCAGTATGTACAGCAGTGGCTTCCGATCGTCGCAGCAGCACAGCTTTCCAAGGAAAATGCGCTTGAGAAAGATTTCCTGATGAGATGGATTGATGTTATGGATTACCAATAGAAAAGAGGCTGAAGATCGGTATTAACAAACCGATTTTCAGCCTTCTTTTATGTACGTATAAATTTCTACCAGCTCTGGAAGAAAAGATTCCCGCCGACATTGACTCCCGGACGATCGGTAGCACCTGCATACAGGAAGTAGTAGCAGTCAATGACAGAAGAAAGTCTTGCTCCGTTGACTGCGTCCTGGGCAACCTGAAGTGACAGGCTGGACGGACCGGAATTCAGAACAGAATCAAGTCTTCCGCTCCAGACCGGTTCAAACTGTCCGGTTGCATAGATGACACCGTGGATTGAATTCGGGAAAAGCGGACTTTCCACACGATTCATGATCACGGTCGCTACAGCCAGCATGGAATTATAATCATGTATGGCCTCGCAGTCCAATAAAGCGGCAAAGGTAGTGAGCTCATCATGGGTTGCATCAGAGCCTCCTCCCTGAATGATATCTCCGCCGGAATCCGGTGTAGTCGGAGGTGTCGGAGTCACTGTTGAGTTACCGTCACCGGATGAAGGCTTGTCCGATTCCTGCTGCTGTTCTTGCTGCTGTTGCTGCTGAAGTTCCTGCTGTCTTTTTGCTTCCAGTTCTGCAGCTTCCTGTGCTCTAAGTGCTGCAAGCTGTGCCTGAAATGTAGCCAGATCAGTAGAAGTAGCAGCGGCTTTCGCTTCGAGATCAGACTGCTTCTTATCCAGACTTGTCTGGAGTGAGACCAGAGAATCCTGCTGTGCCTGAAGAGTCTTTTCCTCTTCTGCGATTTGATTTTTCGTCTCCTGCAGTTCAGTGAGCATCTTGCGGTCATAGTCGCTGATGTTCTGGATAAAATCTGCTTTGTTCAGAAAGTCAGTCATATCCTCTGCAGAAAAGAGCATTTCCAGAAGTGATGCGCTTCCGGTCTCGTACATATACTTAATACGTGTCTTCATGTCATTATACTGTTGAGCTTCTTTTGCCTGTGCGTCGGCTAAGGAATCTTTTGTCCTTTGAATCTCGCCATTCGTAATCTCAACCTGCATCTCAGTCGTAGATATCTGATCGCTGATGGCGACAAGTTCCTGATTGATACCGGCCAGCTGGCCTGCCAGATCAGAAGTTTTGCTTTCGAGGCTTTGGGTGCTTTCCTCTGCGGAAACAGGGAGAACAGAAAAAGCCATTGCGAGGGAGCAAATAAGTGCAGTACCTGTTTGCAGCCTGCGTTTTAAGCCTGATTTCATAACTTTAATTCCTTTCTATAAAAAAGTCTGTTTCGCTATTATACTATAAATTGCGAAATAACGCAAATTTTGATAAAATAAGTTACAAAACTTTAAGAAAGAGGTTACTGTGAGCAGTAACAGAAAGATGAGGAGTAGGCTTCATGAAAAAGATAAAAATGATAGGACTGGATTTGGACGGGACTTTGCTCAATTCAAAAAAAGAGGTAACTGATCATACAAAGAGTGTACTGGAGGAGGCCATCGCGCAGGGGATCATTGTGCTGGTAGCGACCGGGCGGCCGCTTACCGGTATTCCAGGACAGGTAAGAGCGATACAGGGAATGCAGTATGCGCTGACGACCAATGGGGCGAGAATCTACGATTTGATCCATGAAAAAACGATTCTTTCGCATCCGGTTCCTTATGAAAAAGGAAAGAAAGCGTTGGAAATCACAGAAAAGTATGATACATTACAAGAGGCGTACTTTGACCGGGAGGTATATGCGCAGGAAAATCAGCTACAGGAAATTTGGCGTTATCACAAGAATCCGCATATGTGGGAGTATGTAAGGTCTACCAGGACTGTAGTTCCGTCTATTGTAAAATGGTATGGCGAAGCAAAGCGCGATGCAGACAAACTGCAGCTTATGTTTGCGGATATGCAGGATATAGAGCGTGCCAGAAAAGAGCTGGAAGAGATTCCGGGGCTGGTATTGACGGGATCGCTTGGAAATAACATTGAGATTAATGCTCAGGGAATCGATAAGGGAATTGGAATGATTGAGCTTGGGCACAGACTTGGAATTGACAGAGATGAGATTATGGCATGCGGAGACGGGGACAATGATCTTGAAATGTTAAAGGCCGTGGGATTTGGAGTTGCCATGGGCAATGCAGAGGAAAGTGTAAAAGCGGTAGCAGATTATGTGACGGATACGAATGAGGAAGAAGGCGTGGCAAAAGCAGTCGAAAAGTTTGCTTTGAGATAGGAGGAGAGATATGTTAGAAGCATTAAAAGTAATCATACTGGGGATTGTGGAAGGAATTACAGAATGGCTCCCGATCAGCAGTACAGGACATTTGATCCTGGTAGAAGAATTTGTGAAGCTGAATTTCAGCCAGTCGTATCTGGATATGTTTAACGTGGTGATCCAGCTTGGTGCGATCATGGCAGTTGTTGTGATTTATTTTCACCGGCTGAATCCGTTTTCACCGAAAAAAGACAGAAAAGCAGAAAAAAATGACGCTGCAGCTCTGGGTGAAAGTAGTGATCGCTTCCATACCGGCAGGAGTGGTAGGAATCCTGTTTAATGATTTTATTGAAGAAAAATTTAATAATTCTTATGTAGTTGCTACGATGCTGATCGTAGTCGGTGTTCTGTTTATTGTGATCGAGAACAGACACAAAGGAAGGAAACCTCAGATCACCAAGATTTCCCAGATGGGAGTTCCGGTCCTGATCTGGATCGGAGTATTCCAGATGCTTGCTATGATTCCGGGAACTTCCCGTTCAGGAGCAACGATCATCGGAGCACTGGCACTGGGCGTGTCAAGAACTGCAGCAGCGGATTTTACATTCTTTCTGGCGATTTCCGGCAATGGCAGGTGCCAGCCTTGTAAAACTTCGTCACTTTGGATTTGACTTTACAGGGATTGAGCTTGGGCTTCTTCTGCTTGGATGTGTTGTTTCATTTTGTTGTGTCCATTCTGGCGATCAAGTTTTTATTAAAATACATTCAGAATCATGATTTTAAGGCATTTGGATATTATCGTATCGTACTTGGAATTATTGTGTTCCTGTATTTCGGGATTTATGCACTGCTTGCATAAAAATGAATTATATACAAAAAATATACGTATAAAAATGATAATTTATGCATAATTAGTCTTGCAATTTCGTGAAAACATGGTATCATATATGTATAAAATGAATGATTATACAGACTATGTGTATTTGTTTTGGGAGGAATGAAAGATGAAAATGAAAAAGTTGATAGGAATCGTTCTGGCAGCGGCATGTATGGTTTCGCTTGCAGGATGTGGTTCTTCAGAGAAAAAAGAAGTGAATGTTGAGAAACCGGAAGATCTTAAGACACTGACGATCGGTGTTCAGCAGGGAACGACAGGAGATATCTTAAGCTCCGATCAGGTAGAGAAAGACTCTCAGATGAAGCGTTATCCGAAAGGATCAACTGCAATACAGGCGCTGAAAAACGGAAAGATCGACTGTGTCGTAATCGATTCTGAGCCGGCAGCAAAATTTGGAGAAAAGAATCAGGATCTGAAGATTATCGACGGCGTTTTTGAAACAGAAGAATATGCAATGTGTGTGAAAAAAGGAAACACGGAATTGCTGGATGAGATGAACAAAGCGCTTGAAGAACTGAAAGAAGACGGTACAGTTGATAAGATCATCGGAAACTATATTGGAGATGACACCGGAAAATATCAGTATGAATCTCCGGCAGATGTGGATCACTCCAAGGGAACACTTGTTATGGCTACGAATGCAGAATTTGAACCATACGAGTATCATGAAGGTGACGGAATTGTAGGAATCGATGTGGATCTTTCCAGAGCGATCTGTGATAAAATGGGATATGATCTGGAGATTCTGGATATGGAATTTGATTCTATTCTTCCATCCATTGCAGCAGGAAAGGCAGATTTCGGTGCAGCCGGCATGACAGTGGATGCAGAGCGTCAGAAAAATGCAGATTTCACAGACACATATGCAAATGCAAGCCAGGTAGTGATCGTAAGAAAATAATCACAGAATGGTAATGAGATACAATAACAGGGGTGCGGGACAAAAATCAGGCAGCCCTGTTTTGAACTGTTAAAGAAACATACAAGAGAGGTAAAAACATGAGCTTTTCAGAAAAGTTATATCAGAACTTTATTGAAGATGACCGGTGGCTTTTGCTGGTAAACGGTCTGAAAGTTACGATCCTTGTAACATTGTTTGCACTTTTAGTAGGTGTGATCATTGGTTTTACTGTGGCGATCATTCGTTCTCTGCATGATAAGACCGGAAAATTCAAAATTTTAAATGCAATCTGTAAAGTGTATCTGACCATTATCAGGGGAACACCGAGCATGATCCAGGTATTGTTCATGTATCTCGTTGTGTTCGGGGCTTCTTCCCTGAATTCCATCGTTATCGGAGGGCTGGCATTTGGTATCAACTCCGGAGCCTATGTAGCTGAGATCGTGCGGTCCGGTATTATGGCGATTCCGGAAGGACAGACAGAGGCTGGAAGAAGTCTTGGGCTCAGCTATGGACAGACGATGCGTCTGATCATTATGCCGCAGGCATTTAAAAATGTACTCCCGGCGTTGGTCAATGAGATGATCGTGCTGATCAAAGAGACTGCGATCATCGGATATATTGGAGAACAGGATCTGACAAAGGCGGCAATGGTAATTCAGAGCCGTACATTTGAGGCATTTATTCCATTAATCACAGCGGCAGTGATCTATCTGGCACTGGTGATGCTGCTTACATTCTTTATGAACAAACTGGAAAGGAGACTGCGCACAAATGAACGATAAGAACGAAGTATTGATCCAGGTTCAGGATCTGAAAAAGGCATTTGGAAAGTTGGAAGTACTGCGTGGGATTTCTACAGAGATCAAAAAAGGAGAGGTCGTTGTTGTGATCGGACCGTCTGGATCAGGAAAATCTACATTTTTGCGGTCTCTGAATCTGTTGGAGGTTCCAACAGGAGGAACTGTTTTATTTGAAGGGACGGATATTACAGACCCAAAGACAGATATTGATGTTCATCGTCAGAAGATCGGAATGGTGTTCCAGCATTTCCATCTGTTTCCACATAAGACGATCCTGGAAAATATCATGCTTGCACCTGTGACATTGAAAAAGATGTCGAAAGAAGAGGCAGAGAAAAAAGCAAAAGAACTGCTGCAGAGGGTTGGACTTGCAGACAAGGCAGATGCATATCCGGATCAGCTTTCCGGTGGACAGAAACAGCGTATTGCGATCGTGCGGTCTCTGGCAATGAATCCGGATGTGATGTTGTTCGATGAGCCGACTTCTGCGCTGGATCCGGAGATGGTAGGAGAAGTTCTGGAGCTGATGAAACAGCTTGCAAGAGACGGAATGACTATGGTTGTGGTAACACACGAAATGGGATTTGCAAAAGAAGTTGCCACAAGAGTTGTGTTTGTGGATGAAGGGCAGATCAAAGAAGAAGGAAATCCGAAGGAGTTCTTTGAGCATCCGAAGGATCCGAGACTGAAAGAATTTTTGTCAAAAATTTTATAGAAGAGTGAAAACGAGAACGTATCTCGACTATCGCCTCCTTTTGTGATATAATACAACATCAATGTAATCACAAGAGGAGGCGTTTTCATGAGCTCAAAAGAGTCTGAAAAAGTAAAAAAACATATCTGTCTTGGCATCCTCGCTCATGTAGACGCAGGAAAGACGACACTGTCGGAAAGTATGCTCTATATAAGCGGAAGTATCCGGAAAATGGGACGGGTGGATCATAAGGACGCATTTCTGGATACCTATGATCTGGAACGTTCCAGAGGAATCACTATTTTTTCAAAACAGGCAGTGCTTTCCTGGAAGGATATGGGGATAACTCTGCTGGATACACCGGGGCATGTGGATTTCTCTGCGGAGATGGAGCGGACACTGCAGGTTCTGGATTATGCAGTGCTTGTGATCAGTGGTGCAGACGGAGTACAGGGACATACAGAGACACTGTGGAGACTTCTTGGACAGTACAAGATCCCGGTGTTTCTTTTTGTGAATAAGATGGACCAGGCGGGAACAGACAGAGAACGCGTTCTGGCAGAATTGAAAAAGCGATTTGGAGATCACTGTATTGATTTTGAAAAAGTGTTTGGAAGTGAAAGCAGTGAAGAGGCAGCAGAGCAGCTAGCCATGTGTGATGAAGGGCTGCTGGAGCAGTATCTGGAGAACGGAGAACTTCCGAGAGAGCAGGTAGCAGATTTGATCAGTCAGAGACGGGTATTTCCGTGTTATTTTGGCTCAGCTCTGCACACAGAAGGTGTGGAAGAACTGTTGGATGCGCTTGAGAGTTTGACCGAGGAGAGACAGTATCCCGCAAAATTTGGTGCGAAAGTATACAAGATTGGACGGGATGAGCAGGGGAACAGACTGACATATTTAAAAGTGACAGGAGGAAGTATAAAGGTCAGGGAGATCATCACGGATACGGAGGAGAAGATCAATCAGATCCGCCGCTATTCCGGTGCAAAATATGAGATGCTTTCAGAGGTACATGCAGGGGAAGTCTGTGCAGTTACCGGGCTTTCTGATACGTATCCGGGACAGGGGCTGGGAGCAGAGTCGGAGTCTGATATGCCGATTTTAGAACCGGTCCTGAATTATCGGATTGAATTGCCGCCGGATTGTGATATACACAAGATGCTTCTCAATCTAAAAGAGCTGGAAGAGGAAGAGCCCGAGCTTCATATTGTATGGGAAGAGCGGCTTTGTGAGATCCATGCGCAGCTGATGGGAGAAGTGCAGATCGAAATTCTGAAAAGCATTATCTGGGATCGGTTTAAAGTACGTGTGGAATTTGGAACAGGGAAAGTGGTCTATAAAGAGACGATTGAGGATCCTGTCGAAGGGGTCGGACACTTTGAACCTCTGCGTCATTATGCGGAGGTACATCTTTTACTGGAGCCGGGAGAGCGTGGGAGCGGTTTGCAGTTTTTTACAGACTGCAGTGAAGATATTCTCACCCGCAACTGGCAGCGTCTGATTCTTACTCATCTGGAAGAAAAAGAGCATAAAGGGGTACTGACCGGATCGGCGGTCACAGATATGAAGATTACACTGGTATCCGGTCGTGCTCATCAGAAACATACAGAAGGCGGAGATTTCAGACAGGCGACCTATCGTGCAGTGCGTCAGGGGCTTAGAAAAGCAAAGAGTGTCCTTCTGGAGCCGTATTATGAGTTCGAGATGGAGCTCCTTCCAGAGCACGTGGGACGGGCTATGATGGATATCCAGAAAAGAAGCGGGACATTTGAGCCGCCTGTCGCAGACGGGGAAATCTCCATTTTAAAAGGGTGTGCCCCGGTGTCTCAGATGCGCGGATATCAGACAGAGCTCACTTCGTATACCGGAGGGAGAGGACGGATGTCCTGTCGGTTAAAAGGCTATGAAAAATGTCCGGATCAGGAGCCTATCGTGGAAGAAATCGGATATGACCCTGAGGCAGATCTGGAAAATTCGACAGGCTCGGTGTTCTGCGCGCATGGAGCCGGATTTGTAGTGAACTGGGATGAAGTGGAAGCGTATATGCATCTGGAAAACACGCTGGAGAGCAATGAGGTTTCCGAAGAGAAGAAGCGCCCGGTGGTGCGTCAGACACGCAGTACTTCTTCCCAGATCGAACTGACCCGGGAAGAACTGGATGCGATTTACGCAAGAACACCGGATCCGGTGAAAAAGAACCGGACACCCGTAATGGTAAGGGCAAAAGCACAGCCGGCAGCGGATGATAAGTGGACATCACGCAAAGAAGAAAAAAGGAAGAATATCTCCTTGTAGATGGATACAATATTATTTTTGCATGGGAAGAGTTAAAAGAGCTGGCAAAGTCAGATTTGAAAAGTGCCCGAGACAAGCTGATGGACGTGCTGTGTAATTATCAGGGATATAAAAAATGTACATTGATCCTGGTTTTTGATGCCTACAAGGTAGAAGGCGGTCCGGGATCTGTGATGAAATATCACAACATTCATGTGGTATATACAAAAGAGGCCGAGACTGCGGATCAGTATATTGAAAAGACAGTCCGCAGGATCGGAAGAAATCATCATGTGACAGTTGCTACATCAGATGCGCTGGAACAGGTGATCATTCTGGGGCACGGCGCAGCGCGTATGTCTGCTTTGGGATTGAAAGAGGAAGTGGAGCTTGCGCTTTTGGAAATTCGAAGAGAACATCTTGGAAAAGCAGAAAATGACAGAAACTATCTGTTTGATTATCTGACAAAGGAAGACGCAAGGCAGCTTGAAAAAGTCAGGCTGGGAGAGATGCCCGGCAAAACAGGAGAAAGATGATTATGAAATATGAGAGAATAGAGCGGGCGACATTTCTGGAACGGCCGAACCGTTTTATTGCGTATGCCAGGATTGCAGGAAAACAAGAGACGATCCACGTGAAGAATACAGGCAGGTGCGCGGAACTTCTTGTGCCCGAAGCAGAGATTTTTGTGCAGGAGAGTGACAACCCGGAGCGAAAGACAAAATGGGATCTGATCGGGGTGAGAAAAGGAAATCGTCTGATCAATATGGATTCCCAGATTCCAAACAAAGTCGTGGAAGAATGGCTGCGTGCCGGCAATCTGTTTCTTGAACCGGTGGCGGTTCGCCCGGAGACAACATACGGTAACTCCCGGTTTGATTTTTATGTGGAGTCGGGAGAAACGAAAGCGTTTATCGAGGTCAAGGGAGTGACCCTGGAAGAGGATGGTGTCGTGCGTTTTCCGGATGCGCCGAGTGAGCGGGCAGTAAAGCATGTGGAAGAACTGATCCGTGCAAAAAAGGAAGGATACGATGCTTATGTATTTCTGGTGATCCAGATGAAAGGCGTCCGCTATTTTACACCGAATATGGATACACAGCCGGAATTTGGTGAAGTACTGAAAAAAGCAAAGGCAGCAGGGGTAAAGATTCTGGCGTATGACTGTCAGGTGACAGAAGATTCGATCAAAATTGATGAAGAAGTTCCGGTTGTATTAGAGAACCCAATTTTGTGGGAAACCGTAGATCCGATCGTAGCCTGGTATCGTGAAAATAAGCGGGATCTGCCGTGGAGGCATGATGTGACGCCGTACCGCGTGTGGGTGTCTGAGATTATGCTGCAGCAGACGAGGGTGGAAGCAGTGAAGCCGTACTATGACCGGTTTTTAAAGGAACTTCCGACGATCACGGATCTGGCCAATGCAAAAAGAGGACCGGCTGATGAAGCTGTGGGAAGGGCTTGGATATTACAACCGGGTCCGCAATATGCAGAAAGCTGCGATCCAGATGGTTGAGCAGTATGGCGGTCAGTTTCCGGAATCATATGAAGAAATCCATGCACTGACAGGAATTGGAAATTATACGGCGGGAGCTATCGGATCTTTTGCGTTTGGAATACCAAAACCGGCGGTGGATGGAAATGTGCTGCGTGTGGTGTCCCGGATTCTGGCAAGCAGAGAAGATATTATGAAAGCCAAAGTCCGTACGGCGATAGAGACGGCACTGGAGGAAGTGATTCCAAAAGATTGTCCGGGAGACTTTAATCAGGGATTGATCGAGCTTGGTGCGATCGTATGTGTGCCAAACGGAGAGCCAAAGTGCGAGATCTGTCCGGCAGCAGAGATCTGCCGTGCCAGAAAAGAAGGAATCGCAATGGAGCTTCCGGTCAAAACAAAAGCAAAGGGAAGAAAAATCGAAAAGAGGACGGTACTTGTATTTCATGACAGTGATACTCTGGCAATTCAGAAACGTCCGGACAAAGGACTTCTCGCGGGATTATACGAACTGCCGAATCTGGAAGGCTGGCTGAGTCAACAAGAAGTGATCGAGTACAGCAAGTCCATCGGGCTTTCTCCGATCCGTATCAAAAAACTTCCGGCTGCGAAGCATATTTTCAGTCATGTAGAATGGCAAATGAAAGGGTATGAGATCCAGGTGGATGAGCTGGAGAAAAACTGCAGCAAGGAAATGATTTTTGCAAAAGAAGAAGTATTAAAGGAAAAGTATTCGATTCCATCTGCGTTTGAGGCATATTGTGTGTGGAAACAAAAATAGATTAGAGTGTGCTCTGTTTTCTTGAATGACTTTTCGATTTGTGATATACTTGGGTGCGAATAAGGAGTGATTATCATGGAAGAAACAACAGGATTATCCAAGCAGCAGAAAAAGTCCATGGAAACAAAGGCAAAGATTTTCAAGGCGGCAAAGCGGATTCTGCAGCGCAGTGGATATGAGACATTATCAATTAAAAATATATGTGAAGAGGCCGGTGTGTCCAACGGCAGCTTTTATCACCATTTCAAAACAAAGGATGATCTTTTGTCTTATTATATCGAAGATCAGCCGAGCATCAATCCGGATCTTCTGGATCTGCCGGAAAATGCAGAGGATGCAAAAAGAACGATCATCCAGGTATATTTAAATTATGTTTCTTATTGCAAGGAACTGGGTGTTGAGTTTATGGCAGGATACTATGATACGAAGAATCAGGCGCTCAATCCGGTCAGCCGGACGGAGCGTCCGTATCCGATCGTGACGGTACAGAACTATGTGGAAAAAGCCATAAAAGAAGGAAGGATTCAGATGAACGTGGAAATCGAGGCATTTACCACGGACATTCGTATGATCGTGATCGGAAATGTGTTTGAATGGTGTCTGCGAAATGGAGAAGCAGATTTTGAGGGAAATATGGCACGTTCGCTCGGAAAATATCTGGACAGTACATTAGATTAGATCCGGAGGTTTCTGGAATGAGATGTTGTTTTATTATAAATCCAAATTCCCGCTCCCAAAGAGGAAGGGCAATCTGGGAAGAGGTACAAAAAGAATTAGAAAAGAGTCAGATAAAATATGAGATTTATCTGACGGAACGGAGAAAAAATGCGACAGCGATCGCAGCGATGCTTACGGCTGACCAGGAGGAAAAGACTCTGGTCGTTCTGGGTGGAGACGGAACGGTAAATGAAGTGTTAAACGGAATACAAAATTTTGAAAATGTGATCCTGGGATATATTCCGACTGGATCCAGTAATGATTTTGCAAGAGGAATGAAGATTCCAAAAGATCCCGTCAAAGCACTTCATCTTGTTCTGCATCCGCAGGCAATACAGAAGATGGATATCGGTGTCGTAGATTATGGAGAGAAAAGCAGACGGTTTGCAGTCAGTGCGGGAATCGGATTTGATGCGATCATTTGTCATCAGGCAAGTGTTTCGAAGTTGAAGGCGGCGCTGAATAAGATCAGACTTGGAAAGCTGACTTATGCAGGAATCGCAATCGACAGATTGATCAAAGATGATTCCGTGCGGGCGGAGGTCGAACTGGACAAAGGAGAGACACAGGTATTTCGAGATACCTATTTTGTGGCAGTCCAGAATCAGCCGTATGAAGGCGGTGGATTTAAAATTCTGTCCGGAGGCGGATCCGGGAGACAGAAAACTGGATGTGATCGTAGTATCCGGTCTGAAAAGATGGCAGGTGATCAGAACACTGCTTCTGGCATTTCAGGGAAAACATGTAGGACATAAAGGCATTTCCATTTTCCGGTGCGAAGAAGTAAAAATCCGGTTTTCTCAGGCAAGAGCGGTGCACACGGACGGAGAGGCAGTATTTTTGAAAAAGAAATCCGGATGCATGTACTGCCGCAGCAGGTGCGGGTGATTACATCATAAAGGGGTGCGAGGAATATGTGGAGATATCTGACAGGATGTATCCTGATCGTAATTGGCGCGTATTTTTATATGATTTTCCCGGGAATGGGAAGAAAACGGGAGATCTGGAAATTCAGAGGAACACAGTGGGCGCATAGAGGGCTGCATGATAAAAAGATCGGAATTCCGGAAAATTCGATGGCGGCTTTTCGGGAAGCAATACGGGCAAACAAAGGAATTGAGTTGGATGTACATCTGACAAAAGATAAGAAGATAGCAGTATTCCATGATGATTCTCTGAAGCGGATGTGCAAAGTCTCCGGAACAATAGAGGAGAAGACATGGGAGGAGCTGAAAAACCTCCGGCTTCTTGAGACTGCAGAGCCAATTCCGCTGCTTGAGGATGTTCTGCATCTTGTGCAGGGGAAAGTTCCGATCCTGATCGAGGTAAAGCTGCTGACAGAAGATATGGAAATCTGCCGTTGTCTGGCAAAGACGATGGAAGATTATAAGGGAACGTTCCTGGTACAGTCATTTAACAGCCTGGTACTGCAGTGGATGAGAAAGAATCAAAAGCAGATTTTGCGGGGACAGTTGTCTTCCGATCTTGTAAAAAGTGAAAAGACACCGCATTATTTTTTCAGATTCTGCGTAAAATATTTATTGAGCAACTGTATCTGCAGACCGGATTTCATCTCTTATAAAATGGAGGACAGCAAGAACCTGAGTCTGTGGATGCAAAAACATATTTTTCATGTACCAATCGCGGCATGGACACTGCATGGAGAAGAGATGCTTCAGCGTGCAAAGAGCAGATTTGATATGTACATTTTCGAAAAAAATTAGAAGAAATAGAAAGAAAATCAAAAGATTTGTTAAGGTTTTATGAATCGCCTTGTTGATTAAAAAAAATCGTGCTATAATCGGGGCAGTTAAAAAGTATTATGTTTTACAAATTAAGGGAGCGGTCAGAATGAACAGGAGCAGTGCATTGAAAAATTTTATAAAAAAATATAAACATGCATGGGTATTCCTGTATGCGTTTATCTATATGCCGTGGTTTATGTATCTGGAAAAGCATATTACAGCAGATTCTGAGTATCATGTGATCCACTCCGTACTGGATGATAAGATTCCGTTTGTTGAGTATTTTATTGTACCGTATCTGCTCTGGTTTGTGTTTATTACTGCGGTATTCCTCTATTTTTTCTTTACAGATGTAGAGGGGTTCTATAAGCTGGCGAAGCTCAGTTTTATCGGAATGACGATTTTTCTTTTGATTTCTACGGTGTTTCCGAACGGACTGACATTAAGACCGGTCGTATTTCCCCGGGATAATATATTTACAGATATGGTCAGGATGCTGTATCTGGCAGATACCCCGACGAATGTATTTCCGAGTCTTCATGTGTTCAATTCTCTGGCTGCATGTATTGCAATCGCACAGAGTGAGCAGCTGAAGAAGCATCCGGTGATCAGCAACGGAGCCTATATTTTAGCAGGACTGATCATCCTTGCGACGATGTTTTTAAAACAGCACTCCGTCATTGATGTGATGGGAGCTGTGCTGATGGCATATACACTATATCAGTTTGTGTATGCGACAGAGAAAAAGAAAGTGCCAAGCGTGTCAAGAAGCAGAGAGTTTGGATAGGAAGTTCAGAGTATCATAACAAGGGTCATTGTGAAATGGAGCAATGGCTCTTTTTGTTGTGCGGAAACAGAAATTGAAAGAACACTGCGAAAATGATACAATGTGGAAAAAGTGTACAATATGGAGGAGTTTATGGGACGACAGAAGATATTGATCGTAGAGGATGATGCGGATATCAGTGCTCTGCTGGTCAAAATTATGGAAGGGGCAGGATATCAGGTGCGGCAGGCATTTTCCGGAACAGAGGCATTATTTTGTATGGAACGGGAATTACCGGACTGTGTGCTGTTGGATCTGATGCTTCCGGGGATGACAGGAGAAGAGGTGTTGGAGCAGATCCGACAGGAACAGAAAAAAGAGATGCCTGTGCTGATCTTATCAGCGAAAGTGTCAGTGCAGGACAAGGTAAAGCTGCTTCGGCTTGGCGCTGACGATTATATTACAAAACCATTTGATCCAGAGGAAGTAATTGCAAGAGTAGAAGCTGCCATGCGGCGTTATACAAAAGAAGCACAGAATATGGAAGCAGAACAGGAGGTTTTTCGATACAAAAATCTGAGCTTATATCCACAATCCCGAAAAGTTGAAGTATCAGGCATTGAGCTTCCACTGACCATGCATGAATATGATATTTTGTATTTGCTGATCCAGAATCCACAGAAGGTATATTCCAGAGAACATCTCTATGAGCAGGTCTGGAAAGGCGGGTACTATGGGGAAGACAATACGGTCAATGTGCATGTCAGCAATCTGCGCAAAAAGATCCAGAAGGCAGACAAAGAAGAATCTTATATTAAAACAGTCTGGGGAATCGGGTTTAAGCTGGAGTAATCTTTATAGTTTCTTTAAACTTTCTTGAGGACTCCTTAAAACAGAAAACGGTATACTACGAATGGAAACAGGGAAACACAAAAAGGAGAAGGAAAGTTGAGAGAACGAGTCATAGAAACAACACAGATTACAAAGACATATGGAAAAGTCCTGGCACTCGATCATGTGGATATCTGCGTAAAGCGAGGAGATATTTACGGGCTGATCGGGGATAACGGAGCCGGAAAGTCAACACTTTTGAAGCTTCTGGCAGGGCATAGTGCGGCATCCACAGGAGAGATCAGGCTGTTTGGAGAACAGGGAGAGAAGGAACTGCAAAGGGCGAGACGGCGCAGTGGAGTGATGATCGAACAGCCGGGCTTTTTCGGAAACCTGACAGTGGAAAATAATATGGAATATTATCGGATCCAGAAGGGAGTTCCGGGAAAAGAAAAAGTAGAAGAGATGCTTCGCATGACGGGCATCTGGGAAAAAAGAAAGTGCCGGTGCAAGACTCTTTCCATGGGAATGAAACAAAGACTGGGACTGGCGATGGCGATGCTCGGAGAGCCGGAGCTGTTGATCTTAGATGAACCGATCAACGGACTGGACCCCAGTGGGATTGTAGAATTCAGACAGCTTTTAAAGCGTCTGAACGAAGAAAAGAAGATCACGATTCTGCTTTCCAGTCATATTCTGACAGAACTGCAGCAGCTGGCAACGGTATATGGCTTTTTAAGTAAGGGAAGATTACTGGAACAGATCACTGCGGAAACCCTGCATGAACGATGTACGGATTCTGTGGAGATTACAGTGTCAGACGTGCAGCAGTATGCCGTATTTCTGGAAGAACAGTTATCAGGAGAAGGATACAAAGTACTTTCGGATGGGAAAATCCGTATTGTAAATCCAAAACAGGATATTGAAGTCTACAGCAGGCTTGCAGCAGAACATGGAATTTTTATCCGGGAGCTGACCAGAAAACAGGCATCTTTGGAAGCGTATTACATGAATCTGAAGAAGGGGGGGAATCAGGGATGTTAAATTATATAAAAAGTGAATGCTACAGAGTGATGCACAGCCGCTCGACTTATGTGATGACAGGAATTATGGCAGTATTGCCGGTGTTGTTTCATATTATTTTGTATGTGACAGGTGTGGCCAGTAGTACAACGCAGGATTTTCCCTATGATATTACTTCTTTTTCATTCAGTTTTCTGGCAGGAAGTCCGATGCTTTTTACTTATGCAGGGCTGATTGTTGCAGCAGTTTTGTATGAGGAGGAACATAAAAACGGAAATATGAAAAATGCAGTGGCGTTTGGGATTTCCAGAGAAAAGCTGTTTTTGGGGAAATGCATGACTGCAGTTTTGACGGCAACGGTTATAATGGCGCTGGTATTGACTGCCTATATAGGAAGTGCATGGTTCTTGTTAGAGCATACGGGACCGACAAGCCTGAAAATTATTTTAACCGAGATTCCGGCAGTGTATGGAACAGTAGTTGCATCTATGATCCTGGGGATCGCACTTCTGGCATATTTCAAAAATGAGGTGATGGCAGCAATGCTGTGGGCAGTAATTGTATATGCGATACCGAGAGTGTTACTGTTGGCTGGAATGGTTTTACTGGGACAATGGGGCATAGAATTTTTGTGGGATTTTGCACAGCTTCTGCCTGCGAATCTGTTTCAGTTTGGAGCCAAGGTCAATATGTCTCATTGTGAAGTGCTGTGGAAGACTTCCCAGGGAATGACAAAATGTGTGATTGTGGGAATCGTGGGAACAGTGCTTGCGATAGTGGCAGGAATTGTAATGCTGCGGAAAAAAGAGGTATAAAAGGAGAATGAAAACATGGAACGAGATATTTTATTGCTTGGCAATCCCAGATTGTATGAGATTTCAGAGGAGGTGAAACGTGAGGAATTAGAAGAACTGCGCTCTGTTTTTACGGATATGTTTGATTGTATCAGAGGTATCCGACGAGATTATGGGTTTGGACGGGCAATTGCGGCACCACAGATTGGGGTACAGAAGCGGCTGATTTGTATTTTGACAGATCAGCCTTATGTCATTATCAATCCCCGGTTAGAATTTGTGGGCAATGAAATGATGGAGCTGATGGATGATTGTATGTCATTTCCAAATCTTCTGGTTCGGGTCAGACGCTATCGCCGCTGTATTTTACACTATCTGGACGAGAACTGGAAAGAACAGGAAATGTATCTGGAAGACGATATGTCTGAACTGATTCAGCATGAGTACGATCATTTGGATGGTATCCTGGCCACAATGCGGGCAATTGATAACAAGTCTTTTGTGATAAAACAATAGACAATTCTAATTTGAGCGAGAAAGGGATGAGAGAGATCAAATTACATCAGATATTTACGAAGGAGGGAAAGAGAAAATCATGAAATCTATTTTAATGATCGGTCAGTCAAATATGGCAGGAAGAGGATTTATAAATGAAGTACCGATGATCTGTAATGAAAGAATCCTAATGCTTCGCAATGCAGGATGGCAGATGATGGCGGAACCCATCAACTATGACCGTCCGAATGCAGGAATCGGGCTTGCGGGTTCCTTTGCTGCGATGTGGTGTATGGAGCATGAGGGAGAACAGATCGGGCTGATTCCATGTGCGGAAGGGGGAAGTTCACTGGATGATTGGGCAGTGGACAAAAATCTGTTCAAGAATGCAGTGATACAGGCTGGATTTGCGATGCAGGACAGTGAACTGATCGGTATCTTGTGGCATCAGGGCGAAAGTGACAGTTACGGAGGTGGTTATCAGACGTATTATAAAAAATTACAGGTGATTATTGAGTCACTCCGAAAAGAATTAAACGCATTCGAAGTTCCTTTGATTATTGGTGGATTAGGGGATTTTTTAGGAAAGAACGGATTTGGTCTGAATTGTACAGAATATGAACTTGTGAATGAACAGTTGTTAAGGTTTGCGAGAGAACAGGAGAATAGCTGCTTTGTGACTGCAGAAGGTCTGACTCCCAATCCGGATGGAATTCATATGGATGCGGTTTCGCAGAGAAGATTTGGTGTGCGCTATTATGAAGCATTTGTTAAAAGAGAGCATGTGCTAAAGCCGATAGAAAATGAGATGGAATTGTTGGAGCGATGCATCAGCGGACCACATACAAAAGGGAAAAAATGTATCTGGCAATGGCAGAATTTGCAGCGGGGAAAATGACAGATGAGGAATTTGGCGAACGAATGAGAGTGATCACAGTAAGTTCAGAAGCGATGGAGGAATAGATGTGCTATGGGTATTATTTAGCGTTGCAATCGTGATCGCAGTTTACTTTGCCACTCGTTTTTTCTTATTAAAAAAAGCAATGAAAGAGGCAAATCGGGAGTTTCAGGATATTCTGAAAGATATACAGCAGAATCAGATCCTTCACATGGCGATGCCGGATAAAGAGCTGGAAAATATGGCGCAATCTGTCAATCAGGCATTGGAACAGATTCGAACAGAGCGTCAGGAGTATGAAAAGCGAGAGCGGGCATTTCAGTCAGAGATTGAGAATATCAGTCATGATCTGCGTACCCCGTTGACTGTGATATTGGGATATTTAAAGCTGATGAAGGGACAAAAGGAGACGGACATGGAGATGGTGGAGACGATCGAGCGGAAAGCAAAGACCATGCAAAGACTGGTGACAGATTTCTATGATTTGTCCCGACTTAGTGCCAGAGATTATGAAGTGGAGATCAAGGAAACAGATGTAGGAAGGATTCTTAGGGAATCACTGATGGATAGTTATCATATTTTAGAAAAACGCGCGTTGGAGCTGGAGGCGGAGATTCCGGAGCATATCATAGAAGTGTTAGGGGATGCATCGGCGTTGGAGCGTATTTTTTTAAATTGATTCAGAATGCAGGACGATATGCACAAAGTTTTTTGCATGTGTTTGTAAGAGAGCAAAAGCAGCAGGTGTGGATCTGTTTTGAAAATGATGCCTTCAATGTGACAGAGGCAGATGTGGAGCATTTGTTTGAACGATTTTACAGGAAAGACCGGGCAAGAACACAGGAAGGAACCGGTCTGGGACTTACGGTAGCAAAGCAGCTGGCAGAAGCAATGGAAGCAAAATTGACTGCAGAACTGATCAGAGAGCCTGGAGGT
>ENA-OQJN01000248-OQJN01000248.1-human-gut-metagenome-genome-assembly--contig:-NODE-248-length-25750-cov-4.763962_pt1 | contig 25750 bp, 29 predicted proteins | sample MGYA00242610_ERZ504777 | MGnify/ENA primary metagenome ERZ504777 (study PRJEB26092, sample SAMD00036350) | human gut metagenome | host: Homo sapiens | study: EMG produced TPA metagenomics assembly of... | reverse complement strand
ATTAACAGGTAACATAAAAATCGCCCTCCAGTCGATGAAAATAAAATATATTCAATCGGCTTCGCCGCAAATTTTGAGCGATTTGTCAAGACTTTTTGGGCAAAAAAGTGGGGGATTTTAATAAAAAAGGAATCTGCAAGCCTTGATTTTACTGAGCTAAAGATTCCGAGAGATTATTATACCATTTAGGAGGAAAATAAGATGGCAGCAGTAAAGGACTTATTGAGAGCAGAGGCAGATGGGACACTTAGTTTTGGGGATTACACACTTGCTTCAAAGACAAAATTAGACGGATTTGAATTCCAGGGAGATTTATATAAAGTAAAGACGTTCAAAGAGATTACAAAATTAGAAAAAATGGAATGTTTGTATATGAATCAGTACCAGGAACTGCTGTAGAACATTTTAAGATGACAGAAGATGTGCTTTCATTTGAGGTATCCGGAGCGGAGGATGCACAGTTTACAGTTGAACTGGAGGCGGACAGTAAATACGAGGTCTATATGGATGATGTGAGTGTTGATAAGATGACTACAAATTTAAGCGGAAAACTAAGTATCAGTGCTGAGCTGAATGAGAACAGCAGTGTGGAAGTAAAAATTGTAAGAAGATAATAGTTGGGTGAAATAGGTTGCGCCGAGGCGCAGCCTATTTTATAATATATAAATTTTGTTATTAAGAAAGGAAGTCATATGGCAAAAGGAAAGAAGAGTGTTTTTTTCTGTCAAAACTGCGGACATGAAGAGAACAAATGGCTTGGGCAGTGCCCAATGTGCAAAGAATGGAATACGTTTGTGGAAGAGCCGGTCTCTTTTTCAAAGTCTGCTTCTGCAAAGCAGATAAAAGATGCGGAAGTGGTGGCTCTAAAACATGTGGAGACTGATCAGGAGGAACGAATTAAAACAAAGATAGAGGAACTCGACAGAGTACTTGGCGGAGGAATTGTTCCAGGGTCTCTTTTGCTGGTGGGAGGAGATCCTGGGATTGGGAAATCTACCCTTCTTTTGCAGGTGTGTCAGAGACTGTGTGAAGATAAGCACCAAGTGCTTTATATATCAGGGGAGGAGTCACTCAAACAGATCAAACTCAGGGCAAATCGGATGGGAGAATTCACGGAAGATTTACTGCTCCTATGTGAGACAAATTTAGAGATTGTGAAAAATGTGATCCAAAAAAGAAAGCCGGAAGTTGTCATTATTGACTCAATCCAGACAATGTACAGTGAGGAGGTGGCATCTGCACCGGGCAGTGTGTCACAGGTTCGGGAATCGACCAATGTATTTATGCAGTTGGCAAAGGGACTTGGAATATCCATTTTTATTGTGGGACATGTGACAAAAGAAGGAACGGTTGCAGGACCTAGAGTGCTGGAACATATGGTGGATACTGTTCTCTATTTTGAGGGAGACAGGCATGCATCCTACCGAATTTTGCGAGGTGTGAAGAATCGTTTTGGGTCCACGAATGAAATCGGTGTGTTTGAGATGAGACAGAATGGACTTGTGGAAGTGGAAAATCCGTCAGAATTTATGCTGAACGGAAAACCGGAGAATGCGTCCGGATCGGTTGTGGCGTGTTCCATGGAGGGGACAAGACCGATTTTAATTGAGATTCAGGCGCTTGTATGCAGCAGTAATTTTGGGATGCCAAGGCGCACTGCGGCAGGTACGGATTATAATCGAGTGAATTTGCTGATGGCAGTTTTGGAAAAACGAGTAGGAATACATCTGTCTAATTACGACGCATATGTCAATATCGCCGGGGGAATTAAGATGAATGAGCCGGCGGTGGATCTTGGAATTGTGATGGCGGTTGTATCAAGTTATAAAAATCAGCCGATTGATGAGAAGACGATTGTGTTTGGGGAGGTTGGGCTAAGCGGTGAGGTGCGTGCAGTCAACATGCCGGAGCAAAGAGTCGTCGAAGCAAAAAAACTTGGATTTACAACCTGTATTATGCCTGAAGTGTCAAGAGAGGTTGTAAAGAATATCAAAGGGATTAAGATTATAGGTGTCAAGACGATCAATGAGGCACTGAAAGTATTATGAACTAAAAAGGTGTGATTGTTGAAGCGCTGGCTTTCAATAATCACACCTTTTTGGTAATGCTATTTACAGATCTCACAGCCTAGTTTACAGCCGGTCGGTGTCCCGGCACAGCCGCCCATCGCAGTCTCTCGCAGTTCAAATGGAAGACTTTTTCCGACACGGAACATAGCTTCCGCCATCTCGTCAAATGGTATCGGATGTGAAATTCCACTCAAAGCAAGTTCTGCGGATGTAATCGCATTGGCTACTCCAATCGCATTTCTGCTCTGGCACGGGGATTCTACAAGCCCTGCGATTGGGTCACAGACAAGTCCAAGCAGATTAGAAAGCGCAAGGCTTGCAGCGGTCAGACACATATGGGGAGTTCCTCCCATCATCTCGACAATGGCGCTTGCCGACATGGCACTTGCGGCGCCAACTTCCGCCTGACATCCGGCTTCCGCACCGGAGACAGAGGCATTTCGCATGAGGAGATATCCGATGGCGCTTGCATTTAAAAGCCCTTGGTAGAGTTTCTCATCGGATAATCCGTGCTCATCCTGCATTGCAAGCAGTACACCCGGAACGACGCCGGACGAGCCTGCGGTCGGGGCAGCGACAATCAGTCCCATCGAGGCGTTGACTTCTAAAACAGCCATGCTATAGGAGATTGCCTTCGAAAGCATACTGCCACAGACACAGGAAGTGGTTTTCCCATGATCGTTTACTTTTTTGTCCTCACCGCCAATCAATCCGCCGATAGATTTTCCAGGATGTAAGAGAGGTCTGGTTGCGGCATTTTTCATAATAGAGAGCACTGTCTCTAACTTTGAATCAATTTCTTCAGATGAAAGAGATCCTGTCGTCATCTCACGAAGTTTCATTATCTCAGAAATAGGAAGTGCTTTTTCTTGGCATACTCCTATCAATTCTTGTCCGGTAAAAAAATCCATACGAATCCCTCCTACATTTGAATCAGCATAAGATCAGATACATGCGGATTCGTTTTGATTTTGTCTAATACAGCCTCTGGAATCGGTTCGTCAGATTCCACGACGGTATATGCGTTGGCACCCTTGTCTTCGCGGAACAATCTCATGAATGCAATGTTTACTTCCTGTTCACTGAGTGCCTGTGTGATGTGAGCAACCACTCCAGGAGTGTCCTTTTGCTGCACGATCAAGGTACTGTACTCTCCGGTAAACTCTACATCGATGTTGTTGATGCGGACAATCTTCATCTTTCCACCGCCGATAGATTCGCCGCGGATAGAGAGTGTATGTCCGGTCACGCCAATAAGATCGATATCTGCTGTATTCGGATGTTCGGTAGCAGTTTTCTCATCGATGATATATTCATAGGTGATATTTCTATCTTTGGCAATCTGAAAGGCATCCCGGATTCGCTCGTCATCTGTAGAGAATCCAAGGATACCACCAAGAAGCGCCCGGTCTGTACCATGTCCGTGATAGGTCTTCGCAAAAGAGCCGTATAGTGTGAATGTCACTTTTTTTATATCTTCCGGGAACATCTTGCGTGCCATTAATGCGATGGATACTGCTCCGGCTGTGTGTGAGCTGGAAGGTCCGATCATATTCGGTCCGATCACATCAAAAATACTTAAAAAATTCATAATCGTTGTCCTCCTGTCGTATCTTCATTTAGTATAACAGGAAATGAAAAGAAGTTACAGGGTTTAGCACGAGAAAAGTTTATAGAAAATTTTCTTTTTTGAGAATGAATTTCATGATAGAATAGAAGAGAAAAAAACGGATAAGAAACTTGTAAACTTAGATTCAGCCAAAGAAGGCAGAAAGGCGCGGAAACATTTGAAATTATATCGTACAAAATTACTGGAAAAACTAAAGGAGTCATTGGGAGCAGTCTTACCAATTATTGGGATTGTATTATTTTTGTGTTTTACAATCGCACCGGTACGGACTAGCATTCTGATGGCTTTTATTATTGGAGCATTGATGCTTATTGTTGGAATGATGTTTTTTACATTGGGAGCAGAAATGGCGATGACACCGATGGGAGAACGGCTTGGGACAAAGATGACGCAGACAAAAAAGCTTGGAGCGGTTGTGGTTCTCTGCTTTGTACTCGGGTTTATCATTACAATTTCAGAACCGGATTTACAGGTGCTGGCAGAGCAGGTGCCATCGATTCCCAATTATACATTAATCATAGCAGTCGCGATCGGAGTAGGGATATTCCTTGTGGCAGCGGTGCTTCGAATGCTGTTTGGAATTGCATTGCCACATATGCTTGTTGTGTTGTACCCAATTGTATTCCTGCTTGCATTTTTTGTGTCGGCGGACTTTTTAGCAGTTGCATTTGACTCGGGAGGGGTGACCACCGGTCCGATGACAGTGCCGTTTATTATGGCTTTTGGAATTGGTTTTTCGGCGGTGCGTAGTGATAAACATGCGGAAAATGATAGCTTTGGTCTAGTCGCTCTTTGCTCAATTGGACCGATTTTGGCAGTCCTGATTTTAGGGCTTATCTATAATCCGCAGGGAAGTACTTATACTAGAACTGTTGTTCCGGATGCGAGTGATTCTGTGGAATTGTGGAAACTATTTGCAGATGGGATTCCAACATATATGAAAGAGATACTGATTTCATTGTTGCCGATTGTTCTGTTTTTTGCAGTTTTTCAGTGTATTTCACTGAAGTTGAAAAAACGAACGTTAGTGAAAATTCTTGTTGGAATTGTATACACTTATATAGGACTGGTGCTATTTCTCACAGGCGTAAATATTGGATTTATGCCGGCTGGAAATTATCTGGGACAACTAATTGCGGTGCTTCCTTATCGTTGGATTATTATCCCGATTGGCATGATTATGGGATATTTTATTGTTAAGGCAGAACCGGCGGTATATGTATTGACGGAACAAGTAGAAGAAATTACGTCCGGTGCCATTTCCAGAAATGCGATGGGGCTCAGCCTGTCAATTGGTGTATCTGTATCACTTGGACTTGCGATGGTTCGGGTTTTGACAGGAATTTCTATCTTTTGGTTCATCATTCCGGGATATGCGATTGCGATTGTTTTATCCTTTTTTGTGCCAAAGATTTTTACTGCAATTGCATTTGACTCCGGCGGAGTGGCATCCGGTCCAATGACAGCAACCTTTTTATTGCCGTTTGCAATGGGAGCGTGTCAGGCAGTAGGCGGTAATATTGTAACGGATGCATTCGGTGTAGTTGCTATGGTAGCGATGACCCCGCTGATTACGATTCAGGTGCTTGGAGCAATCTACAAACTACGTTCAAAACATGTGGCAGAAGAAACCAAAGAACCTGTTTTGGTATTACCGTTGGAAGCATTTGGAGATACAGATATTATTGAATTATAGGAGACGAGAATTTTATGAGCAAAGTATATATGATGGTTACAATTACAAACCGGCAATTACGCAATCAATTCCAAGACTTATTTGAAAAAAATGAGATGGCTCCTGTTTTTGGAGCATTGGGAAGAGGAACTGCAGACAGTGCCGTTTTGGATTATTTCGGATTGGAGGCGAGCGAAAAGGCGGTGTATTTTTCAATCGTAACGGAGAGTATGTGGAAACAACTTCGAAGGGAATTGATTATTAAGATGCAGATTGATGTGCCGGGAACCGGAATTGCATTTATCGTGCCAGTGAGCAGTATCGGTGGGAAAAAAGTGCTGCAGTATTTGATTGGTGGGCAGGAGTTTGAAAAAGAGGAGGAAACAGTATTGAAAGATACAAAGTACGAATTGCTTGTTGCAATTGCAAATCAGGGAAGTATTGATAATGTTATGGATGCAGCACGGAGTGCGAATGCAGGTGGAGGAACGGTTATTCATGCAAAAGGAACCGGAAAGGAAAAAGCGGAAAAATTTTTAGGTGTATCTCTTGCAGAGGAAAAAGAGATTATTTTGATCGTGGCAAAGACATCGCAGAAAAATGAGATTATGAAAGCGATTATGGAGCAGGCAGGGCTTGAAAGCAAAGAAAAGGCGATTGTGTTTTCGCTTCCGGTAACAAGTACAGTGGGTGTCAGAATGCCGGAAGAAGAGTTTTTAGATTAAAGAATTACGGAGAATCCGGACATAAAGGATTCTCCGATTCACTATGTACTGTCTATAAAAATGGTTCCAGGCTACGGGTTAAGATGCCTTTCATATGTGCGATTGCGATGCCGTAATTTGTTATAGGAACATTTTGATCAAGCGCACATTTCATTCGATATTTCACTTCACGTTCGTTCAGCATACATCCACCGCAGTGAACAATGAGTTGATAATCAGAAAGATCATCTGGAAATTCGGTTCCACTTGTAAATGAAAAGTGGAGTTCTTTTTTGGTATGCGCTAAAATCCACTGCGGAAGTTTCACAGAACCGATATCGTCACATTGACGATGATGTGTGCAGCCTTCGCTGATGAGTACAGTATCTCCGTCTTCTAAGGTGTCAAGTGTCCGGGCTCCGGTAATCAATGTGTCTAGATTTCCCTTATATCTGGCAAATAAGATGGAAAAAGAAGTTAACGGAATATCACGAGGAACCTCTTTGGAGACTTTTCCAAATGCCTGACTGTCGGTGATGACAAGTTTTGGCTTGACAGCAAGTTTGTCCAATGTATCTTTTAATTCCGTATCTTTTACAACAATGGAGACTGCACCTGCATCTAAAATGTCACGGATTGTCTGCTGCTGTGGCAAGATGAGTCTGCCTTTTGGAGCAGCACTGTCAATGGGAACAACAAGCACAACAAAATCAAGTGGTGCAATCAAATCTCCTACAATTTTTTTCTCAGTCAGTTCTTTTTGGAAGTTGACTTGCAATCAATTCTTTTAATGCCTGTATATGATAGCCGTTTTTGGCACTGACTTGTAGAGAATGGCTTTCTTGTCTGGTATTCACAGAAGCATCTGTTATTAAGTCCATTTTGTTGAAGACAATGACATATGGTATGTTTTTTCTTTGATTCGGGTAAGAATCCGGTCGTCTTCTTCTGTCATGCCGATGCTGCCCTCCACGACAAGGACAGCAATATCGGTTTTATTTAGCATTTGATATGCTTTTCTGATACGGAGTGTACCGAGCTTGCCTTCATCGTCAAGTCCCGGTGTGTCAATCAGCACAACTGGACCGAGAGGCAGCAGTTCCATTGATTTTAGGACAGGATCGGTCGTCGTGCCCTTGATATCAGATACGATGGCGAGATCCTGACCGGTGATGGCGTTTATGACGCTGGATTTTCCGGAATTTCGCTTCCCGAAGATTCCGATATGAATACGTTCGGAAGATGGTGTGTTATTGAGACTCATAATTTTCCTCCTAGAACCGGAAATCACGGCGGTTATCTTCTTCGATTGCCTTCAGGTTATCAATGACAATTTTTCTTACTTTTTCATTTGGAATGTGGTTGATTTCCTCTGAAATTAATTTTTCTCCGATTTTTTTTGTCTCAGGGGAAGCATAATCCATCAGGTATTCTTTTAAGGTCATCAGTGCGTTCGGCTGGCAGCAGTTTTGAATCTGTCCGCTTTTACAAAGAGACATAAAACGGTCTCCGGTGCGTCCTTCCCGATAACAGGCGGTACAAAAGCTTGGAAAATAGCCAAGTTCCATCAGCCACTTGACGATCTCATCCAAGGTTCTTGTGTCGCTTACGTCGAACTGTTCGGATTTGTCTTCTTCAGGTTCCGGTTCAGCATAGCCGCCCACACTTGTCTTGGAACCACCGCTGATCTGGGAGACGCCAAGATGGAGAACGCGTTCACGGCATTTCTGACTCTCCCTGGTAGAAATAATCATGCCGGTGTAAGGTACGGCGATACGAATACAGGCAACCAGTTTTGCAAATATATCGTCGTCAATTCCGTTGTCAAATGCGTCTGCGTCAATATCATCTGCGTGTCTCAGACGAGGAACACTGATCGTGTGCGGGCCGACTCCCCAGACTGTCTCGAGGTGTTCCGCATGCATCAAAAGTCCGGCAAACTCATAGCGGTATTTGTCAAGACCGAAGAGGACGCCGATTCCCACATCATCGATGCCGCCTTCCATTGCACGGTCCATCGCCTCGGTGTGATAATCATAATCATGTTTAGGTCCGGTCGGGTGAAGCTCAAGGTAACTTTCTTTGTGGTACGTCTCTTGGAAGAGAATGTAAGTTCCGATTCCGGCTTCTTTAAGCTTGCGGTAGTTTTCGACAGTTGTTGCAGCGATATTGACATTGACACGGCGGATAGCACCATTTTTATGCTTGATACTGTAAATGGTGTTGATACATTCTAAAATGTACTCGATTGGGTTGTTTACAGGGTCCTCACCGGCTTCGAGGGCAAGACGCTTGTGCCCCATATCCTGAAGTGCGATGACTTCCTTTCGGATTTCTTCTTGCGTCAGTTTTTTTCTTGCTATGTGCTTATTTTTCATGTGGTATGGGCAATAGGTACAGCCATTGATACAGTAATTGGAAAGATATAGTGGGGCAAACATGACAATTCGATTGCCGTAGAAATCTTTCTTAATCTGTTCGGCTAAAGCATAGATTTCTTGATTTTTTTCTTCGATGTCACACGCCAGTAAGACAGATGCCTCACGGTGTGAGAGCCCTTTGCGAAGTTTGGCTTTTTCGATTAATTCTGTGATCAGCACTTCGTTGTGCTTGTTTTCTTCTGCGTAGTTTAATGTCGCTAAAATTTCTTCATGGTTAATAAATTCTTCCGCTTTTTTTGATGCTGGGTTATACATAGGTTTGTCTCCTTTCTTAGTTTGGGGACGTAGTAAAAGTCACTTTTACTACGTCCCCAATTGACAATAGCCCTGTCCCTAATTGAGCAGGTGAGGGCAGGTTTACGTAGTGTTAGTTCAGGGAATCCCCGCGGGATACCACGATTTGATATCCGATATCGGCCATGCTTCTTTTTAAATTATTTAAAGATTCTGCCGCTTCGTCTCCTGTAGAGATTTTATTATCGTATAAAAGATAATTTTTCCGAAGGTTGATGGGGGACAAGTTCGGCATAATGACATTGGCACCTGCCAGAATACCGAGTTCCCGTCCGTTAGGGCTGATAGTTCCAAGTGCCGTCGTAGCTGGAAGTAATACTTTCGGCAGCATTAATCTCAAAAGACCAAGCATAAAAAGTGTTAATTCTAAGCTTCCGGATGTCTGGTCTTTAAACGGAGTATCGTGGTGTGAGATAAAGGGGCCGATTCCGATCATTTGGGGATTTAAGCTTTTAATAAACAACAAATCGTCGGCAAGATTTTCTGAAGTTTGATAAGGGGAACCGACCATAAATCCTGTACCGACCTGATATCCGATTTCCTTTAAATTCCAAAGGCATTGCTGACGATTTTCGGCAGTCAGAGAAGATGGATGCAGTTTTTGGTAATGCACGGAGTCAAATGTCTCATGGCGCAAAAGATAACGGTCTGCACCAGCTTCAAATAATGCCTTATAGCTGTCGTAAGATTTTTCACCAACGGAAAGTGTGATGGCGCAGTCAGGATAAGAACTCTTGATCGAAGAGACGATATCACAAAGACGAGCGTCGGTAAAATAGCCGTCTTCGCCACCCTGTAAGACAAATGTGCGAAAGCCAAGTGTATATCCGCTTTTGCAGCAGGTCAAAATATCTTCTTTTGTAAGTCGATACCGGGGAGTATTCGCATTGCTTTTTCGGATGCCGCAATAAAAGCAATCATTTTTACAGTAATTTGTAAATTCAATCAATCCGCGTACATAAATCTCTTTTCCATAATATTGATGTCGAACCTCTCTCGCCTGCGCGAAAAGGTAGTCCGAAAGCTCTACAGAGCGGTTTTCAATCAGTGAAATCCATTCTTTTTTTGACAAGTTTTGAGTTTCTTTTAATTTTTGAATCAATTCTTTCATAAGCTTTTGAATCCTCCTTCCTTATTAAAACGGTAGTTTGGAATAAACGGTCTTTGTGCTGAGCCCCGGAAGCATTCCGATTTTCCCGGACAGGGAACTGATTACATCATTTGGTGCATCGATGGCAATGCTGATGATTGAGACATTTTTCTCTCGATAAGGGATGCCCATGCGCCCAACAATGTAAGAGCCGTATTCGCTTAACAATGTATTCAATTCCTGAATGGATTCATGACTTGTGACAATGATGCCAATGAGTGCAATTCTTGTTTCCATAAACAACTCCTTCCTAAAAAAAGAACCTACGCCTATGGCGAAGGTTCAAAAAGGGCAGACTTATCTTGATAAGTCTGATCGGTCTTTTATTCAGTCCGCCTTTTTACTCAGGTATCAGAAAGAAAAATCTGCCCTTTGTAATTAGTACGTATGTTATGAAAAGTATAGCATATACACAAAAAAGGTACAATGCTCGATTTGGTTTTTAAGAAAAATTCCAAACATTGAAAATATCATCTTTAGACTATACGGGAAAGGTGGCGTGCACAATCTTTACTTCAGGCTGCAACCTTAGATGTCCGTTCTGCCATAATGTGCCATTTGTTCTTGGGACAGGGCAGGCAGAAAAGTATCGGGAAGAAGTCAAAGAACTTGGATTTTTGGTAAAACTGGATACGAATGGGAGCTTTCCATAGAAGTTGAAAAGTCTTGTCCAAAATGGACTGGCAGACTACGTTGCGATGGACATTAAGAACAGTCCAAGACAATATTGTAAGACAGCCGGTTACATATGAGTTTCGCACAACGGTAATCCAAGAATATCATACGTGGGAGTCGTTTGAAGAAATTGGACGGTGGATACGAGGGGGTGAAAAATATTTTTGCAATCTTTTGTGGACTCGAGAGAGTTGATCGGTGATGAGATAAACGGATGCGAAAAGGCAGAAATGCAGGCGTTTGCGGAGGTTATAAGACCTTGTGTTCCAAACGTAGATCCATGTGGTATATAACAATATATAGAAATATAAAACCAAAAACACACAATATATAGTTTGTTAGTGCTATTGACGAACGTTTCACGTAGTGCTACAATGGGTTCATGATTTGTAAATTGTAGCTGCGATCACGAAGGCATTTGAAGCACAGGAGATTATTGCAGAAGAAAATGTATCGGTGGAAGAGAGAAAAACGTTGCTGTTTACAATGAAGACTTGTCCGAATTGCAAGGTTGCAGAATTTATGTTGGATTAGGCACGTGTGGAATATGAAAAAATCGACAAATGCGTCAGAAATTAAAAAGTATACAGAAGAGATGTAGAACATAGGAGGAGACAAGATGAAATTAGGATTTATAGGATGCGGCAATATGGCAAATGCCATGATAGCTGGGATTATTGGAAATGGAATCTGCAAGGCGGAGGAGATTATCGGGACGGCAAAATCAGAGGAAAGCAGAGTACGTGTGAACAAAGAATTTGGAATTTATATGACAGAGGACAACAAAGAAGCTGCAGAAAAAGCAGATGTGATTGTACTTTCTGTGAAACCACAGTTTTATGAAGAAGTTATCTGTGAGATTAAAGATGTTATGAAAGATAATCAGATTGTAGTGACGATCGCACCTGGAAAAACGCTTGCATGGCTGGAAGAAAAATTCGGTAAACCGGTGAAACTTGTGAGAACAATGTCAAACACACCGGCAATGGTTCAGGAAGGAATGACGGGTGTCTGCAAAAATACATATGTGACAGAGAGCGAGATGGAGCATGTATGCGATATTTTACGCGGATTTGGAGAAGTAGAAATTATTCCGGAGAGATTGATTGATGCAGTCGTGACGGTAAGCGGAAGTTCTCCGGCATATGTGTTTATGATGATTGAGGCGATGGCAGACGCGGCAGTCGCAGAAGGAATGCCAAGAAAACAGGCATATAAATTTGCGGCGAAAGCAGTGATGGGAAGCGCGAAGATGGTTCTTGAGACAGGAAAACATCCGGGAGAATTGAAAGATATGGTATGCTCTCCGGCAGGAACGACGATTGAGGCGGTGAAAGTGCTGGAGGCAGCAGGATTCAGGAGTGCTTTGATGGAAGCGATGGAAGTGTGCGCAGAAAAATCAAGAAATATGTAAAAAAATAAAAGCCTGCCCTAACGCGTTTGAATTGTTAGGGCAGGCTCTTTTATACGACAAAAATACTATCCAAATAATGAGACAGGGAACGTCTCATATTTCCTTCAAAATCAGCATCTCCATTTCTCATCGCCCATTCAAATACATTTCCGATGACAATCATACGGATATCTGTGGTGATTTCCTCGATTTTCAAATTCAATTGAATTGCATTGGCCCCTAAAGCTCGTTCTAAATAATGCTGAACAGTGACGATTGGGTATGGACGCTCGGTACGAATCGTAGGGTTTAACGCTTGATTGTGCGGAGTGTAATATCCCGCCATAAATTCCACGCCAAGTTCCTTACAATATTTCACATAATTTAAGTAGACGTGAATGATCGTTTCTTTTGCATCCTCTTTATTTTTAGGCAGTTCTAAACGATCCGGATCGATGCTTGGCTGGTCTTCAATATAATAGGAAAGCAGATCATCTTTTGTTTTAAAGTGATGATAAAAGCTTCCGTTGGAAACGCCTGCTTCCTCGCAAATATTTTTTATGGAAAGTTCTTCGTAGCCACTTTTTTGTAAAATACGTTTTGCAGCCTGGAAGATACGCTCTTTTGTCTCTTTTGATTTTCTCTGTTGTTTTGATAATTCTACAGGTTCTTTCATGTTTTCCCTCCTTTATTCAATGACAGATTTGTATGAAGTATACCATAACTTCTTATAAAAAACAAGAAAACCGAGCAGACTCTGTTTCTGCTCGGCTCCTTGTTAATAAAATAATTTTATTTCTGATCTTCCTGCACTTCGATTTTGCGAATCTCTTTTGTGCGGATTTCTTTACAAATATCATTGATAAATGTATCTAAAGATTTTTGACCTTCATCGCCTAAATATCTGCTTCGTACAGATACAACGCCTTCTTCTTCCTCTTTTGCTCCGACAACAAGCATGTAAGGAACGCGATCGAGACGTGTCTCACGAATCTTGTAACCAATTTTTTCAGCACGTTCGTCAACTGTGCATTTTACGCCGTTGCCACGTAATTCGTTAGCAACTTTGTTTGCATAATCGTGATATTTCTCTGAAATAGGAAGTACACGAACCTGTTCCGGACAAAGCCATGTCGGGAATAAGCCGGCATATTTTTCAATCAGCCATGCAAGTGTTCTCTCGTAGCATCCCATTGCAGTACGATGGATGATGTATGGACGTTTCTTTTCGCCGTCTTTGTCTACAAATGTCATGTCAAAACGTTCTGCAAGGAACATATCCAACTGAATTGTAATCATAGTATCTTCTTTGCCATAAACATTCTTTGCCTGAATATCTAATTTGGGTCCATAGAATGCAGCCTCACCTGTCTCTTCTGTGTAGTTGATTTCAAGATGGTCTAACATTTTACGCATGACATCTTCTACTTCATCCCACATTTCTCTTGTTCCAAGATATTTATCCATATTGTCAGGATCTGCAAGAGAGAGACGGTATGTTACGTCTTCTTCCACACCGAGTGTTGTCAGACAGTATTTTGCAAGATCGACACAGCCTTTGAATTCATCTTCTACCTGGTCAGGGCGGATAACAAGATGTCCTTCAGAAATTGTAAACTGTCTTACACGAGTCAATCCGTGCATTTCTCCGGAATCTTCATTTCTGAATAAAGTAGAAGTCTCACCGTAACGGCATGGCAGATCTCGGTAGCTCTTCTGGCTTTGTTTGTATACATAATACTGGAACGGACATGTCATCGGACGAAGTGCAAATACTTCTTCGCCTTCTTTTTCTTCATCTCCGAGGACGAACATTCCTTCTTTATAATGTCCCCAGTGATCGGAAATGACATATAAATCTTTTAGGATTACAGGTGGCAAAGTACCACATGGGCCATTGTCCGAGCAAGAGGTTCCGCAGATCGTGATGCAAGGAATTCGAATCCTCCGCTTACGCTAGTCGACAAGGTACAGTCCATTATATACGTTATTGAATGCCAATTGGCACCTTCTACCTATTCAAGGTTTCACATAACGGGCAGGACAAGACGATTACCTTTGATGTATTCGGGAATATCGTATAAAAAAGCCGCACGATTCACAGCCGTCTCCGGACTTGAATCGCGCGGTTTGCGTTATATGATAATCAAGCTTATTTACTGATCAATTCCAAGGTCGCCCCTTTTACTCCCGGTGCGGAAGCCTCGAAATAGATCGTCCCCGGTTCCTCGGCCGTCCGCACGATAGCGGTAAGTTGCCCGCTAAACAGTTTCATTTCCGGAAGATGGAAGAGTTCCAGACTGGCGCTATTTCCATTTTGCCGCCGCACGGTAGGCTCCGGCACCACGTACCTTAAACTGGATCTGGCGGGTATCATCCGGCAAAGGTTACCGTTCTTGTCTACGACTCTAACATTGATGAAAGAAAGGTCTTTTCCGTCAGCCGTCAATTGGTTACGATCGGCGGATAACTCAATATGATGCGGCTTCCCTGCGGTATGAACCTCCTCCTCGGCCACAGCGTTACCCTCCTTATCATAAGCGACCACTTTCAAAGTTCCCGGCTCGTATTTGGTATCCATCCACATCAAACGATATCGTTTCTGGCGCTCGAAACTCTTTTGAGCCGCTTCGGTATAACTACTATCGATACCGATGCTTAGATCTTTCGTACGTTTCCCTTGGCTCTTTCCGTTGATAAACAATTCGGCGGAAGGATAATTGGTATAAACGAATACGGGTGTCACCTCGCCCTCACGTCCCGGCCATGTCCAATGCGGCAGGATATGCAAGGTCTTGGCGCTTTTGTTCCAATGACTACGGTATAGATAGTAACGATCCTTGGGGATACCCGCCAAATCGATAATACCGAACAAGGAGCTATGGCTTGGCCAATTCGTATAATAAGGAGTAGGCTCGCCCAGATAATCAAAACCTGTCCATACGAATTCCCCGATACAATACGGAAGGTCCTCATGCTGGATAAAATCGTCTTCCGGCAGATTAGACCAGTTGCAATGCTCCACGTCGTACGAGGAACTTTGGTGATCCTCATAGACAGCCATCGCCTTACGCTCTACAGGGAATTTATAAACCCCTCGTGAGCTAACCGTGGAGGCCGTCTCGCTTCCCAAGATTATTTGCTGAGGCAGTTTCTTATAATTCACTTGATAACGGAACGGACGATAATTGAATCCCGCCACATCCATCACCGCCGCCATATTATTATTCACGACGGCATCCGGGGCATCCATACCTTGCGTCACCGGACGAGTCGGGTCTTCCCGATGGCAGATATCCTGCAAGAACTTGGAGATCTTACAACCGCTCTCATCCCATTGGTTAGGCACCTCGTTACCGACGCACCACATCACGACGCTCGGGTTATTCCGGTAATGATGTACCAGATTCACGAGGTCTTTCTCCACCCATTCGTCGAAAATCAAATTATAGCCGTTCGCGCATTTCGCCTTGTTCCACTCGTCGAAGCTCTCAACCATCAACATCATACCCATCTCATCGCAAGCCCTTACCAACTCGGGAGCCGGCATATTATGGGAAGTACGGATAGCGTTGCATCCCATGTCCTTCAAGATCCGGATCTGACGACGGATAGCGGCATCATTGACGGCAGCCCCTAACGGGCCTAAGTCATGATGATTACAAACGCCTTTGAATACCGTCTTCTCACCATTCAAGAAAAAGCCTTTATTCGGAATGATCTCGATTGAACGGATACCGAACGGGGTCGTATATATATCTTTCAGTTGATCGCCCTCATATAAACGAGTCTCCGCAGAATACAGGGCGGGCATATCCGGCGACCATAAAGTCGGGGTCTGGATGATAAACTCTTGAGAGAGACTATTATCATTGTACTTAATCTGTGAGAGAGGTATAGTCTGCTCCGTCAGCTTCTGCCCGTTCGGGTTCCATACACTGGTTTTCACGCTATACTTGCCGGCATCGGCACCTTCCAGCAATACGATTTGTGTCCGTACATTGACTTTAGCGAATTCCTTAGTAGCGGTCGGGGTCGTAACGTAGGTTCCCCAAACCGGGATATGCGCATTTTCCGCACGATTACATGTACATTCCGGTATAATCCCGCTCCCGGATACCAACGGGAGGATTCCGGCAAGTTCTCGAGGCGAACCGCCAAGGTGTTCTTTTTCCCCGGCATGAGTTGTTTCGTGATATCGAAATAGAAAGAATTATAGCCATACGGCCAATATCCAACCTCTTGTCCGTTCACGTAGACCTTAGCATGGCTCATCGCACCGTCGAACAGGATCGTGGCACGCTTCCCATCCGTAAATTGAGGAACCTCAAACTCGGTCCGGTACCAGCCGACTCCCACGAAAGGCAAACCTCCGGTTCGGCCGGCATGTTCCATGGCCTCCGTTTGTCCGTCTTGGGCGATAGCGACCTCTTGCTTATCATTCTGAGAGCTGAAAGGGCCGTAAATCGCCCAATCATGCGGAACGGTCACGGATTGCCATTTGCTATCGTTAAAAGTAGGATTGATAAACTCCGGGCTGTCTTCCCGGGTGAACTTCCAATTCTTTTCCAACAGGAACTCACTGCGTACTTGAGAAAAAAGCGCAGGGAAAAGGCAAAACAAACCGATCAAAATAGCGAAACTTGTTCTTTTCATTCGTTTTTTGTGTTTTTGTTATTCATAGCGGAGCAAAAATAAGTATTTTTGTCTCCAATACAAACTAAATCAAAAGAATTGCACAGCATGTTGTTACAATTAGCTTTCGTTTTAATAGCCATTATTATAGGTGCCCGTATCGGTGGTATCGGATTAGGCGTGTTAGGAGGTCTCGGACTCGGTATACTCACCTTTGGATTCGGGCTCCAGCCCACTTCCCCTCCTATCGATGTCATGCTTATGATCGTTGCCGTAATAGCGGCGGCTAGTTGTATGCAAGCCGCTGGCGGACTTGATCTTATGGTTAAGTGGGCGGAAAAATTGCTTCGCAAGAATCCTCAACGAATCACGATATTAAGCCCGCTCGTCACCTATTTGTTTACCTTCATAGCCGGAACGGGGCATGTGGCTTATTCGGTCCTTCCGGTAATCGCCGAGGTTGCTACGGAAACGAAGATCCGTCCCGAACGTCCGATGGCGATCGCCGTGATCGCTTCTCAGCAAGCTATTACCGCTAGTCCGATATCGGCGGCTACGGTAGCTTTATTAAGTATGTTGTCCGGATACAATATCTCCTTGATGAATATCTTGATGATCTCTGTTCCTTGTACCTTATTAGGTGTGTTAGTGGGAGCGATCTACTCTTTAAAGGTCGGTAAAGAGCTAGATCAAGATCCGGAATACTTAAAGCGGGTGGCGAACCATGAGTTTAGCACGGAACATTATGAGGCGAAAGGCGTTGAAAACCAAATGAAAGCGGCCTTATCGGTCTCTATATTTGTTCTCGCTACGATAGCGATCGTTATTTTTGGTTCTATGGAGTCCCTACGTCCGGTCTTTACCGTCGGCACGGAAAAGGTCTCGATGCAGATGTCACATATTATTGAGGTATTAATGTTGACAGCCTCCGCTTTCATCTTATTATTTACAAAAACAGATGGTATCAAGGCCGCACAGGGTTCCGTTTTTTCCGCAGGTATGCAAGCGGTGGTAGCGATCTTCGGTATCGCTTGGATGGGAGATACATTTATCGCCGGCAATATGACTGAATTAAAGGGATCTATCGAGCATATAGTTACACAGATGCCTTGGTTATTCGGGTTGGCCCTTTTCGTAATGTCCATTTTATTATTTAGCCAAGCGGCTACCATTCGTGCGTTATTGCCGCTAGGGATCGCATTGGGAATCTCACCCTATATGTTGATCGCTTTATTCCCCGCCGTAAACGGTTATTTCTTCATCCCAAACTACCCGACAGTCGTAGCCGCCATCAACTTCGATCGCACGGGCACGACCCGCATCGGTAAATACATCTTGAACCATTCTTTCATGATGCCGGGATTGATAGCGACCGGAGTTTCTGTAGGATTGGGGTTACTATTCATTCAATTCATATAATAAGAAAGCAAAAAATAGAGACGCAGCATACACGCTACGTCTCTACACCCCACACCATATATCCATATTATATTACTTCAACAATTTTTCCTGAATCAACTGCTTTAACTCCAGTTTTCCCATCGTGCCGATCATCATCTCACGGGGGCCGTCTAGCGGGCAAAACATCAAAGTGGGAATCGTTCGGATATTAAAGGCTGTCTCGAGTGCCTCCTCTTGATCCACATCCACCTTATAAATATAAATCTTCCCATCAAATTCTTTGGCAAACTCATCCAATATCGGGCTTAAGCGTTTGCAATAACCGCACCAAGGAGCGTGAAAATCTATGAGGCAAGGACGACTTCCTATATATTTCCAATCTTTGGGATTTGCCTCAAAATCACCGACATTGGCGATAAAACCATCTTTCGTTAAATCGATCACTACCATACTTCTCTATATTTTGATTTATAATATAACAAAGATAAGTATGAATAGGTTGCGGTATTTTTTATTACTTTCGTCGACATCGTTTTAACTATACAGACAGAATGCTCACACTCGATAAAATTTATCAGGCATCATATGCCTTGAAGACAGTCATCAGACGCACTGATTTAATCAGCGCTCCCAATATCAATCCGGAATCCCATATTTTTCTAAAACCAGAGAACTTACAAGTAACCGGATCGTTTAAAGTGCGCGGCGCTTGTTTCAAGATCGCCCAGCTTACGGAAGAAGAGAAATCGCATGGCGTAGTGGCTTGCTCGGCGGGAAACCATGCCCAAGGTGTGGCATTAGCGGCTACCGCTCATGGTATCAAGTCCTTAATCTGCTTGCCCGATAACGCTCCTATCTCTAAAGTCGAGGCTACTAAATCTTATGGGGCAGATGTATGCCTTGTCGAAGGTGTTTACGATGACGCCTATAACAAGGCTTTACAATTGAAGGATGAGAAAGGATACACATTTATCCATCCGTTTGATGATGAGGATGTGATCGCCGGACAAGGGACCATCGGTTTGGAGTTATTGGAACAACTCCCGGGAAGTAGAGGCTGTAATCATTCCGATCGGAGGGGGTGGGCTGATCTCCGGAGTCGCCTATGCCATCAAGAACTTGAACCCGGATATCAGAGTTTACGGAGTGCAAGCCAAAGGAGCGCCCAGCATGTTAAACTCTATCGAGCATGGGAAAATCGAACGCCTCGAAGGTGTCCGTACCATAGCCGACGGTATCGCCGTAAAAGAACCGGGAATACATACTTTCGATCTTTGCCAGCAATATGTGGACGAGATCGTATCCGTGACAGACGATGAGATTTCCACCGCTATCCTCGCGTTGATCGAGCAACATAAATTAATCGCCGAAGGGGCGGGTGCCGTAGCCGTGGCCGCCGCCATGTTTAATAAAGTACCCATCAAAGGGAAAAAAGTAATCTGTTTGATTTCCGGCGGAAATATCGACGTGAATATCCTTTCCCGGGTAATCGGACGTGGTTTGCAAAAATCTGGCCGCTCTTGTTCCATGACGATCGAATTGGTAGACAAACCCGGACAATTACAGCATGTATCCGAAATCATCGCCTCTACCGGTGCCAACGTAGTATCCGTATACCACGAGCGTGTCAGCCATACGGCTGATATCAATGGCTGTTATCTGCGGTTGGAGATGGAAACAAGAAATCAACAGCAAATTAATGAGATCCGGCAATTACTCACCGTTTCGGGATATAAGATAGTGGAAGGATAAACAATTCGCCCCAAAGCATACAACTGATTGACAAACCATTACTGTGCCACTACTTTCCATAGGCGTGGCACACTTGTGCCATCCTTATGGCATAGCTGTGCCATCACGGTGGCATAAGCGTGCCCTAAGAATGGCACAAGCTAAATATTAATATATTGTCTTAATGTATTCACATACTCCTCCATCGCCAAGCGTCCTTTGTCTGTGATCCGGCAAACCGTTCGGGGCTTCTTCCCGGCAAACCCCTTCTCGATCTCGATATAACCAGCTTCATTAAGTTTGTCCAACTGGACGCTGAGATTTCCCGCCGTAGCGTTCGTCTTCTCCTTGATATAGACAAACTCCGCCTCCTCCACCGATAGTAAAATGGACATCACCGCTAGCCGGAGTTGGGAATGCAATAAAGGATCTAATTCTTTAAACATTGTTTTTTAGCTTTATTATTAAGAATATGCCCGGGAATAATCATCATTACCACAAATGAAAGGCCAAAATACAAATACCACAAGACCGTGACAGGACCATGATTTATCAAACTCATCAGCATGTAGATAACTAAGACGAAAGCAACTACCGGAGAGTAAATCATCCATTTTCTCCCGCAAGATAATGCCATTTATCGACACCCCCCAACCACAATTATAATAACGATAAAGGAAGCATTAATATAAAATTGACGGATTGTTCATAAAGCACGCAAAACGCCGCGTATCAAGACGAACGTAAGTCCAAACATACAGCCAAACACTTGCCATACACTGGAGATCGTCTTATCCGTATAAGTCACCACGGCCGGCTCGCAACCTCTTTGCTTATATGAAATAACCGGTCCGACAGCAAACATGAGCATCCATCCCCAAGACCAAATATAATTTTGCGTATACACTATCAAAGAGGATATCACGACCGATAAGAGCACGGTAAAATACCCCCAATAAAGCAACACATTGCCACTCCCTACTTTCATATTTCGCTTGCTGGAGTTGATCATCTGAGTGATAATATCCAGACTTTCTTTTTCTGATAATTTTCTATCTTCCATAACTGTATTTATTTTATCTTGTTCTTCATCCAATGTGAAAATGTAAATACGTATCCAAAGATAAGGCCATTGGTATTTCTGAGCAACCTTTCGGTTATTATTTTTCATTCAGGCGACTCCGTTCGGAACCGATCTCAATCTTACTCTTCCTTACTTTCTTTCCGCTATTGAAATTCCATGTCAACGCAACCTTAAAGACCCTTCCTGTAAATCCGTTTTCATAACGGGATGATGTTCGATAAACATCCAACGTACTGGCGTACTCATTGGCTTGGTTAAAGATATTATCGACTGAAACTGCCAACAATAGCTTATCATTCAAGAATTTCTTTCTCGCCATTACTCCAACCGTATGCCGGGGGGCGACCTCGCTATTACCGGAATATAGCCGGCTCGTTCCACTATACCGGGCCTCCACCCGTAAAACCTGCCGGCAGCGTAAAGGTAGCGATCGCATTGGCAAACCCTAAATAATGAGACGAGAAAGAAGACAATTCCGTCATCCGGATATCCTGCCGTACGCCTATGAAATTCCCTGTCAAGTTACACCAAGTAAAGGGTTGATACGGCAAGCTGACCGCTACAAACCAATGGTTTTCCCGATCGTGATTTTCATACGTGATATAGGATACATCGGGATTCGCCACATCTTGTTTACAGAACTCCCGGATCAAGTCGTGGTGCAAGTTTCCTCCTACAGTCACCGTATAACGATAATTATAAACCAACGTTACACTGAAACGATTGATATAAGTAGGACGCAGATAAGGATTCCCGATCTGATAACTATAGTCCGAACTCTGTATACGATTCGGATTCAAGGTATAGAACGGAGGACGTTCGATATTACGAGCATATTGCCTACCAGCATCCACCTCTTGATGGGATCGAACGCATAGGTCACGTTCAAGTTCGGAAAAAGATCCAGATAATCCCGACTAAAATCCTCACTTCTATCCGACGTCTTGGAATATTCCGCACGTACCCCCGCAACGAACGACCAGTTCTTGATCTCCGTAGAGAAAGAGGCGTAAGCTCCTACAATGTTTTCATTATATCTCAAGGTATATCCATATTCCTCATTAGGAATCCAACTCCCACTAGAGTTTAAACCCTCGTACAAGGAATGATCATCCATCAACGTATAGGTATATTTAGCCCCGATTTTCAAAGACATTTTTTCACGCAAATTCTTTTGGAAAGAAATATCGGTTGTCGCCATATCATAATCCGCCGCCGCATGACTCCGGTAAACCGTATCACGGCTCCAATTAGATTGTTCATAACGGATCGTATGGAGATTATCCCCGGTTGATCGCTTATTTACGAAATCGGCTATGACCTTAAATATCGAGCCTTGTTCATCCATTTTACGTAAGTAATTGACCGTAGCGGAAAACGTGTTATAATCATCCTTCTGTCGATAATTCCCCGTACTCTTCATAGGATAAGAGTTCTTTACTAAATCCGTTTGACTCCAAGATGTTCCGTCCGAAGCTTGATTGATATATTCGATCTCAGCTCCGACACTATTCAGCGAATCGATCTCGAAAATAGCCCCGACACGTCCATTCCCATATTTGGAATCCGTATCATACAAAGATTGAGACACAAACTTATTCCCCACCGTTCCGTATTCCCTGTTGGAGTTCATCTCTCCTTTATCCCGGGGAGTAAAAGTACCCGATACCGCTCCATTCAAGCTCCATTTCCCGACACGTGCATTTACGGACGCCGATGGAATATACCCTTGTAAAGATGGAGACAATGACGTACCTAAAGATACATATCCTTGCATACCGTTATCCGGACGTTGCCGCAATGAGATCTTGATCACTCCACCCTTAGTTGAGGCCTCATACTCAACTCCCGCGATCGGTATTACCTCAATCCTTTTTATATCCTCCGATTTCAAAGACCGCAAATAAGCCAGTAGCTCCTCTCCCGTTAAACGAATCTCACGGTCATCCACAAACACCTTCGCCCCTTGCGCCCCATTAATCGAGATCGTTCCATCCGAGAGCCACACACCCGGTGCCTGCGATAATAATTCCGTACCATCCTTTCCGGCAGATGGCATGACCGACATGATAAAGCGGTCCGCCTTCCGCTCTATATTCTTCGCTCGAACAACGACTTCCCTCAGAACACGGTTCGATAGATCTAGAATCAAGGAATCCCGCCGTTTTATCGGTAAGATCAGCTCTTTCCGTAAAGGCTCGTATCCGAGACATTGAACAACAAGCCTATACTTCCCAGCCTCCGCCTCCATGCTAAAATCGCCATCACTATTGGCCACGGCACCCCCTACCTGTTTTTCTCCCGATAAAAGCACAGCGGTCGCATATTCCACGGCATTTCCCTCCGCATCGGAAACATGGGCTTTATAAACCGTTTGTCCCGAGATCTTTTGAGCACTACCCCCGCCTATCGCCAAAATCCAAAGCGATAGCAGTAAAAACCGTACCATGGCTCTATTGATTTACCGGATAATACAGTTTTAATTTGAAAGTCGCTTCCTTATCCTTCACCTCGCAACTTTTCAACGCATATCCTTCCGCAGGCCCTTTTCCTTCCAGCATATCCATTTGCCAATTCTCGTTCTCGTCATGGAATACGGACAGATCAAACTTTTCCCAATCCACGTTTTCCAGTCGGATCGTAACCTTTCCTTTCTCAGACTTCGCCATGCCATAAACAGGCTTGGTATCTTTTCCTGACTGAGCCATAACTAGGATATTCCCATGGTTACCACGTATATTTCCAATCTCTACAATAATAGTACGTGCCTCTATGCAACCACATACCAACATGAATAAAGATAATATGAATAAAACTCGTCTCATTTTAGTATCCTCCTCTTTATTATTATCACTGTTACTACAAACAAGTTTATTTTATAAACCTTCCATAGATAAAAAAATGCAAAGGAGCTGCGCATCACTCTTTGCACATCGCAAATATAGACAAGTTTATTTTATAAACCAAATAATATTATAAAATATTCCAATAAAAATTTGACTCTGCAAAATACAGCCAAAATCCCCCACTAACCCTCCTAGAAAACACGTACATGCTTTCAAAACAACTATTTTAAGTTTGAAACAAAGCAACTTTTTCGCTATATTGCACACATTTAGAATATATATGAACAGGACCAACATACAAATAACTAAAGATATGAACGAACGAATAATTGCTATACAAGCAGATATTACGACATTGGATGTAGACGCCATCGTAAATGCCGCAAACAATAGCTTATTGGGAGGTGGCGGCGTAGACGGTGCCATCCATTGGGCCGCCGGTCCGGAACTCCTTGACGAATGCCGGACTTTACAAGGATGCCCGACCGGAGAGGCGAAGATAACGAAAGGTTATCGATTGAAAGCCCGTCATGTCATACACACCGTCGGTCCCATCTACCGAAACGGACAACACGGAGAGCCGGAGCTACTGGAAAATTGTTATCGAAACTCCTTGCGATTGGCGAAAGAGAACAGACTGAGAACAATCGCTTTCCCATCAATAAGCACCGGCGTATATGGCTATCCTATCGAGGAGGCGGCACAGATAGCGATCCGCACGATCGATACCTTCCTAAAAGAGAATCCGGAAATCCAGCAAGTCACGATGTGCTGTTTCTCCGGATACGACAAATCGGTTTATACGAAAGCGCTGGAACAAATTACAACTCACGAGCCGTAATGTGGAAACACCCTTGCTTGCGTTCGTGCTTGATATAGCAACGATCCGCCCTACGCAAATCACGAAGCACGGAGGCAAGCACCATTTTCAAGCGGTCCTTATCAATATTTAAGGTATCTTTCTCATCTATCTTAGTATAGCGTACCCATGATACATCGAACGTAGTTCCGTATTGGTGGGCAGAGTTGAGAGAAGAGTTCGTATTCCTTTTTCTCAATTTCTTGACATCGGCAACCGTACGGGTTACACTGGTTACCTTTATTTTATAAATGGAAGCATTCAAGTTTTTCAATGAGTCTTGGAAGTTTTTCCCGATATCCTCCAGCAGATTAGCGGCTTCCGGCACCAAATACGGAATAGAGTGCGTCAACTCCTCTACCTCGTAATAGTCATTCGTCTTGATCTCCACCATATCCCGGGAGGCGTGCTCCGCTCCTTCCCTCGAAGAGACAGGCTCTATGCCGATCTTCTTCGCAACGGACAAATGAACGTCATTCAAATCATTAAAATCACGATTATAGCTTCCATTGTACCAAATCTTCTTCAATTCACCTCTTTTCTCCTTACAAGAAGAAAAAGCCGTCGCCGACACGATCACGACCAGCAACAACATCACATTAAACACAGTCTTCATCTTCATTTCCTTCGTTTTGCCTGACAAACATACGGAAAAATCCGAAATTCCCCTTAACTCCAATTAGTTTTTCTCTAAATGGTAGACGGACGGCTGAAAGATGTGTTCCCGTGAAATAAAACTTCTCCCTTTGCATCAATGGATAAAGAATATTACTAATTTTGTAACTTGATTCGAATAATAAAAAATAGCACATCTTTTTGAAGCGTAATTTAATAAAAGGAATAGCGGATGATTGAAAGAATTTATATTCTTGAAAGCGTAGACCCGGTAATTTTCTACGGTGTGAATAACTCTAATATGCAATTGATCAAGACATTGTTTCCGAAATTGCGTATCGTTGCCCGTGGAAATGTGATGAAAGTGATTGGAGATGAGGATGAGTCCGAGCTTTTTCTCAAGAAAATCCGTGAGGTGGAAAAATACTGTGAGGAGTTTAACTCGCTCTCCGAAGACGTGATTCTGGATATTATAAAAGGGAAGGTCCCACGGTCGTGAAGCAGGAGAACCTGATCATCCACGGCATGAATGGCAAGCCGATTACCGC